>Ga0180007_10002833_pt1 | contig 20107 bp, 29 predicted proteins | sample MM_PC_MetaG_FD_121122 | JGI IMG/M metagenome (GOLD analysis project Ga0180007, IMG submission 121122) | Groundwater microbial communities from the Aspo Hard Rock Laboratory (HRL) deep subsurface site, Sweden - MM_PC_MetaG | ecosystem: Environmental > Aquatic > Deep subsurface > Groundwater... | reverse complement strand
GAAGATACGAGACAAGGATGGGGAGGATGGGGTTGGAGTGGTGCTGGAGGTTGGACTTATGGGGGAGCACCTCAAACTGCGGGGCCGACAACCCAACAGGGGATTGCATACGACCCTGGGACTGACCCAGTTTTAGATGCTTTCAGGGCGGGATACCAACTGCCCGCTCCTGGACAGGGGCGTGGAGGGGGTGGTCTATTCCCAACAGATAGAAACGCGCCTCAAGAAGGAGCTTTACCTGAACTATGGGACTGGATTTCTGGTTGGAAAGGTTGGGGGGAACTTGGACAGAGCATACCTCCAGCAGTAGCACCTGTCGGAAGATGGGCAACAGGGCAGGCGAAACGGGAGTGGGAAAGACTAAAATACGGGCCGAGTTTTATGGCGGGTGCTCCGACTCAACAGGGAGTAGCAACCCAAGGCACTCCGATGGCAAATATAGTAACCGACCCGGAGACAGGCAAGATGTATGACATGACCGACCCCGCTCGTCCGGTGGAAGTTACTACACCGGTCTCCCCTGAGATGGCACAGTGGCAACAACAGGCATGGGGGGAACTGGACAAGTATAAACAGTGGGAGGTTCAGGGGCTTGCTGATAAGGCGAGGATAGAAGAATTATCAGGGAAGAAACCATTACCCCCCAACTTAAATACTGCTATCAAATCGTGGCTTAAACCAAATGAAAGCAGGGCAAAGATAGAAGAACCAGTTGATGCAAATGGGTATCCTGCGATACAGACAGCCGAGCAAGAAACTGCCTTCTATGAAAAGTATGCCTACAATAAGGCTTACTACGACCAGTCAGGCAACCTTCTAACTGATAATGAAGTTAAGCAACTTGCTGGGACTAACCCGAATACCGCTATAACGAGAGTTTATGATATTGGCGGGGGGATTTCTCTTGATGTTTCTAATACAGCCCTTGGCTTTGAAGAAGAAGGCGGGGTAACTGCTGGTTGGTTAGGGCAAATGGCAGAGAGTAAAGAGGCTATTGCCAAATCTAGGGCGTATCAAGAGGATTTACAGACTAAGAAAGATGAAATATTAAAAGACGTTAATGCCGGAAATTATCAAGAAAAGAGGGCTGAACTCTACAATCTCTATGGCACAGAATATCAACCAGAACTTACTCTACCTTCGGCTGGTGGCACATGGGAGCAAGCAGCCAGACTTGGTATGACTGGTACTCCAGACTGGTATAGCGTTGGTGCTGAAGTTATGAACGCTATGTCTCCCAAAGACCAAAAGGCGGTACAGGCTCAAGCTGACGCAGAACAGGATACCGATGAGTGGAACGCCTCTATAAGACCGGAGTATGAAGACTACAAACGGCAGACCGGAAGTAAGATAAGTTTTCAGAAATGGAAGGAAGAAGTGCGTGGAAAGGCACCAACGCCGTTTGATACTGGTAGCCTCCAGGAGTCCATAGCGTCATACGGTATTTCTGTGCTGGATAACTACCCTTATATCTCACCCATATCTCCGGCACAGTTAAGGAAAATACCTGTTGATATATTAGAGCAGATGGCTTCTTACCTTCAAAGCAAAGGCATTAACTGGAATGACTTTGTGTCTATCGGAAGTAGTTGGTATGGCGGGCAAGTTGGTGCTGGTGGAAGGTGGGCAATACCGGCTCAATGGGGTTAAGATATGGCAGAAAGACGACTAACGTATATAGACCATAAGACGGGAGAAGTAAGACCCCCTACTGTAACCGGTCAACCGCAGGCTACAGCAGTTATGCCTCCACCATCAGGTATGCCCCAAGCATGGGGCGGGCTTCAATATATCCCTTACCATTTAACTGATGAGTCAGGACAAGATATTGAGGCGTTGTGGGATACCAATAGTAATAATGTAATACAGGGGCGAGATGTTATAGGCACAGTCGATCCTAATACTGGGGCTTTCACCCCGCCTAAGCCTTCCCTTATGGAGACTGTTTCAAAGACTACCGGTAAGTGGTGGGAGAAGCCTGCGGAATGGGCTGAACAAGGTATGACGGCAGTGGGTGAAGGCATGGCAAACGTGCCGATATTACCGCAAGCCTTAGAGTTTGCAGCACCAGCCTTTGAGTTTATAACCGAGAGGTTAGAGAAGCCCTGGTCAGCCACGTTGCTATCCCCGTTCTCCCCTGAAATAGAGAGAAAGGATGGGGAGGCGTGGCTGGACTGGGAAAAGAGGCAATACGAAGCGTGGGATGCTCCCACTTATATTAAAGGTGTTGCTGAATTTGCTATGCCTCTATGGTGGATACCCTGGCTCGGTTGGGGTCTTAAGGGTGCTAAGAGCATGGCGGTGGCTACCCGTTTAATGAAGGCGGGCAAGTTGTTCCCCAAAGCTGCCGAGAATATAGTATTCCCTGCTTATACCGATATGGCTGCCAATGTCTCCGATGACCTATTCAGGAAATCGGCTCACTGGTTGGCGAAGATGCCGTTACTGGATAAGGCTATAAAAGCTGTAGGAGGTACAGCTGCCTTGATGAAAAAGGTTGCGGTAACTCCTATAGAGAAGGCGGAACAATATGTCCGCTTCAAAGCCTTCCACCTTGATATGGGGCAGAGCCTTGTGGCTACCAAACTCAGGCGGTTGCAGGAGATAGCAATAACACCTCTTGATGAAGCTAAACTACTAAATCTCGAAGGCTCAAAGGTGGGCGCTGCCACTGTTGACGCTGCTCATCCCGGGGTAAAAGTGGGCGAGAAGGTCAGCTATGAGCTTGATGATGTTATTACTCATCCTCAACTTTATGTGTTGACTAAAGATGCAGCACGCTATATTAATGTAGCAAGGGAGCAGGTGGGCTTCTTTGAAAGGGTAGCCGCAGCCAACGGGGTCAAGATACCTAAACGTAGCCTGTTTGATAAGGACTTCAATTATATACCCCGTATCGTAGAAAGTGTTGAAAGAGGCAAGGGGCCGGAACTGATAAAGCACATGAACCCCTTTGAGCAGACAGTCTATGACACTGCCCTCGAAGGTGTGGAAGGTGGCGTTAAGTATGCTGCCGGAATAGCTGCCAGAGTTCAATTATACGGTAATGTAATAACACGCAGGATAGCTAATCAGCATTTTGATAACATGACGAAACACCTCGGTAAGAGTGTGGCTGACATAATAGCCGAAAATGCTCCCGAACTAGCGGGGCAATTAGCTTTGCACACCTCAAGAGTGGGAGTGTTGGAAAAGGCGATAGCAGGGTTAAAGACGGCATTACCACTTAAAGGTATGGCTAAGCCCGTAAGAGGCGACCTGATAAATACAGTTCATAAAGAGTTTCGTGGCTTGGCTGAGAAGATGACGGAACTCAATATGGTCACACCTAAGAGTATTATTGACTATATCGGTAAGATGTCCAAGTCAACCCAGAAACTCATGGGTGTTGAGAATAAAGAAATAGTCTCCGCATTGAAGTTACTGCCTCCGAGAGCTAGTTTAGACGATGCTCTGGCAATATTAACAAAGTATAGTGCTAACGAAGCTAAGGCTATCCGCTTCTACGAGAGGTGGTTAAAGCAGAGTGCTACGGCTGAACTATCTGAATATAAAAGACTTGCTACTGAGATACTTGATGAGACTAAGGGTATGCTGGCGATGGAGAAGCCGATGCTCAGGAGTGCCAATAAAGAGATGTCTGCACTTAAGAAAAAGTATAGTGTCCCAGAACTTGGCTCTTTTGAAGCAGTTATCAAGAGGCACCCTGCATTTGCTGGCAGGATATTCCCCAAAGAAGTTGCCGCTATTGTGGAACGTGACCTGCTTGACGAAGGGAACAAGTTTCTAAAAGAGGCTTCTAAGGTATCCGGTATGGGCAGGACACTGAAGGCAGCCCTTGACTGGTCAGCCCCGTTTATTCAGGGACTTCCCATATTCGGTAGGAACCCGTTGGCTTGGGGCAAGGCTTATGCTGGAATGGTAAGAGGCACATTTGACCAGAAGTGGATGTACTCGGAGCTTGTCAGGCGGGAAGCCTCTGTAATTGACAGGATAATGCATGGCGGTTCAACCTCCGCCATTGACATATTTGAGGCTATACCAGGGCTTCGTAAGGGAGCGGGTAAATTATTTGGCACAGCAGGTGAACGTGCTGTTACAGGCACTTACGGGAGAGCAGAACTAGCTTTTCTGGGGTTTAGTGAACTTGCAAGGGATGAGATGTGGAAAGCTGGTAAGGCGATGATTATGAAACGTGGCTTATCAGAAGTCGCTCTGAATAAACAGCTTGACGACTATGCCCGAACACTAGACCGCATGACTGGCGTGATGTCAACAAGGGCGTTGGGTCTTGGCGCTACACAGAAGCAGTTTGAGAGTGCCTTCGGTTTCTTTGCACCCCGATATACAAGGGCGGTGATGGCATTTATGGGTGATGCTATAAAGGGCGGCATAACAGGGGCGGAAACCCGTAAAGCGTTAGCTGGCATGATGGGTGGCGGAGTTGCGGTGTATATGGGAGTCACCAGTGCATTAAACCAGCAACCTAACTTTGACCCGACCTCTTCCAAGTTTATGACTATCAAGGTTGGCAATAACTATATTGGTATCGGTGGTTTGTTTTACAGCACTATGAGATTGATGGCGAATACCGTAGCCGTAGCTGGAGATGATGTTACCAAGTTATCCCCGACTAATTTATCAAGAGTTGATAACCCGTTTTACAAGTTCCTCTATGCCAGAACCTCAGTATTGACAGGATTGCTTTCACAGGCTATTGAGCAAAAAGATTACATGGGCAGACCCATTGAGGGTACGGCAGGGTGGGCAGCATTTTTAGCAGAAAAAGTAACACCTATCTTTGCGCAGCAACTTGTCCAGTCCATTGACAGAGAGGAATGGGAAAAAGAAAAGATGGAGCCTGCGGGAACAGCTGCCGAGTTTGGCGGTTTGAGGACTTTCCCCATTGGAGAGTGGAACAAGCTCAAGGAGATGCGCACAGATTACTCCAGGAAGGACTTTGGCAAACCTTACGATGAATTGAATACTGAGGAACGAGATACCCTCCGGCAATCTCATCAGGACTACAAGGAGTTTGATGAAGAAGCCAGAGAACATATCACCCTCTCCACTGGCGATGACTTTGAATTGCTCATGGAGGGTGCTCAAAAGAAAGCTAATGCCACATTCTATTATCAGGGGGAGACTCTTGCCAATGCCCTTACTACTGGACAGATAACATACAGGGATTATCTTGATGAGGTATCTAATAACAAGAAATACTGGCAGGGGCAGAAGTCGGTGCTGAATGAAATTAAGAATGAAGCCGACCAACAAACCTATAAGGATTTTCAGAAGTGGCTGGATAACCAACCTGCTGAGGATAAAGTGCTACAAAGATACTGGGACTTGACACGGCAGGTAAACAGAGACCCGAATACAGGCTTACTGGATTGGGATACAAGGGAAGCAAAGATAAATGCTTACCTTGATACCCTGAGTCAAAGCGATAGAGATTATATTGACCGCAACAAGAACCGAAACCTGTTGAATTATCCCCCTCAATTCCAGGCAATAGAACGGTTACAGGCAGACGGAAGGGATATAGTCAACGAATACTACACGGTTGCGGATAAGCAAAGAACTCGGTATCGCAGGGCTAACCCGAACGTAGATGCGTGGCTGCTCTTAATGGGCAGGGTAACTGTACCGCAGACGAGGATGGCAAGGCAGATTGCCATTGATGAGCTAAAGAGCCGTGACATCCCTCTTACAATGATACCGAGACTAACTGAGGGTGCTGTAACAGCCCCACCTGCAACTCAAGGGCAACCACGCAGGATGACATACAGAAGATTGACGTAAATTTGAATATAAGAAGGAGGCCAAAATCTAATGGTAGTAAAGAAAGGTGAAACCAAAGCCGTAACTGAGGAAGTGCAAGCCGGCGATGCAACGAATGAGGTTATTACTCCAGAACCAGAACCTCAGACGGAGCCAGCCGTAACGCCAGAACCAGCCAAAGGCGAGGGTAAAGCCGAGAACTGGGAGCAGAAGTACAAAACCCTGGAAGGTATGCACAGGAAAACCACTGACGAACTCAATCAGGTAAAGCAGGACAAGGCTACCTACGCTGAAATAAAGGCAGCCGTTAATCAGGTCAGCCAGATAGTTACTCAGCAGGGTGACACTCTGACACTGATAACTGACATTCTGAGCGAAAACGCAGTGGATAACGAGGACTTGCAACAGAAGGTGCAGCAGGCTAAGCAAAAGCAGGTAGCCCAAGCCAAGTCGTCTAAAGCCTATAGTGAGATAATGGCAATAGCGAAAGAGGGAGGGTTATCTCAAGATGCGCCTGAACTAGAGTCTGCCAGACAAGCGTTTACAAAGGGAGACTATGAGTCTGCTAAAAGCCATACATTCCTTGCCGTTATTGGCAAAGTGAAGGATGGCAAACTTGTTAAAGCAGAAGCAACCCCCGAAGCACCGCAAGAGCCTCCAAAGAAAAAAGTGCCTGTGATTACTTCAACTACAGGGCATGTTTCCGATACGGCAGGTATGACTCCCAGCGAAAAGATTAAATGGGCACTCCAAGAAATAGACAGCAATAAATAAAATATGAACAAGTGAGGTAAAATAAAATGGCAATGACATTAACAGAGGCATCTAAACTTTCCAATGATGTCTTACTTGAAGGGATAGTAGAAACCATAACGAAGGAATCTCCTATCCTGACACAACTTCCCTTTATTGAAATCGTGGGTAATGGGCTAACCTACAACCAAGAGAACGCACTCCCAACCATTGACTTCTATGATGTGGGAGACCCGTGGACTGAGTCCACCCCGACCTTTACGCAGATTACCGCTACCCTCAAAATCATGGGCGGTGATGCTGACGTAGACAACTTCCTGAAGGCTACCCGTTCCAATATCCAAGACCTAGAGGCAGCCATTATCGAGCAAAAAGCCAAAGCCCTCAGACATGCGTTTGAGGACAAATTCATCTATGGCAACGCCACCACCACTCCCAAAGAGTTTAGCGGTATTGCCAAGCTCATTGACATCTATACGGCAAGCGACTATGTAATCCCCGCTGCTGGCAAGACGGCAACTGGCGGAACCCTGACACTGGCAGACCTTGATGCTCTTATTGATGCGGTGAAAGGCGGGAAGCCTGACATGATTCTGTGCAGCAAGAGAACCAGGCGCAAGATTAATGACCTTATCAGAACCACCGGCGGGCTGGCTGTCCCGACTAAGGATGCCTTCGGCACATGGGCAGTAGACTGGAATGGAACGTTTATCTATATCAGTGAAGCGATACTCGATACCGCTAATGTCGCTGGCTCAGTAGACGACACAACCGCCAGCACCGACTCTCATGCTTACGCTTTCGCAATGGGTGAGGGTGCTCTTGCCGGTCTAACGGCTCCTGGTCACATGCAGATAGAGCGTATCGGGTCTTTGGAGACTAAGGATGCTAGCAGGACACGGGTCAAGTGGTATGTATCCCTGGCTCTGTTCTCCCAAATCAAGGCTGCGGCACTCATCGGTATTGCCAACGCATAATCCTGAACAAAACTAAAATAAGTGAGGTAAAATAAAATGGCAATAGTAAACAAAAGAACTATGTATCCGTTCTCAGAATGTATCAGGGTACAGACCAATGGTACTACCCCTGTGCACGTGATGCCCATACCCGCAGGCACAATCATAGAGCGTGTCATGGCCCGTGTCATAATTGCTGCAACTGGAACTCCAGGCAACTTTATGGCTGGTGACTACACCCCTGCGGATGTTGTGGGTGATGCTGACGGATTTATCGCCGCAATAGCATCAGGTGGTGGTGTAATTACCACAGTCATAGGCGATGTTGGGGCGGAACTCGGTGCCTACCTGTATGACTCCACCGAGAAGAAAGACCGTGTAAAGCTGTATTCTTCCGCAGGCTACGACTTGACCGTTGAACTAAGTGCTGCAACGGCAACCATAGAACCGACTCTGGACATCCTCGTAACGGGGCACAGGTACGCAGTGTAACCTGGAGGGTTCAGGGGGGCTGCCCTTTAAAAACTAGCCCCCCAACATAAAGGAGAAAATATATTGATAGAACACGTTACGGAGCATCTAGACATGGACAATAACGCACACAAAATGGGTTCTGCCCCTTGGATTTGGTACTTCACAAACAAACTTCTCAACCCGATGAAAGTGCTATTGATAAAAGCATTTGAGGATATGCCCAAAGAACCTACCAAAGAAAATACTACACACCCCAATGCACATGCTTTAATTGACATACGGGATTGGTTTTTAGAGAACTTGGAACTCTCACATCTTGGACAGCCATATTACAAGTTATATCGTGCTCTTTGGAACCTGCTAATTATAAAGTATAACTGTGATTCAGACTATGCTTTCTTTCTTGATGTAATATTGGAGAAATGGCAGACAACACTTTGGAAACCTAGAAATAGAAAACCTGGGGTACAATCAAGGTACTGGAAAGATGATACAAGTTGTGGAGAAACGAAATGAAATATGAATATTATTGCGACTCATGCGATAAGCAGTTTGAAGTGAAGAGAAGCATTAAGGATACACCGGAGCCAGTGAATTGCCCTCAGTGTGGTAGCGTAACACGGAGAAAATACAACTCATTATCGGTTACATGGGGCAAAGGGTGCTGGCAGTTTGGTGATGATGGACTTGGCGATGAGCCTTGCCATAATTGGTAGGGGGTAAAACGAAATGACTATAGCACTATCAGTATTACTTCAGGGCTTCGGTGAATTTACAAAGCAACTGTATATCCCCTTCGGTCAGTTTGCGGGAACGGCTGATACCGATGGCACTACGGCTGCCCTGAAGGATACAGAACTGAATGTATTTACCGATAATTACTTTAATGATTACTACTGGGTTTATATCACTGATGGTGGTGCCGGCGGAGGTGGTGATGGTGACGTTAGGAAAATATCGGACTTCACACAGGTTGGAGGTATAGTAGCCCCTGAAGTGGTGTTCTCAGGGATACCCAAAATAGGAGCAACTTACCAGATTTGGAAATGCCATGTGCAGGATGCTATTGACGCTCTTAACGATGCCTTTGATTCCCTCTTTACTCAATACCGTCTATACAGAAAGATAGTCTTTGAGAGTCTGGGGCAGGATGACCTTGCCAGTAATGCTGCTTCTGCTCAAGCTGATGTAATAATTACTGATGACACCCTGTTCTTTGCGGGGCAAACGGTTACGATTACCGATGATAACGGCTCGGAGGATGCCACCATAGATTCTATTAATGCTACAACCAACACCCTGACAATGGAGGATGTTTTAACTAATGCCTATACTACGGCTGCCAGTGCCAAAGTAGTAGCCAAGTCAGGCAAGTATTTCAACCTGGGGGCTACCATCGGTAACGCTAGAGTGATGGGTTTGTACTCAAGGGCTGACTCAACTTCACGGAGAAACAGGCTAAACAGTTTTGAGATAATCACCAGCAATGCCGGAGACAGACAACTCTACTCACCGACTGCAATATCAGTGGATGATAAGACCTGGATTATAGAGGCGATAGACAGGCTTGAGGAATTAGAAGACCCGACTGACACCATTACTCTGGAAGATAGAAGGGCTAAACTAGTATACGCCGAGGCTGCCTACCACTTTTTCTTGAGGCAGTCTAACGACATTTCCGCCGGTGATTACGAGAGGTTAGCGGCACTATCCAACAGGTTCAGACAACAGGCTCTGACCGACTTCCGCAATCTCCAGATGCCCAGACCCATTGAAGTGGCTGATATGAATATGTATGACTAAGGAGTTATTATGGTAGATTCTCTATTGGAGCGTTACGATATATTCTATACAAACCCTTCTGCTGCCCAGCTGGGTTTCATGCTGGCTAAGAATAAAGCAGGGTTAAAGGCATGGCGGAGAGATGATACCACACCTTTGCCGGAGAGTTACGCCTTTGGTGATGTCTCTTACGCTAACCTGTCTCCCGATATTCAGAAGGTTATATCACAGAGGTTTCTGCATGGGGGACTGGGTGCTTTAGAATTTGAGGTTGACGATGATGCAGCTTTCCAGATATTGAGATACCTCAAGAGCCAGAATATAGACTGCCGTTGCAAGGGCAAGGCTTACCCAGGCCCGCAGATAAACAGTCTAACCAGACCATTAGATACTGCACCAGTATTAGTTGATGGAGGTCTTGAATTGTGGGATGATGGCACTACAATATCAGCGCCTTGGATTGCATCAAGCACAGTGGTACGCACCACATCCCCAAAACAAGCAGGGACATATTCCTGCCAGATTACAGACGGGAATATACTCCAAACTATTGCGTGGGATGCGGCTTACAAGGGAAGAAAAATAACCCTTACAGCCTATACTTATGGGAACGACACTACAACATCACTCATACGGATAAATGACGGGATCACTGACGCATACAGCACTTACCATACTGGCGGAAACGCATGGCAGGCGAGAAGTGCCACCAAGAATATGTCAAATGCCGCAACCGCTCTAGTGGTATATGGCATGAATCAAGATGGTCATGATAACTGCTACTTTGATACCTTTGCACTAACAGGTACTACAATCGGGGCTGGCGTTCACTTCGCTGTATTTAATGATGAGAAATACGCTTCCTTTGGCGCAGTCTTATCCAAACTCAATGCTGGCGGGACTGCCTACGATGTTGTTTACGAATTTGATAATGTGATAACTCATCTTGCGGTATGGGGGGATTACCTTCTTATCGCTTTCGCTAAAGCTAATTTCTATTACTACATGGATACTGCCGAGGCTTTCACATTAAGTAACCTGGCTGACGGCAAGGCTGACCGCTTTTGCAAAGTTGGCACTTCACTATGGAGGCTTCAGTTACCGAATGACCTCCGTGTTTCTGCTAACCCTCTTAATGGCGGGTCATGGGGTGCTGCTGTTACCTGTGGTGAAAGTGCTTATAACGTCAATGATATGTGGGAGCATGACAGCATACTCCATGCCTTGAAAGAAGATGGCGTCTATTACTATAACTCAACCGATGTTGCCTTTTATGCTTCCTTTCCCGAACTGGCAAGTATCGCCTACACAGATTCAGGTAAGAACTCCACTGTATTCAGGGATGGTCTTTACTTCCGCATGGGCAACCAGCAACTATGGGAGATTAAAGACAGTGTATTAACTGAAATTACCCCAAGCCTTATGTCCCAGGGTATCTCCGCCTATGCCTACCCGATTGTAGCCCTTACTCATGATGAGAGTTGGCTGTATGCTATTATCAAACGTGGTGCTGGAGACCTGGCAATACTGGCGGGCAGGTGGGAATATATTGCAGGAGCTACCAGATGGATTTGGCATGAAATAAGGAGCATTGATTTAACCGATGTTTCTACCGCTTTAGTATGCTCCGTAGAAGGCAGACCGTATCTCTACATCGGGTCAACGGAAACTGACGAGAATGTCTACAAGGTATATCTGCCGATAACCAATGACGCTACTGCCGATAGTGGTTACAGGTTCTACACAGCAGGCTCCTTATGGACACCCCGTTACATGACCTTGCTCTATGCCGTTGATAAGAGATGGCAGGAGTTATTTGCCAGAAGCGTAAACCTGAGTGCCGCCAATTACATCAATGCTTACTACTCTGTGAATGATGGCAGTAGCTTTACCCTGCTCCATAAACTTGATACCAGCCCTGAGCAAACCGAGTCTTTAACCGCCATTGAGTCCACCATGATGAACTTGAGGTTTGACTTTGTGGGGGATAGCGCAACCGTGCCACCGGTACTCAAGTATCATAACCTGAAGGCTTTAACCCTTATGAACTCCGTATCCAAGTTCACTCATACTATTAAATGCGATAACGGGTTGAGGTTAAAGAGCAACCTACTAGCTCCCCACAGTTATACCTACGATGCTATCCGAACATTCATAGATACCATCAGAGACGAGATATGCACACTGGGCGATGTCTCGGGGACTGAACACACGGTAAGGGTGCGAGTGCTAAAAGAGGAAACCGTCTTTGATGAAGATGAGAAGAGACCCGCCCTCCACTACACAATAGAGGCTACCAAATTGGGATAGAAAGGAAAAGGATGAAAGAGGTATTAGGGATATATCTTGGGTTAGCGGACAGCCAGCAGATAAAGACGCTGATAGTGCTGACATTGTTTTACTTCTTCCTGAGTATCGTAGTTGCCATCAAGGACAGAAAAGGGATACAGTATCTTAACTTCTCCAATACGCTCGATAATGCCCTTGTCCCCTTATATGGCGGATTAAGTTTGATGGTGATAATAGCGGCGTCCAACCCAGGGTGGAGTTCTTACGTACCTGCGATGTGGGGGATACTAGACCTAGCGGTTTTGGGTCTCATGGCGACAAAGGGAAAGTCATTGGGGTTAGACTTATCCAGTATCTCAATACCATTTTTAAAGAGGTGAGATGGAAGCATTGATAAGGGACTTTCTGCATGGAGCCGGGGGGCTACCGTTCCTCTTAAAATGGTTACTAGCGTGCCTGATAGTAGGCGCATTTTTATCAGGTCTAGTATTTATACTTGGCTCTATTAAGAGGGGTGGTATGAAGTGTGATTTTTGCGAGGAACACGAACAAGATGCCAGAACAAAAGTCGGAGTAGGTGATAGCGGGTATAACATGCTCCCCAAAAGACATCTTGACCGTTACGGTGGTTGCAGAGGAATGAGATGAACATTAGAGTAATCCTATTACCCTTCAAGGTTGCTATTATCTTAGGTTCGTTGTTTACTACCTCAATAGAACAGTTCATGTGCCTTATGTGTGTTCTGCTTTTATTGGTTCTCTCCCCGAAGGTAGGGTCAATGATAAACTACATCACGCATAGCGGGTACATCATGGCGCCGTCTGGTGAAGTCTATACAGCCAATGAGGTAAACAAGAAAGAGGCGATGTATAGAGGGTTCAGGGAACTGCCAGTATGGAAGTCAGCCAAGTTAGAGGGTGATATTCTAGAGTGGAAGCCGTAAAGGAGTCTTGAGATGATACAGATTGACGCAGCCATAGTCGCAATATTCGTTACAGTTCTTATTGCCCTGTTAGGTCTGGCAGTAGGTTGGGGGACTCTCAGGGAAAGGGTCAATAATAACCGTGTACAGATAGAAAAGTCAAGCGAGCAGAACAGGCAAGACCACAAAATTATATTTGAAAAGCTGGACTCTATAAAAAAAGATATAAACGGTCATTCTAGGGAGTAGATAGTATGGGATGGCTTACGTGCTTTCTGAAGTTATTTACAGGGACTATTGAAAGACCTTCACCTGGGGACTGGATTCAGGAGAACTTTGTGCAAATATGGGCAACAAAAAAATTGACATTAGGCTACTCTTAATGGTAATATATATGTATGAGCAAGGTTGACCTAAAGGAATTAACCAAAGAGATAAGACAATTGGAACGCCACCAGTTACTTTACCAGATACTTAAAAGGGAACTTTCACTTTTAGGTTATTGGCGAAACAGGCAACGAGGCAATCCTGCTAAAGGTTATCGGGAGAGGGGTAAAAATGCCTGAAATCGGTGAGATAGAAATAAGAACACACTATAGGAAAGATATTTGGAACGCTTGTATTGATTGTGGGAAGGAACGCTGGGTTCATGTGGTTAAAGGTATTCCTGTAAGTATCAGGTGTATATCTTGTGGCGTGCGACAAAGTATTAAAAAGCGTTCTGGCGAAAACCATTATAACTGGAAAGGTGGTCTGCCTAAAGATAAAAACGGGTATGTTTTAGTCAGACTTGAACCAAGTGATTTCTTTTCCCCAATGGGAGATAAAAAGGGTTATGTTCCTGAACATCGCCTTGTAATGGCAAAACATTTAGGTAGATGCCTCCAATCTTGGGAGCTTGTCCACCATAAGGGCATAAGATATACAGGGAGAGAAAACAAATCTGATAATTTAATAGACAATCTTAAATTAACTACAAGAGGTAGCCATATAACTGAGCACAATAAGGGCTATATGGATGGCTATCGGCAGGGTTATCAAGATGCACAGTCCAAAGTCATTGGAGAGCTAAAGGCAGAAATCAAATTGTTGCACTGGCAGTTAAACGAGAAGAATAATGTTATACAAAATCATTAATGACATAATACGTTTCTTTCAAGGCACTGTTGAACGCCCATCCCCTAGTGATATAATTCCTAAGCAAAACATTAGTTTTGATGAAAATGAAGGTTGTATTAAAATCAGTTTGCGGAATATCAATATACCGCTCACAAAAGAGCCTGTAGTCTGGTATCCTGATATACCCGACACGAACTCTATGGATGGAGTATTTGACTACGGGAACAATAATATCCTTATCGCTGGCGCCGATGAGATAGACCACAAGATACTTATTGATAACCTTATGGTAGGAGATATCGCTGTTTTCCGCACCCCGACCATGTATGCAATTCACAGGATTATTGAGATAGATACTGATGGTGAGGGCAGGTATTTCAGGTTTAAGGGTGACAATAATGCCTCAACCGACCTCGGCAGAATAAGAGATTCCCAGATAGAGTGGATTTCTGTAGGAGTAATTTACTAATAGTAATTTACTAATAGTAATATATTGCGAGGTAGTAATGGTATGCCCGAAGTGCCACAAGAGTATGCAGGTTAAGATAAACTCAGGGCATCAGATAACCTACAAGTGCCCGATATGCGGGTTTGAGAAGACCCGTAATATAAGAATAATAAGGGAGGAACAACACCATGATTAAAGTAAGACCCCAAGTAATGGCAGCAATAGTAGGACTGATAGTGATAGCTCTGGTAACGATATGGGTTAGACCAGAGTACATTGCTGAGGTAGCTGGCGCATGTATCACCGGCGTTGGCATGCTTGCGATGAAAGTGATAGAGGACAAGGAATAATGGAGACCGCCGAAACCATTGAGCTGTTTGAGGAAGAACTTGACAGGCTTATCATGGTAGGTCACAAGTCTCTGAACTATTGGGAGATACTCAAGATACTCCTCAAGAAATGCTCTAGCCTGGCTATGCAGAGTGAGGTTGAACTTTACCAGAAGGGCGGTGAGTAGCCCACCAGCAACACTACAATGAGTGTTACAGCATGATGAATACTTACCCCTTGCCATTACTGGCAGGGGGTATTTTGTTGTCTAATTCACACTGCTGTACTATCAAGTGGATACCGCCTACCCTGCCTGTCGCTGGTTCCACGTACGGTAACTTACTTAGCGCATCTAACATAGCGTCTGCCCCTGCCCACCATATACTCTCATCTCTAGCACCAATATCACCATAATACTCATTTTTCTCGTGGTCTGGGCTATATGGGCATTTTAACCCTTTAGGTCTATCCATCTTTCTTAACCTCCTTTGTTATTCTCCCCATCACAGCCTTAATCCTCTCAAAGACTACACTCCTGTCAACCCTCAAAGCCCTTGCCACGTGCTCTATGTTATCATAATAATTCTGCGGCACTGTGTAGATGTACTCAAGGATAATACCGTCAATACCCTGGCTCTCCAGCAGTTTATCTATTTCAGCGTGTACTTGGCAAGCCTTCTCAAACGGAGCGTGTGGTTTAATCCGCTTCCTCTGCGGGTTTCCTGTATAGCCACTCTCCTTATGCTGGTTAGGATATACCCCGTCTCTTAGCATTTGCAAGTGCGGTATAAGCCATATAAGTTGTGAGATGGTAGGCGGTGAACTAATAGCATCCGGGGAATACCACTCAGGCTTTGTCATTCAGTCTCCTTGACGGGGGTCTGCTCATCTCTTTTTCTATCTGCTTCTCGTTTTCATACTCCCATGTCTCGGAGTCTATGCTGACAGGATTTGTCTCCAGTTTCTCGCCAAACATATCCGGCTTGGTATGATAGAGGCTGTACTGGAGCAAGGTCAGCTGTACCCTGGCGTCCTGCGATATTCTCCACCATATTGAATTACTGCTTGTCTGGTTGGGCATCGGGTAACTCCTTCCCTTTCAAAGACTCCCTCACATTCTTAACTGCAATATCAGCCTGCTTTGCCGTTTCCTCTACCTTCCTGGCTGTTTCAAGAGTATGGTAAGCGACCAGCTTTAACTGAGCCTCTAACCGCCTCATGCAATTTACATATTCAGCCCATGCCTTATCTCTTCCTGAGAGCGTCATATTCCAGAAACCTCTCTATGTATTTGCCTACCTTCAGCCCCTTCCTGTCTGCCCTTCTCTCCAATATACCATACACTGGCAAGGGTACTCTACACGCTATGGCTTTGGTGGTCTTACTTGGGTTATTACTCATCAGCCTTTACCCACTTACCATCCGACCATTTCTTTTTATAAAGTTCCCACAGCACGAAAGCTAACCAGAGTTGCTCCATTGAGGTGAATTGCTGGTTGACTGCCACAAATACACTGAACAATCGCAACATAGTCAAAATGTCTGGACATAACGTATTAGGTGGTTCCAATACCATCTTCTGTAACTGGGACTGAGTAGGTAGCCATAAATGGTCAGCACCTTTATAGTGAGCAGTCATTTCCCTATGATGATAAACCTCAACCATCCCTCTATCATGCTTTAACCTGACCTCAAAATCCCCATTTGATTTGACTCTTGCCCCCTGTATCTCAGGGCAATTTACCATCTTAATGTAAACTTCTGTAGTATCCATCTATTCCTCTACCCCCTTATTCAAAATTAGCCTCCACGTTTACAGCACCTCTACCTTCCTGGCTGTCTCAAGAGTATGGTAAGCGACCAGCTTTAACTGAGCCTCTAACCGCCTCAATTCAGTCAACATGTTTGACGCTATTTGTAACCATAAGGCGTGTTCACTGGAGATTGGGTCAAGCTCATCCCATTCATCCTCAAATATAGTGTTGAATCCTACCCTTGCCATTCTCTCAACTACCTCATCCTCTTTTGAACTGTCAAGTTTTTGTTTACGGTTCGTTTTCTCGACTTCTCTCCATAAGTTATTACCTGTATGTGCTTCATACCATGTACTAAGCCGCCAATACCCAACCAGCAAACCTATTAGCATACCTACGAGAAGAACAAAAGCATATATAGCATATATCATTATTTCCCCTCCTTAGACAGGGCTTGCCAATACTTTGTAGGTATATAGAATACTCTAGTGTTGCCGTTCTCGAAAGGTAATCCCGATAAAAATCCCTTTAATTCATGTACTATTCTTTCCCGTTCCTTCTTCACCGCTTTCTGTATCTTACTGGCTATCAGGGGGAGTATCTGGTCGGCCCTATCCTGTGCTTTCTTCAAGCAGTCAATACAATGGCAAGGTATTTCTTTCATACTCCTCCTATCTAGCCGATGGTAGTTTGTTATATGTCTCGCATTGAAAAGTTAATGCAACTATATCGTTGTCATCCCATATTGCATATACACCATCATCAGCACTTCTTTGTTGAGATTCCTCCACCGCATCAAAATAATTCTTAAATAATGGGTCACTATCTTGTGGCATTACCAAACTTCTAACTTGATACATACTCCCCCTCTCGGCTATCTAGCCGATGTTTATTTGCCTTTGGGGTATTGTCTTATAACATATATTCCCCAATGTCTAAAACACCATTTGAGAGAAAAACCCCATACAAAATAAACGTTACTCCATACTTTAGGTAGTTCGTGAGTCAATTCATAAAGGCTGTTTTCTCTTATAACTCTATTCATACTTCCCCTCCTTAGACAGGGCTGGATGGCTGAGGATTGCTAATACCTTTTTATGGCAGGAAGTATCACAAGTTAGGGCTATGCCTTTTTGGGGGTTTAGCGCTCCTGTGTTTTTGTATAGTTCAGGATAAGCACATCCCGTTCCCCTGAATAGAAACGGGCATTTTATCGCTTCCCTGTCTACAGACTGCTTGGCCCACAGTCCTTCAACCTTACGGTGGCTTCCCTCTCTTATGGGATAGTCACTCCCAGTAACGGGATTGTGTATTGTTTTTTGCTTGGCAAGGTCGGCTAGGGTTGCCTCACGAGACTTTTGGGCTACTGCCCTTAATTCCGGCAGGTATTCTCTAGGGTCAAATATTATATCCTCGCTTCCGCAACTGTCTACCGCCTCTATTATTTCCTCATCTGTTGGTATATCTTCTTCTCTGCTCACTGTGTTACCTCCTCAAATTCATATCTCTCTACATGGGGGTTAGATTGCCAGTCATAGGAGACCCTTTAATATTATCTCCAATGTGCTGGAGCATTACTCTTGATTCCTTTATGGTTCAAAGTTTTGTGTAATCTCATATGACAACTTAGACACATTACCTCTAGATTACTTAGACTATTGTTGAAATGGTCTAAATCTTTATGGTGAATCAAGAGATTCTCTGTTGTACCACATTTTATGCACTTTTCCTTCTTTATTAATTGTCTATAGACAACAGTATCTTTTCTTATTCCGTCATATCTATTATTAAGTGCTTCTGTCTGCGACCTTGACATTATCCCCATTCTCTTAAAGGCCGTTGATACGGATGATTGGTCTACCCCCAGAATGTGTGCTATTTGCCTCTGTGTCATCTTTTGGTCAAAATACATTTGCTCCAATTCTTGTTTGTTTATTTTGATTGTATTTGGTTTTGGCATTCTACACCTCCACCTCTATTATAACATAAAGTCCATCAATAATCAATAATGATTATGGACTTGCTAACTCAAAGCAGTAAACCCAGACCCAAGGGTTGTCATCCCAACCGTATCCTTTTTGTTTGTTGATGGTGTCCCAGAGTACCCTAAACCATTGCTGATAGTGTGGAGTAAGCGAATAATTCGGCGGTCGGGTTACACCCTCAGATTGCGCATCATCCTCAGTTATCTCCTCTAATCTCTCAGTCCTTACGTCTGTTATCTTGATAAAGTAACGGGCTGCCCATGCCGGCATGAATAGAGGGGAACGCCATTTACCAATCGGGGAGAAACCATCAGGGTCATCTAGTTTGTAAAAGACAGTGGCGGTTTTTGGTATTTGGGGAATTGTCCAATCATCATTTGCTCGGTAGGTAGCCCACGCCTCTTTGATATAGACAACTTCACCTACTCGGTAACGGGGATGGAATAGTAAAGAGAAACCACTCGACATCGTTTCATCACTTGCTGGCTGTGGCTTAATCACCCTGCGTGTTTGTGTTTTAGAGCCGTTTATTATAGCCTTTATCATCGGTTGCTTGAATAGTATGCCTTTCATGTCAATCTCCTTTCTAAAGACCCGGGCGGGGGGAACCACGCAATAGATTTTGCCTTTAGATTTTCTACTGGCATCTTTAATTTCTCTAGGCAGTAGCACTTTACGGCAAGTAATTCCTCTCCGTCTTTGCAGTCTGTTTTAAACTTACAGTTTAGATGGAATTTAATTTCTTTCATATTCCTCCTTATTCGGCACTAGCCGATGTTTATTTGTCAATACCCCCATAAAGTGCGATGAGAAGTGAATCGGCTCTCCCAATATCTTTCTTTCTGCCCAGTGCTGCCTGTGGGTACAACTGCTGAGCGAGGGTACGAGCACAGTCCTTCTCTTTGCCAGCCAGTCCTGCTCTCTTTTTCCATGACTGCGGAGTAACCAGCACCACTGGTATCTGCAAGGCAGCCAGCACTCCGAGAACGATGCCGTATGAAGTGCCAAAGGAAAACATACTGGAAACCCCCTGTTTTGGCATGGCAGAAACACGCTCCACATAAGCAGTACCGCCTTCGTGTTTTACTTCTCTGGCTAGTTCCGCAGCGTTTACTTGCTGCCGCTTACCAGTTCCGGCCATGACTGGCATATCAATAACCCTGATAAAAGAATCATCATCGTTGAGAAAAGCTACGGCCCCCGCGATACCCACATCAACCCCTATGCGCATGGTCAACTCCTATTTTCATTTCGTCACATTCCTTATTATCTTATCGGCAAGTATCAATATCACGGCAAACGGCACAACAAAGCAGGCAAGGATTAACCGGAATATGATAACCAGTATTTTCACTTCTCCTCCCCTTTATCAAGGGCTGCCAATATCTCCTTGAGCAGGTCTATGATTTCCTGAGAACGGTCAGATACGTAATATTGTGGCCAGTAATATTGTGGCATGGGAGGACCAATACAAACATGATACGCATTATTCCATACCCACATTCCGCAT
>Ga0180007_10002831_pt1 | contig 20109 bp, 13 predicted proteins | sample MM_PC_MetaG_FD_121122 | JGI IMG/M metagenome (GOLD analysis project Ga0180007, IMG submission 121122) | Groundwater microbial communities from the Aspo Hard Rock Laboratory (HRL) deep subsurface site, Sweden - MM_PC_MetaG | ecosystem: Environmental > Aquatic > Deep subsurface > Groundwater... | reverse complement strand
TACTTTACATAGCCCGTACCCGCTGGTATTAGTTTACCAATAATTACGTTTTCTTTCAATCCCTTGAGATTATCTCTTTTACCAGCAATGGCCGCATCAATTAAAACTCGAGTTGTTTCAATAAATGAAGCAGCTGAAAGGAAACTCTCAGTTGTTAGAGAAACTTTAGTCACTCCTAAAAGCAAAGTTTCAGCTGTTGCTTTTTCACCACCATTTTTAGCCATTCTTTTATTCTCTTTTTGGAAACGACTCCACTCAATCATCTCACCAGCCAAAAGATCTGTTCCACCTGGACTAATAATCTTGAGACGAGAAAACATCTGTCGAATAATCATTTCAATATGCTTATCGTTGATGTTTTCTCCAGCAAATGTATAAATCTTTTGGACTTCTCTAATAATATATCTCTGAACTGCTTCTCGACCAGCCACTTTATAAAGATCCTTCAAATCAACATGTCCTTCATTCAGTTGTTGACCCTTAGATATTAAATCACCCTTATCAACTCGAAGCATAGTCCCAGTTGGGAATGTGTACTCTATGGTCTTCTTCTTGCCCTTATCTGATAGTTCTATTTGAATAACCTTATTACCATTTTGTTCATCAATCTGACTAACTTGCCCCTCAATTTCTGAAATAATGGCTTTGCCTTTAGGTGATCTAGCTTCAAAAATTTCTTCAACTCGAGGTAAACCTTGAGTAATGTCTTCACCACCAGCAACTCCACCAGTATGGAAAGTTCTAAGTGTCAGCTGAGTCCCCGGTTCCCCAATAGCCTGAGCCGTAACGATTCCAATAGCTTCACCCATTTTAATCATTTCGTTGCGACCTAAGTCATAACCATAACATTTCTGACAAATACCATCAGTTGATTGACAACTAATAGTTGAACGAACATTTAATTTTTTGACTCCGGTCTCATCTATTTTTAGAGCTGTTTCCTTATCGATCAACTGGCCGGACTTAACTATGCCCTCAATTTTTTCTAAAGATACTCGTCCCGTGATTCGTAAAGCTAAAGAGTTACCCATCTCTTCTTCGTCTTCTCTATATATATGGATACCTTTTTTGTCACCACAATCTTCTTGACGAACAACAACATCTTGACAAACATCAACTAAACGACGAGTCAAATATCCAGCCGTCGCTGTTTTCAAAGCTGTATCAGCCATACCTTTTCGGCCACCGTGAGTAGAAATGAAGTATTCCAAAACACTTAATCCTTCCTTGTATGAATTTCTAATCGGCAACTCAATAATTTCACCAGCTGGATTAACAACTAATCCTTTCATTCCGCTCATTTGTCTTAACTGTTCTAAAGATCCTCTAGCTTTAGAATCAAAAATATTAAAAACAGAACCATCAGGATCTAAGGTCTCCGGTGTTTTTTGAGCAATTCTCTCTGTAATATTATTCCAAAGTTCAATGACTCGTGATTTTCGTTCCCCATCAGTTAAAAAACCTTGATCGTATTGATTCTGAACTAATTCTAAATCTTTATGAACTTCTTTAAGCCATTGAGTTTTTTCTTTTGGTACTTTAATATCGTCCATACCCCAACTAACTCCTGAAGTAGTTGCATACTTAAAGCCCATTCTCTTAATTTTATCTAAAATTTTGGCTGCTTCCTTAATCCCAAACTTATCAATTACTTCTGAGATAATCTTACGCAAATCTTTTGCTCTCATTGTCTCATTAATGAAGCCCATTCCTTTAGGAATAGATTCATTAAAGATGATTCGGCCAATTGAAGTTTCAAGCAATTGACCATCATCCATTCGTACTTTAATTTTGGCCTTGAGATGAACATAGCCAAGGGTTTTAGCCAAAAGAGCTTCTGAACGATTGGAAAAAATCTTACCCTGACCTAGCAAACCATCTCTAATTTTAGTCATCCAATAACAACCTAAAACCATATCTTTGCTTGGAACAGCCACTGGAACACCAGTTGCTGGTTTGAGTAAGTTGTTAGAAGAAAGCATTATTGTCTTAGCTTCATTTTGAGCCTCATCACTTAAAGGCAAATGAACAGCCATTTGATCACCATCAAAGTCAGCGTTAAAGGCCTGACAAACTAAGGGATGAAGTTGAATGGCGCTTCCTTCAACTAGAACCGGTTGGAAGGCCTGAATTCCTAATCGATGCAAAGTTGGGGCTCGATTCAAAAGAACACATCTATTTTTAGTTACTTCTTCTAAGATAGCCCAAACTTCATCTATTTCTTCTTCTATTAAACGACCGGCTCCTCGAACATTATGAGCTAAACCTTGATCAACCAGCTTATTAATTACAAATGGCTTAAATAGTTCTAAGGCCATGTATTTTGGCAAACCACACTGACCAAGTTTTAAATCTGGACCAACAACAATAACGGAACGACCTGAATAATCAACTCGTTTCCCAAGTAAGTTTTGTCGAAATCGTCCTTGCTTTCCTTTAAGCATATCAGCTAAGGATTTAAGAACTCGTTTCTGACCAGTTGAAGCAGCAACCATAACCTGACCTCGTCGTGAACTATTATCAATTAAAGCATCGACTGCTTCTTGAAGCATTCTTTTTTCATTACGACAAATTACTTCCGGTGCATTTAATTCAATCAGTCGCTTTAATCTATTATTTCGGTTAATCACGCGACGGTAAAGATCATTAACATCAGAAGTAGCGTAACGACCACCGTCTAATTGAACCATTGGCCTTAAATCAGGTGGTAAAACTGGTAAAACTGTTAAAAACATCCATTCCGGCTTAATCTTAGCTCGAATCATTCCATTGATTAAACGAAGTCTCTTGCTTATCTTTCTCTTAATAGCTGGACTGGTTTTTTTGCTTTGAGTTATTAACTCTTTAGCTAAAGATTCTAAATTAGTTTTTTCAAAAATATCTCTTAAGGTTTCAGCCCCAGTTCCGGCTTCAAAAACCTGTCCATATTTAATACTAAAATCACGGTAATCAATTTCCGAAATAATTTGATGAACAAAAAGAGCCCGAATTTGTCGAATTGTTCTGTCGCGTTGTCCTTTCAAAGAAACTCTCTCGGCGTTAGTTAAATCCTTAATTTTCTGCTTGTATTCTTTTTTAATTTCTTCGATAACTTTCTTTCTTTCATCTTGATTAATTTTAGTCACGACATAACCAGCAAAGTAGATAACTCTTTCTAATTCCTGAACAGAACGATCTAAAATCAAACCCATCTTTGAAGGAATCCCTCGTAAAAACCAAATATGGGAGACTGGGACAGCTAATTCAATGTGGCCCATTCGTTCACGTCGGACTAAAGACCGAGTTACTTCAACGCCACACTTATCACAAATGATTCCTTTATATCGAATCCGACGATACTTACCACAATAACATTCCCAATCCTTTTCCGGACCAAAAATCTTTTCGCAAAACAAACCATCCTTTTCAGCTCGCTGAGTTCGATAGTTAATTGTTTCCGGTTTGGTAACTTCACCGTAAGACCAATCTAAAATGTTCTCGGGTGAAGCGAGTCTTAGGATTATGGCTTTGAAATCTGATACTTTTGTCGTTGTTATTACCGTCATATTATTTCTCGACTAACTCCACATCTAAACTTAAGGCCTTCAATTCATTGACTAAAACATTAAATGAGGCCGGGACATTCGGAGCTTGAATTTGTTTGCCTCGAATAATGGCATCGTAAGCTCCGGCTCGACCAGTGACATCATCTGATTTAAAGGTTAACATTTCCTGTAAACTATGAGCCGCTCCATAACCCTCTAAGGCCCAAACTTCCATTTCACCAAAACGCTGGCCACCGAATTGAGCTTTTCCGCCTAATGGCTGTTGAGTAATTAAAGAGTATGGTCCGACTGAACGCATATGAATTTTATCCTCGACTAAGTGTAAGAGCTTCATCATATAGATTTGACCAACTGTAATTGGCTGTTCAAAGGCCTCGCCATTTCGTCCATCATAAAGAGTAATCTTACCATCTTCTGGCAAACCAGCTCTTCTTAATTCTGATTTAATTTGATCTTCACTAACGCCAGCCAAGGATGGACTGATCGCCTTGTAACCCAAAGCTCCAGCCGCCCAACCTAAATGAGTTTCTAAAATCTGACCAATATTCATTCGAGAAGCAACACCTAAAGGATTTAAAACAATATCAACTGGCGTTCCATCAGCTAAGTAGGGCATATCTTGTTCTGGTAAAATTTTGGAAATAACACCTTTGTTTCCATGTCGGCCAGCCAACTTGTCACCAACTGAAATCTTACGCAACTGAGCTATTTCTACTTGAATAGTTTTAATTACCCCACTCTGTAACTTGTCACCTTTTTCACGAGAGAAAATTCGAATCCCAACAACACGACCACGCTTACCATGAGACATTCTTAGAGAACTATCTTTAACATCGCGTGCTTTTTCACCAAAAATAGCTTGAAGTAATCTTTCTTCGGCTGTTAAATCTGTCTCACCTTTTGGTGAAATCTTCCCAACTAAAATATCGTTCGGTCCAACTTCAGCTCCAATTCGAACAATTCCTTCTTCATCTAAGTCCTTAAGTCGCTCTTCACCAACATTAGGAATATCAGGAGTTGTGACTTCGGCTCCTAATTTAGTTTCTCGAACTTCACAGGTAAAGTAATCAATATGAACTGAGGTAAAGCGATCATCTTTAACTAATTTTTCTGAAAGAACAATAGCATCTTCAAAATTAGCACCTCGCAGAGACATAAAGGCGACTAAAAGATTCTGACCTAAAGCTAAACTACCATTTTCGGTAGCGGCTCCATCAGCCATAATGTCACCTTTTTTAAGTCTTTGACCCTTAACTACTAAAGGTCGTTGACAAATACAAGTATATTGGTTAGTTCTAACAAAAGAACGAAGTGGATATTCTTTAATCGAATTTTTAATTTTTAATTTTATTGAATTGCCGTCAACTCCAACTACAACTCCATCTTCTTGAGCCAAAACAACCTGACCTGAATCACAAGCTGCTTTCACTTCAAAACCTGTCCCGACAATTGGAGCTTGAGGTCTAATACAAGAGACGGCTTGTCGTTGCATATTTGATCCCATCAAAGCTCGGTTTGAATCATCGTGTTCTAAGAATGGGATTAAAGCGGTAGCGACACTAATTGGTTGCTGAGGCAAAACATCAATCAAATCAACTTGAGCCCGACTAACCGTACTTGGCTCACCATGAACTCTAGCCTCAACTTCCTTATCTAAAAGATTTCCTTTTTTATCGAGACCAACTCCAGCATGAGCAATATTGTATTTCTCTTCTTGGGCAGCATTAAGGTAAATAATTTCTTTAGTTAATTTCCCCTTTTTGACTACCCGATATGGAGTTTCGATAAAACCATATTCGTTCAATCGGGCACAACTAGCTAAGTGACCAACTAAACCAATGTTTGGTCCTTCAGGTGTTTCAATCGGACAGATTCGGCCATAGTGAGATGAATGAACATCACGAACTTCAAAACCGGCTCGTTCTCGGGTTAAACCACCAGGGCCCATAGCCGACAAACGTCTCTTGTGCTCTAACTCAGCCAAAGGATTATGCTGATCCATAAACTGAGAAAGTTGAGAAGCAGTAAAGAATTCTTTAATGGAAGCAATAAAAGGACGAGCATTAATTAATTGTCCTGGGACTAAATCCTGTGGTTCTAAAGTTGACATTCGATCACGAATAATTCTTTCAGTTCGAGCCATACCAACTCTTAATTTGTTTTGAAGCAATTCACCAAAAGACTTAACCCGACGATTACCTAAGTGATCAATATCATCTGGTTTAGCTAAAGGATTCTCATTTAAATTAATTATTTCTTTAATAATAGTAACTATATCATTAAAGAGAAGAACTCTATCTTCGTGACTAATTTTTCCTTCTTCCATTTCTAAACGCTGTCTCATCTTCCAACGACCAACTTCACCAAGGTCGTATCTTTCAAAAGAAAACATGGCTTCGATAAATCCTTGGGCATTGTCTTCAGTTGCTAAATCACCTGGTCTAATTCTTTTATAGATTTCAACGAAAGCCTGACCAACGGTCTTAGCTATATCCTTGGATATGGTTTTTTCGATATGATCAATTTCACCCTTACTGACATTGGTAAAAATCTTTTTAATTTCTTCGTTAGATAATTCTTTATCAGCGAAAGCGCGTAAGACCGAAGTGACTGGAACTTTTCTCTTACGATCAATCTTAACACTAATTGAACCATCAGAATCAGTTTCAAATTCTAACCAAGCCCCTCGGTTAGGAATTATCTTAGCTCCAAAAAGTTGTCTCCCTTTAGACATCTGCGAAGTGAAAAATACACCAGAAGACCTAATTAATTGAGAGATAACAACTCGCTCAACAGCGTTAACAATAAAAGTCCCTCTCTGAGTCATTAAGGGGAAATCACCTAAAAAGATATCTTGCTCTTTCGCTTCTTTGGTTTTCTTGTTAGTTAATTTAACTCGACAATACAAAGGAGCCTCATAAGATACGTTATGAGCTTTAGCTTCAATTTCGTCATATTTTGGCTCCTCTAAGTGATAATCCAGAAAATGGAGCTCTAGGTCTTTGTTGCCCCAGGGGCTAATAGGTGAAAATTCGTTGAGAAGTTCGCGCAGTCCTTTTTCCCAAAACCATTGATATGATTTTTTTTGAACTTCAATAAGATCAGGTAGTTCAAAATTTAATTGGGTGTTTTTAGTCATAATACATAAAAACAAACCCTTCCCAGTTCCTTTTAGAAGGGGTCCTCTGCTTTTTTAAATTTTATTTACCGACAAGTATCTATAGATGAATACCTTCCAGTAATTATATTTCTCTTCTATTATATACAAGTATCAAAATAAGTCAACCCTGATTAGACATCGGATGTTTTGGATGCTTAACATCCGATGTCAGATTTCGTTCTGATAAGGTCGGACATTGTTTTGTCCGTACCTCAGCACCTGCCTCGCCGGCCCGCTTCGACTCAGCGAGGCGAGCAAGGCGGGGAGGTCCGGCAAAACAAGGTCCGACCTCATCTTTATCATCTTTATCTATTCCTACTCCACTACTTCTCCTTCAATCGGAGAAATTGGTGGGATCGTCCCACCCAACTCAACAACCTTAGTCGCGATGCTCTCGTTATCAGGTAACATCTGACCAAGAATCTGATACTGAATTAAAGCGTCTTCAGTTCGTCCATCTGTCTCATAAGTAAGAGCTAGAGCGTAACGAGCATTAGCATGCTGAGGTGTAATAATAACAGCCTGTTCAAACATAGGAACTGCTTCTTTGACTCTTTCGAGATTAAAGTAAAGACGTCCAGTTTGGAAATAAATTTCTGTGGCTGCTCCAGCAAAATCAGAACCTCGTTGGAAACTAACTCCCCGTAACTTTTCTAAGATACCTTCCATCCTCTTGAGAGCTGTTTCAAGATCACCCTTTTGTTCATAGACCAAAGCTAATTGAACATGAGCATCAAGATAGTTATCTTTCAGATCAACAGCTTTTTGACAAAAACCAATCGTCTCATCCCAATTCTTTTCTTCACTAATTAGATTTAAACGACAACGCTCACGATAAAAGAATGGATTAGCTGGTTCTAATTCCGTTGCTTGAGTAAAGGCCTCTAAAGCAAAAGGCAAAATTCCACCAACTAAACCTTGGGCATCTCTGTAAATTGCCCCTAAATTCTCCCAAGCTGAGACAGAATTAGGACTCAATGAAGTAGCCATTCGAGCTTGTTGGATAGAACCAGCGGCTAAGGCCTGGAGAAGCTGAATATTTTGTTCTCCTTCCGGCTTATTTGCCTCAGCCCAAGCAGTAATCAGGTAAGCTTGGGATAGAGCTTGACGATAATTCTCTCTATAATTGTTAAGAATAACGCTGCTCTCTATTTTAGCTACTAATTCTTCGTTACTTTCGACTGGTTCAATAAACCTAAGATCAGATAGGTAGAAACGACCACCCATATAGAAGAAACTAGCTAAAGCAAAGACCAAAATTATCAGAATTACATTCATAACCAGTCCAACTTCAGGCATTTTTTCGAAGGTAAAGCTAATTTTCTTGAATGGTTTGTTCTGAACTCCTTGCCAAACCACTACTCCTAAGGCCATAAAGAACCAGAAATAGAAGGCCAAAACCGTATTCTGTGTATAAACGAATTGAGCCACTAAAAGCGATATCCAGGCCAAAATCAAGGGGAAAACCGATATCGGATGGCGTTTATCCGATATCGGATAGTTAGCCGATAGGACTTTTAACCGCTTTCTACTCAAGAAAACAAGACCAATTATTAAGAAAACCCCTAAAATCAAAATATAGGAGAGAATTCCTAAGATACCGGTTGTTCCCATCGTCTCCATAATGTGACTTGGACCTCGATCAAACCGAACATTCCAGAATTCATTGTTATTGAACTCAGCTGGTTTGAACTTAACAAAATCAGCTAGATAAGTGCCTGGTCCAGAACCTAAAACTGGATAATCCTTCAAACTCTGCCAAGCGACTGTTCTCGCTACTCCAGAATCAAGAATCAGTTCTTGAGGTAAAGGTAACAAAGTTTCTAATCCACTTAAAAACCCTATCTTAGCTGGTAAGCCAAAAAGATAGAAGACGGAGATTAAAAGTAGAATTATTGGCAAAGTTAATAAATTAACTCTTTCTCTAAAGATTCTAGTCCAAAAAGCTATAACCAATAAAACAAACATTGTCACCCCTAAAGTAATCCAAGCTGATGAGAAATTAATTAAGAGTAATAAGATCAATGAAACGATTAAGAAAATAATTCTCGTAGCTCCAATCTTCTTCTTGTCTAGTGATTGACTTAGAATTAAACCGATAACTAAACTCATGGCCATGGCTAAAAAGATAGCGAGACCTTCCAATGATCCACTGACTGGATTAAAGGAACGAGTCACCATTAATTCGGGGATACCTGGAATCCGACTCCAAAGATTAAAGATAGAAAGATAGGCTACAACTATGGCTATCCAACTAGAAACCATAAAGAGACTATAAATCTTATCTAAGGAAAGACCCCAAATTGATTTCCCCTTCTCTGGATTAGCGCTTTCAACGTTATTAACAACGACGAAATACATAACCATCAATGCTAAAACTCCGATGACTGAACCAGAAAACCGTCCGTAAAATCCAAACCAAGATGAAATTTCATCTATCGAAAATACGGCCGATAGAATCATAATGATCATAAAAACCAAAATCCAAAGATCCAAAGCTGTTCGGCGGAAAAAAAGTTTTCTACGCACAACAACTAACTTAGCTAACCAAGCTAAAAAGGCCAAGCTAACTAAGAAGACTAGCAAATACTGTTTGTTAAACTCATAGACCTCTATGGTTAAAGGTAACCAGAATAGAGGAATAAGGAAAACAAGTGCATAAAGCGGAAACTTAATCAAAAAATTGATTATTTTACGCATATTTTTTATTGTATCATTCTGCTCGTTAGCACAAGAATCACAGAACGTTTTGTGGAATCCTTAAGAGTTTGTAACTAAATTAAGAATTCTTTAAACCTCTAAGGCCGATCGGCTTTGCCTCGCCGAAGTAAAGGCGGGCCACAGGGGTTTACAAAGACCTCCGGGAGGGTTGAAAGCTGTACCTTCAATAAGTTAAAAGTTGAACTTGTTAACCCTTTTTCCTCCTGGATTCTTTACTCGTTTCAGAATGAATTGTTAATGAATTATTAATTATTACTGTTTTTCGACCCTTTTTTTATCCAAATTTATACCTTAATTATACTATATTTTTAGACTAAATAGAACTGTGGATAACTTGTTCTGGTAAGGTCAGACCTTTAATGAAGGTCTGACCTCATCTAATAACTTCTTTAGATACTTCTTAATTCTATCTCTATCTTCGTTCTCTTTATCCCCCTTAAAATACATCTCTATAAACTCAATACGATTTTCAATATAAGCATAAATGATTCTTAGATCTTTTTTCTTTAAGTTTTTACAAAAGAATCTAGCTTTAATAATATAGATAGATTCAGATTTGGTAATAAGATTGAAATGCTTACCTATTCCTATGGGTGATTCGTTTAGAATTTTCTTAAACTCTACCAAATCATTCTCTAATGATTTGAATTTCTTAAATAATTTTTTAAAATCTTTTTGAAATTCTATTGTATTTTTAAAGTTCATCTTCATAATTTCTAACCGAATGATCATTGTCACGATAAAAAACTGTTTCGTAACTTATTTCCTGACCCATCTTGTGAACTCGCCAAGGAGTGTCTGAATGAGAATAATCACTTAATTCAGTAGCATTTTTCCAAGCTAAGCGCGTTAGAACATCGTCAATGTGTTTAATTTCTTGAGCTGATAAGATTTTTAAATCAGCTGACTTTCTTGGTAAATATTTTTTTTGCTCGTGTTGGAAATATTTACTTTTAATTTTTTCTATCTCCCCCTTCTTGATCATCTGATCTGTTATTTTCTTAAACTCAATCGGTGTCGGGCCAAAATGATTCTTAATATACTTAGCTCCAACTAATTGTTCTTCAAACTTTTCGTAATAATCAAAATCTATAAAATATAATAACTTGTAGAGTGCTGTTTCTCCAATATTTGGTCGAGCTCCAACTTTCTCTAGGATATATAGGAAGACTTCTTTGAATTTTTTAACATTAGCCCGGGGCATAATAATTCTCATTTCAGGCTTAGTTTTAACCTTTTTTTCCCCCGACGTCTTTTGAGTCGGGATCCCGACTTTACGTCGGGACTTTTTCTCTTCTCTACTATTCAATAAGTCCTTTAAAGACATACTAAAAATAGATGCTAATTTCTGAGCTTCTGAAACAGTTAATTCTCTTTTCCCTTTTTCGATCTGAATATATGTAGGTCGAGAAATACCAAGCTGACCAGCTAGGTATTGTTGGGAATAATCATTCTCCTTTCTTAATTTTTGAACAAACAATGCATTAGAAAAAGCCATATTCTTATTTTATCTCTTGTAAAATACTTTGTCAAGTTGATAAGTAAAGATGTTTAACATTTAGGATAACTCTAAGGCCCAGTTCTGATGAGGTCCGACCTCATCTTTGTTTATATTTCTTTATAATGCTCTATCTTCTCAACCGTATCATCCGGCTTCAAAACTATGCAAACCGCATCAACTCGATATGACCCTTTATATTTCTTAGCCGAGACATATGCCTCAGCGTTAAAATAAAGCTTTTTAAGTTTTTTATGATTAATTGACTCCTCAGGACTGACGAAATCACTCTTTCTCTTAGTCCGGACCTCAACAAATATTAAAATATCATCTTTCTTAACAACTATATCTATTTCAGAATATCTGGTTCTGTAATTCTGGTCTATGATCTGATACCCATTATTTTCTAAGTATTTCTTAGCCATCTCCTCCCCTATTTTCCACACATTATCTTTATTTCTTTGCATTTTAGTTCTAGTAAGATCACTCCATTCCTTAGAGGTCGGACCTCATCTCCGCTTACCCTTTATATTGCAAGGCCTCGGCCATATGAGAAACACTGATTGCTTCGGCTCCTTGCAAATCAGCAATAGTCCGAGCAACCTTTATCATCTTAAAATAAGAACGGGCTGAAAGTTGAAAAGCCATGGCCGCTTGACTAAGGATCCCCTCAACATCCTTAGACAAAAAACAATATTTCCTGATATCTTTATTGCCCATTTCAGCATTGCTATGAATAATTTTACCCGTAAATCTTTTTTCTTGAATCTCTCGGGCTCGACAAACCCTCTCCCTAATAGACTCTGAACTCTCTAAAAATTTAGATGCTCTTTTATCTTGAGCTAATTCTTGAACATCAACAGTCGGCACATTAATATGCAAATCTATTCTATCTAAAATGGGACCAGAAATTTTCTTACTATATCTCTTAACTTCCCGAAGGGAACATTTGCATTCTTTCTTGGGATGATTCAAATAACCACAAGGACAGGGATTAGCTGAAGCAACTAAAATAAATCTGGCTGGATATTTAATACTGGCCTTAGCTCGAGAGATAGTGACCAAACCATCTTCTAATGGTTGTCTTAAAGATTCCAAAACCGACCGTGGAAATTCATTAAATTCATCTAAAAAAAGAACGCCCCGATGAGCTAAGCTAATTTCACCCGGTTGAGGATTAGTCCCTCCCCCAATTAAACCAGCCAAAGAAGTAGAATGATGAGGCGTTCTAAAAGAACGAGTCCTAATCATTGACGCCCCAGGAGGAATATTGCCACTGGCTGAATAAATTTTAGTTGCTTCTAATGATTCTTCTTCACTTAAGGGAGGTAAAATTCCTGGCAAAGCTCGAGCCAACATTGTTTTGCCAGAACCAGGACTCCCAACCATCATAACATTATGACCTCCAGCGGCCGCTATTTCCATGGCTCTCTTAGCTTGCTCCTGACCCAAAACCTCTCTCATATCAAATTCACTAAAACCCGGTTGATTATCATCTGGTTTACGAGCCAAGGCCGGCTCAATTTTCTGGCGCCCCATACAATAAGCTATTAATTGAGAAAGGCGTTCAACTGGATAGACATTAACAGAAGAAAAGACGGTCGCTTCATTAACCGAATCCTTAGGCAGAAAAATATTCTTATAACCAAATTCCTTGGCAAACAAAGCTAAAAGAAAAGCCCCTTTGGTATGTCTCAGGGCTCCATCAAAAGAAAGTTCGCCGTAAAAAAGCGACTTCTCGGGAATTTCTAAATCAGAAGCAGCCACTAAAATTCCAATGGCAATAGGTAAATCATAAAAAGAACCTTCTTTAGGAATGTCAGCTGGTGCTAAATTAACTGTAATTTTCTTGGCTGGAAATTCTATGCCCGAATTAACAATGGCCGCCTTAACTCTTTCTCGACTTTCGGCAATAGCTTTACTTGGTAAACCAACAATTTCAAATCCAGGCAATCCGCGCGAAGCAACATTAACCTCGACATCAACCGGCAAGGTTTCTAACCCCGAATACAAAACTGATGGTATTTTTGATAACATAAGCTTTAAACTCTCAAATTTCAAATATCAATTTTCAATAAATAATCAATTTTATAATGATCAATTGAAAACTAAAGAGTTGATAATTGATTGATACTTGATTATTGATTATTGATTATTGATTATTTACTAGCATATTTACTTCCTCTTGTTTCTATTAAACCTTTGATTTGCATCATTGATAATTTAGTCCCTAATTCTGAACTGGACATTTCTAATTGACGCGACAATTCATCTACCTCCATTGGCTCTCGCGCTAATATCTCCAAAACCTGAGTTTCAAATGGATTTTTAGATTCTTCGTCTGCTGACTCAGAATGACCAATTAGAGGTCGTACATTATTTTGTCCGTACCTCAGCAGAGGTCCGGCAAAAGAAGGTCCGACCTCGGGTTCCCGACGAAACCACTCCAAAACATCCCTCGCCTCGGTCACCATTTCCGCGCCTTGCTTGATTAACATATTAGATCCCTTAGAGACACTGCTTGTAATCGGCCCTGGAACAACAAAAATTTTTCGCTTAAATTTCTTAGCGTAATTAGCTGTAATCAAACAACCACTTTTCTCTCCGGCCTCAACGATTAATAAGGCCTTTGACAAACCAGCTACAATTCTGTTTCTCCGAGGATAAGTCCAAAGAGTTGGTTGCATCTCCCCTTCATATTCAGAAATAATTAAGCCATTATTCTCTAAAATATCATGATAAAGTTCTTCTTGATCTTGAGGATGGATTCGGTCTATCCCGCAAGGCATAACCGCAATCGTCCGGCCTCCCACTTGAAGAGCCGACCGATGAGCGACAGCATCACCTCCAGACATGAATCCAGATACTATTGTAATTCCCGAGGCGGCTATCTGACTAACTAACTGCTCCAGCGCCTGTTTCCCATAACTAGTCAATCTCCTGCTTCCAATTACAGATAAACAATTATTAAAGATGCTATTATCATCGGGTTCCTGCATTCTGCAGAGGTCGGACCTCTGCTGAGGTCCGACCTCATCTTGGGTTTTCTGAATTTGAGGTCGTACATTGTTTTGTCCGACCTCGGGGATAGTAGAATAACACTTTACATAAATCTGCTTCGGCGCATTTTTCCCCGCCTGTTTTAATAATTTTGGATACCCCTGATCATCTTTTAGATAAACATTTTGCATAATTAGAAATAATTTTCAACAGCAAATTTAAATTGTTCAATAAACAATTCTTTAAAAGCTCTTAAGCTATTCTGTTCATAAAAAATAATCAAAGCCTTTTTATACTCAGCTTCATCAACACTTCTAAAAGAAAGAGGACAAGCATGCCCAGCCATTAATAAGGCATTGCCTAATAAACGAGCTATTCTTTTATTCCCATCAATAAAAGGCTGGATATATGAAATCATAACAATAGCAATAAATGCCTTAGAGAAAGGATCTGATAATTCATTTATTATTTCAACAATTTTATCCATTGCTTCTTTGATTTGATGTTGATTATCTAATGGTAAATATTTAGTCCCAATAATCCGAACTGGATTATGACGTAATCCTTTTTCTATGCCTAGTTGATCTATTAGTAAATCATGAATACTTTCAATCTTTAGAACTGTAATTTTCTTAAAATCACTTTGCTTATCAGAAATATAGTCTAATGCCTTTTTATGATTCAAGATCATAATTGCTTCTTCTTTCTTATGCCCAACTGCTTCTTTATTCTCTTTAATTAAAACTTCAGTATCGATTAATGAATAAGTGTTGCCTTCAATTTTTGATGACTTCCAACTTAACTCAATAGTTAATCTTTCAAATTCTTTTTTTAAAATATCATCAGACATATTTTTAATTCTATCTTGATATTTTTTATTAAGCTCTTTAAAATCTTTAATTTCTTGATCAGTAAAAACACCTTCAATATTTTTTAAAACATTAAAGTTAAATTTTTCAGACCTTAATTCTCTCTTATCAGATTCTACTTCAAAATATTCACCAATATCAACATATTGCAAAAATTCATTTTTGGTTTTTTCTTGATAATAGATACTTCTACCTTTCCCTTTTTGTTCAATCAAATCATTATCTAATAAAATTTTTAAATCACGAAGAATAGTAAACCTGGAAATATTATTTAAATATTCCTTAATTTCTTGATTACCAATTTTATCTGATTTCTTGATAAATTCAAATATATTTAATTGTCTTTTAGTTAATTGTTGCATTTGATATAGTCTAATTGTTGCATATTTAGTAAAAAAATGCAACAATTATTCTTTTAATCTCTTATCAAAGACCTTATCCATCCAAGAGCAAATATCCTTACATTTTTCATGGGCCTGGGGAGGATTTGGTTGATTAAGTATCTGCCTAGCTTTCAAAAGCAGTCCTGGAATAATACTTAAATCTAAATCTACTTTTAAAGTATATGTTTCAAATCCCAGTTTAAAATCTTCATCACTTTCTAAGTCCTGATTGGGCTGACAATAAATCAAGGTTAAATCAGTTACTGGTTTTAATCCATACTCTTCGGCCAAATAAGCATAACAATTAAGTTGAACTTTATACATCGGGTAAAGCTCATCTTGCCGATCTGTAAATTTTGCTGTTTTATAATCTACAATATGATAACTGCCATCTTCGGTCTTAAAAACATCATCTGGATAACCAGTTAGAATCCAATCACCAGATTTAACTGGCAGTTTAAAATAAGTATCGCCTTCTTCAATCTCAACTAAATCATCTATTTTCAACCAGTTGGGTGCCTTGCCTCTTTCCAAAAAAGACCGATGAGCACTCCTCTTGGTAATCGCATCCAAAGTGCTGAAGATGCCAGGGAAGATACCAGGTGGCTTACCTATATGCCGTTCAAGCCAAAAACAACGAGGACAGAAATCCGGCATATTTAATCTACCTAAATCTTTAGCGCTAATTACTTTTAATTTATTCTGCTTCATTTATGTTCCCGTTCAAACCCACCCTTATCTTGATAAACCCTTGACCAAGCCCTCCTTAAATTATTTATCTTAACTCTCTGCTTTTGATATTTAGATAAAATCTTATTTAATAACTCTTTAACTTCGTTATCCTCAATAACTTCAACAATAAAATCTATTTTAGCTATAATATTAGCGATTACTCTCATAGCCTGCTCTAATTTACCAAAAGCCAATTCATTACTTGAGAACCTATCGCCATAACTTTCAGCAACTAATTTAGGTACCATCTTAGACAAAGAATAAAGAATCTCAAATTCTTCTAATAAGCATTTATCTTTTTTATTTTTTTTAATTTCTAAAATAATCTTAAAAATCTCCGAGGATAAAAGAGTCGCCTGGCGATAGACTTCTAAATCGCGAAAGCTTTTAACTGACGTTTTAACTCGATACTTATTATATTCCTGCCTTTGATAAGCCATGAATGAAAATTTTTAATTTTTAATTATAAATTTTAAATAAAATCTAAATGATTAAATTTTAAAATTATTTCTTTTCTTTTAAGGTTAAAGTAATTTTAGAAAATATTAAAGTTAATTCTTGGCATTCTTTCCATAATTCTCTGCATTTATCTTTATGTTCTTGGTTTGATTGACCAATCATTTGCAACCAATATTTTGTTTCTCTTGCTTCTTTTTTACAAATAAAAATCTTGTTTCTAAAATCCTTCTTAGAACTAGCTCCGTTGGCTTCCATATAATTTGCACCTATAGAAGTACCTGATTTAACTATTTGGTTAATTAAGGGATTATTAACCACATCTCTTTTTAGTGATCTTGCAAGTAAAATTATATCTTGTCCAAACTTAGCAGTCCTATCTTCCAAATCATATTTATTATTTTTAGTCATTTTGAAATTTAAAATTGATTTAAAATTTATAATTTAAAATTTAAGTGAATATTAAATGTTTTAATTTTGATTTATTTTAATCATTTAAAATTTTGATTTGATTTAAAATTTATAATTTAAAATTTAAAATTACTTCTTCTTCTTTCTTTTCTTTTTCTTCATAACCACATGTAGAGGAAAAAATTCGAAATAGTCGTTCTCATCAAACCAAGCGCACTTAAAATGAAATAATCTTAAAGAAGTTAAACGACTCATGGCTAAAGCATAAATAGTCAGTTGATCAATTGGCTTAACTTTTTTAGCGCTCGGCTTGTAATCCATAAGATGAATCGTCCCATTCCTGATCTGGATTATATCAATATGACCGGTAACTACTTCCCCTTCTTTTAGATCCAAAGGCACTTGCCAATTCAACTGATTTTTAAAATGCAAAACATCTTCAGCATCCAATAAAATAGGAACTTCAGTAGCTACGGTGACTGAATCATTAACCAACATAAATTCTTGTAAAATCTCGTGACGAAGCTTGTTATTAGTCACCGCTTGATTAACAAAACGAGCAATTTTATTAGCCTGATTCTCTTTTCTAATTATTTTAACCTCATCCGGATTAAAAAAATTATTATACATTGAAGCCCTGTTTTCTGATGCTCTAAAAATATGATGCGGACATTCAGCTGAAACTAATCCTAAAAAATCCTTAATTTGTTTTAATTTGTAATGTTTAAAATCATCTTCCAAAATACAATCAATTTTGGCCCGATGATATTTAAAGTCATAAATCTGGCCATGCATTAGATGAACTTCATCAATAATATCTTTGGAAGAATATTTTTTAGCTACAAAATCTCTAAGGCGAAGAAAGGGTAAATAATCTCGATATCCTTTAGCCCAATTAAGAATTGTTTGTTCGCTTAATTTAAAACCATATTTTTCATTAATTTTAGCGACAATATCTTTAGTGGTATAAAGGCGATTATATAGGGTGATGGCATCTAGAATTATTCTTAAAGGATAAGTTCTGCTTTTGCTAATTTGAGAAGTAAATTTCTTCTGACAATGTTTACAAAAATAGACCTGAATTTCCTCCATTTTCTTCTTGCGTTTGCCTTTTTTGACAATGTCCTTACCCTGACAATATGGACAGGTTTCAACTTTTTTCTCTGATTTTTTATCTTGTTTGTCTAAAAGCATGAATAAAATTTTTAATTTTTAATTTTTAATTTTATAAATAATTTTTTAATGATTAAATTTTTAAACATTATTTACATTCTTTAGATATCTTGGCAAAAATTAATGTTAATTCATGAGCTTCTTGCCATAATTTTCTACATTCATCTTTCTTATCTAAATTAGCAGCAGCAATCATTCTTAACCAATGTTTTGTCTCATTTGATTCTTTTCTAGAAATATAAATCTTATTTCTAAAATCTCTTTTAGAACTGGCTCCATTAGCTTCCATGTAATTTGCCCCAATGCTTGTTCCTGATCTTATAATCTGATTTATCAATGGACGATTAATTTCATCTTTTTTTATAGTTTTAGCAAAATATATAATATTTTCTCCAAACTTAGCAGTTCTTTCCTCAAGATCATATTGCATAGTTTAAACATTAAAAATTAAGATTTATTTAAAAATTACAAAAATTAAAAATTAAAAAATTATATCCTGTGTCCCTAATATTAGACAAATAATAACAATTATTTAATAAAAAGTCAAAAAAAACGTCTAAAAACAGGTTTTTTGGCTTAGTTGCGCGGATAATGACCCTATACCCCATTTCTTTTGATAGATAAGCCATAAAACACAAATCAGGTTCTTAATTTTATCCTAAAAAAGTACTGAATAATGTAGTTATCTAGCTCTCTTCCAGAATAAGAGACCTATTTTTTAAAAGAAACCCCTCCTAACCTCCCCTTATCAGGGGAGGAATAATCCTCTAACTCCCTCCCTGATAAGGGAGGGTCGGGGTGGGTTATATTACTCCACAATTACAGCCGGGGTAGATGTACTTACAACCGGCTCTTCAACAGGAATTTCTTCAACTACAGGCTCGTCTATTATTATTTCAGGGGTAGTAGTCCCGGTGTCTTCTTCGTCATTGCGAGGAGTCACTTCAGGTGACGACGTGGCAATCTCATCTGGGATTGCTTCACTATCGTTCGCAATGACATTAATTTCCGGCGTTGATGTCGCTATATCTACTACTTCAGGAACTACGCTATCTAAAACAGTATTACACTCCCCTGATCTAGTAGCTGGCACACCATACTCTATATATAAACAATAAGGGGAACCCGTTTTACTATCATAAATAGTAATACCAGAATTTAAGCTATTCTCAGCTCTAACTTTCAAGTTTTCTGTTTCTATAAACTTAGACTTAATCTTATCAATCACCGCATATCCCTCTGCATCTAATGTTAACCCAGATAAAGATGACGTAGTCCCTGAGCTTGTCGAAGGGTTTTTCTCTATCATACTTAATGTTCCATCTTCATTTTCAACGATTCCAAGTAAATCTTTCATTTCGTCCATTTCATTCTTGACTGCCTTAACCCCAGCGATAGCAAAGGTAGTGTAGTCATACAAGGATACTGACTTGCCATTTTTAGCTAGAACCCTAACTGGAGCTTCTTCAGCAATAACACCAAGATTTTTCTTATCACTATTCCCAACTACTGGACCAGTATTATTAACCATATCTGCTTTCCACCTATACGTAGCTACATTGATACCTTCAATTTCATCTAGAATCTCATCATAATCTTTTTCTTCTAGATAGATGATATCTGTCTTGTATTCGCGCGAAGAATAGACATCCCAGCCGTCTGCAATTGCGTTGCCCATACCTTGCCCTATGGTCAAAATATTTGTCGGCGTGGTTGTGGCAATTCCTACTTTGCCGTTATCGGTCAAAAGAAGTATTGGCGAAGATGAGGCGTTGACAACAGATAAGGCATTGGTTGAGCTGGCTATTCCCATTCCCTGAATTAACAACCTAGCTGACAAAATGCCCGGCGTTGAAGTGGTCATTATTCCAATTCCTAAATTGCCGTCTGAATAATAGAGTTCGGAAGCAATATCATTTAAAATGTCTGTATCTTTATCAAAATAGCTTTGAGTAGAATGATCTCCCCAATTATATGCCAAATTCCAGTTAGCTGTATCAGCCAAAGTGATATTCGCAGCCGTACTAGAAGAAAATACAGGGTCTGTTTCAGTATATGAAGTTAAATAACCCGCGACGGCATGATCACCCCAAGAATATGCCTGATTCCAGTTATCAATACCTAAAGGCTGTCCTTGGAATAACGCTAATCCGTTAACTGT
>Ga0180007_10002830_pt1 | contig 20109 bp, 22 predicted proteins | sample MM_PC_MetaG_FD_121122 | JGI IMG/M metagenome (GOLD analysis project Ga0180007, IMG submission 121122) | Groundwater microbial communities from the Aspo Hard Rock Laboratory (HRL) deep subsurface site, Sweden - MM_PC_MetaG | ecosystem: Environmental > Aquatic > Deep subsurface > Groundwater... | reverse complement strand
GGACCTCCCCGCCTTGCTCGCCTCGCTGAGTCGAAGCGGGCCGGCGAGGCAGGTGCTGAGGTACGGACAAAATAATGTCCGACCTCTACACATTGACCTCATACGCAGATTTCTTACTACATAACTGGATTCCCAATCGAGTTGGGAATGACAAAGAGATAAAAAAATCGCTAAAGAGGCGGTTTTTTGATAGAATAAAAGTATGAAAGATAAAGATTGTGGAATGGTTGTACTAATTAGTATTATTGTGATGGTGGGTTGTTTGGTTTGGCCAGGTCAATTGATTATTGAAGATATAGTTGTTGAGGATGTAATTGTAGAAGATATAGAAGATGTAGCTGAAGTAGAGGAGCCAATTGTTGATCTTGGTTCTCAGGATCCTTTTGAGAAACTTCCTTTTACTCCTCAAGCGCCAATGGCTGAATGGGATAATCCAATTTTCCAAGAGGGCTGTGAAGAAGCCAGTTCCTTAATGGTTGTTTATTGGGCTTTAGATAAAGAATTAAATCAAGATATTGCTCGGCAGGAAATTGTAGCTATGGCTAATTATCAGGAAGAAAAGCTTGGTTATGCTGAGGATACTTCAGCGGAGGATACAGCTATTTGGTTAATTAAAGGATATTTTAAATACGATAAAACAGAAGTCAAAAAGGAGATTGAGATTGAAGATATTATTAAAGAGCTTCAATTGGGTCGGATTGTCATTGTCCCAGCTAATGGGCAGTTATTAAGCAATCCATATTTTACTGTTCCTAGCCCAGAAAGGCATAATTTAGTGATTCGGGGATATGATTCTGATAAAAGGGAATTTATTACTAATGACCCAGGGACTCAAAGAGGAGAGTTCTATCGCTATGATCAAGATGTTTTGTATCAGGCAATTAGGGATTATCCAAGTGGTTATCATAAGCCCATTACTAAGATAGAAAAAACAATGATTCTGGTTTGGAAGTAGCAAACATTGACAGACATCGTTATTTATACTATACTTATAATATAATTCAGTTCATTAAAGGAGGAGGGAAAGAAATGCGGAAATGGATTAAGAATTTTTTCGAAAACTTATTCAGTGAAACGCAGTCGCAGGATCATTCCCAGGATCAGTTAGACGGAATTATTTTCGTAAGGCGACACAACTATGGTTGTAGATGCCGGTTCTGCCTGTTTTGTCTAGCAAGGCGCTGAAAGGGGGCAAGCTGTTTTGTGAGACGGGGTTTGCGTAAAGTGAATCCCGTTTTTGTTTTTAAATAAATAATCGTCAAATGGGCGATTTTTTGGTATAATAGAAATATGATAAAAAAACAAATGAAATCAAAAGCAAAATTACCAAAGGGTCAAGAAAGAGGAATCTTAAATCTTTTAGCCGATTATTCTAAAACATTAACGCTTTTAAAAAAGTATGATAAAGGTGAATTAAGAATTGATAAAGGCCAAGAAGCTAAATTCATTTTAAAATATGAAGATTGTTTGAATGTTATTTCTGAACTAAAAAAAAATCTAGTCACTAAGAAAGAAGCTAGTGATATCTTTGGCAGTGAAGTTAGTCATAAATTTGAAAGTGTAGCTAAAAATATTTATCAGACATTCGCTAGTAGGGAACTCTATCAGTCAATGGAAAATAAGGCCGCTCATCTTTTGTATCTTACCGTCAAGGATCATCCTTTCATTGATGGAAATAAACGGATTGGTGCTTTTATCTTTATCTATTTTTTAGATAAAAATGAATATTTATATCACGAAGGCGGAGAAAAGAAAATAGATGATAAGACCTTAACTGCTTTAACTTTGCTTGTCGCGGAAAGCAGACCAAAAGAGAAAGATCAAATAGTAGCTTTAATTACTCAATTATTGAAATAATTAGAAAAAGGCTTGACAGCGATATTATAGTATGATAAGATAATTGTAATGAAGTAAGTTCACGCATTTGCTGCGTAGCTACGTGAAGGAATCTTCTGAAAGAAAACACCTATTTGAGCGTTATATCTGCCACGAATTATACGATGGCCATAAAATAAAACGAACAATCGCCAATAGGCGTTTTTTTTGTTTGCTTTGATTAATTCAAGAGGGTATAATATAAATATAAAGAAAGGAAAAAAATGACAAATAAAAAAGAATTTACAACAGAAGAGGCTAAAAGAATTGGCGAACAATTAGGAATTGATTGGACTAAATTTGATATCGAACAGTTTAGAATGGGGCTTAACGTCGAGCTGGAACACGGTCTCATTGACCCTGAGACCAACGTTACCAATGATGATGAGATCATGACCGGCAAGATTGCTTTAGCCCATTTAAACGAATTCGCTGATTATTATACGAGATTAGATAAAATGGAAAAAGAAGCCGAAGGCAAATTGGAATAAAGATTTGGTCGATTATGGAAATTAAAACAGCTGAGTTTATCAAAGGAATTACTGGAACTAATGAGATACTTAATGACCAGAGGCCACAAGTAGCTTTTATTGGGCGTTCCAATGTCGGTAAATCAAGCGTTATTAATTCTCTAGTTAATAGAAGAGATTTAGTTAAATCAGGATCTAAACCCGGTAAAACTAGGCAGATTAATTTCTTTTTAATTAATCAAGAAATGTATTTTGTTGATTTGCCTGGTTATGGTTTTCTGAAAGCGTCTCTCAAAGAAAGAGATAAGGCAATTAAAATGGTTCTCTGGTATTTGTTTCGTTCTGGAGTTAAGTTTAAAAAAGTTGTTTTGATTATTGATGCTAAAGTTGGTTTAACTGATTTTGATCAAAAAATGTTAGGTTTCTTAAATCAAGATCAAATTCCGGTTATTATTATAGCTAATAAGGCCGATAAGCTAAAAAAGAAACAATTAGAAGATCAATTAAAAGTTATTCAAGAGAGCGTTGGGGAAAGAAGAGTTATTCCTTATTCAGCCATAACTAAACAAGGACGTGATGATCTTTTAGAAAAAATATGGTAGAATGATTACTTATGTCTGAGTACTATAAAACAAATAAACATCCGAACTGGTTATTTAATCCTGACCAGAAAAATAATTTTAAATTAAGTCGATCTAAGATTGACCTATTTTTAAATTGTCCTCGTTGTTTCTATCTTGATAACCGATTAGGTGTGGCTCGGCCACCCATGTTTCCATATACTCTTAATTCAGCTGTCGATGTTTTGTTAAAAAAAGAATTTGATCTTCATCGAGCTAAAGGCGAGGCCCATCCAATGATGACTCATTATAAGATTAAGGCTATTCCTTTCGAACACGAAATGATGGATGAATGGAGGGATAATTTTAAAGGAATCCAATATACTCATTCTGAAACAGGATTGATAATTACCGGAGCGATTGATGATCTTTGGATTAATCCTCAAAAAGAGCTATTAATAGTTGACTATAAGTCGACTGCTAAGGATGGAGAAATTAATCTTGAGGCTGATTGGCAAATAGGATACAAGAGACAAATGGAAATTTATCAGTGGCTTTTTAGGCAAAGTGGTTTTAAGGTTTCTAAAACAGGATATTTCGTATATGCTAATGGAAGAAAGGATAAAGAGGCCTTTGATAAGAAATTAGAATTTGATGTCTATGTTTTGCCGTACGAAGGAGATGATTCTTGGGTGGATGATGCTATTGTTAAAGCTCATCAATGCTTAAGTCAAAATCAGATTCCCGAGGCAGATAAAGATTGCGACTATTGCCGTTATCGAGAAGCGGTTGAGCAAGTTCAAAAATGAAAATTGATAATTTTGAAAAAATAGTTAGCCAGGCAATTTTGGAACTACCCGAATCAATTCGTCAAAAAATGGATAATGTTGAAGTAATTGTCGAGAAGAAAGCTTCTTCAGAACAATTAAAAAGCGTTAAGCTTAAATCAGCTGATTCTCTTTTGGGTTTATACGAGGGAATACCTCAAACAGCCTGGGGCAGAGGATTCGGCAATATTCTGCCTGATAAAATCAGTATTTTTCAGCAGCCGATTGAGAAAATAGCCAGAACCAAGAGAGAAATAATCGATTTAATTAAAGAAACAGTTTGGCACGAAATCGCTCATCATTTTGGTTTGAGTGAGAAAAAAGTTAGACAATTGGAAAACAAAAGAAAAAAATGAAAAATTACGCTAAAATCGGCGGTCGCAAAGGCAAACCAGCTTACCGAACTCCGTCAACTTTTCAGGGTAAAATAATTTTTAAAAGAAATGTTAATCAAAGTAAGATAAAATTAATTAAGGGCTTTAAACAGAGGAATAAGATTTTTGAGGTAGTGTCATTCTGAATCAGCAGACGAAGAATCTATTAGTGTCATTCCCAACTTGATTGGGAATCCAGGTTTGGATTATCGAGTCAAGCCCGATAATGACACCAAGGTTTAGATCCTTCGCTTACTAGCTCAGGATGACATAATAAACGTGAATTTAATAATTGATTTGTCAAAGAAAGAGATTGAATTAATTTTAAAAGAAGAAAACAAAAAAATAGCCAGTCATTCTTGGACTGGACTTTATCAATTGAGCGAAACCTTAATTTTTGAGATTGATAAATTTTTAAAAAAGAATAAGATTAAGCTGGAGGATGTTGGAGGGGTGGAGGTGGTTCCAAGTAAAGAATCCCTGGTCAGTACGAGAATTGCTAAAGCTGTTGCTTTAGGATTAAAAGTACCGGCTTAAAACTATGAAGAAAACAGCTTTGATTTCTGTATTCAATAAAGAGGGGATTATTGAATTTGTTAAACAGTTAGAGGAAATGGATTGGCAAATTATTGCCTCAGGAGGGACGGCTAAGGTTTTAACTCAAGCCGGGCTGGCGGTCAAAGACGTCGCTTTTTTAGTTGGTGGAGATGCTATTTTGGGCCATCGGGTCGTCACTCTCTCTCGAGAGATACACGCTGGCTTATTAGCTCGTGATCTTGATCAAGATCATCAAGAATTAGAAAAACTTAATATTCCTTGGATTGATTTAGTCTGTGTTGATCTTTATCCTCTTGAGGCTGAGATTAAAAAAGAAGGTAGTACTAAAGAATCTGTCATTGAACAAACTGATATTGGTGGCCCAACTTTACTTCGTTCAGCTGCTAAAGGACGTCGAATTGTTATTTCTGATCCAGCTGATCGTCAATTAGTAATTAGTTGGTTAAGGAAAGATAAACCTAATAGAGAAAAATTTATTGACTATTTGGTCTCTAAAGCTGAATTACTTGTCTCTAGATATTGTTTATCATCAGCTAATTATCATAGTCAAGGCGATAATGATGGTTTGATTGGTCAAAAGGTATTAACTGGTAAATATGGAGAGAATCCATGGCAAGCCCCAGCCGCTTTGTTTAGTGTTGGTTTGAATGACCCTTTGACTTTAGATAAATTTAAAGTTATTGCTGGAACTGATCCTAGTTTTAATAATTTATGTGATATCGATCGGTTATTACAAACAATGACTCATATCGCAGCGGGTTTTGATCTTAATCGAGGTAGGGTGCCTTTTATGGCTCTTGGGGTCAAACATGGTAATGCTTGTGGAGCGGCTATTGGAAATGATAAAAAAGAAGTTTTGGAAAATATGATTGATGGTGATAAAAGAGCTATTTTTGGTGGCTTAGTTATGACTAATTTTGAAATTAATCGAGAAGCAGCTGAAACCTTAATTAGTTATGCCATTGATGGAGATCAAAGAAGACTCTTAGATGGAATCATTGCTCCTAGTTTTGATCAAGGAATTGATGATTTTTTAGAGCGCAAAGGTGGCAAATGCCGTTTGATGGTTAATTCAGCTTTAGAAGAATTAAATAAAAACAGTTTGGATTCAGTTTATCGTTTTAGGTATGTTCGAGGTGGATTTCTTCGTCAGCCCAACTATACTTTTATCTTAGATTTAAATGATCCTGAATTAGATAAAAAAATCCAAGCTAGCAAGCAAGAGGAAGATAATCTAATTTTAGCTTGGGCGATTGGATCAACGAGTAATAGTAATACAATTACTTTAGTTAAGAATGGGTATTTAATTGGGAATGGGAGTGGTCAGCAAGATAGAGTTGGTGGATGTAAATTAGCTGTTCAGCTTCGAGCTAAAGAAGCTGGGCATAATGTTAGGGGTTCAGTCGCCTATAGTGATAGTTTTTTTCCTTTTACTGATGGACCAGAGGTTTTAGCTCAAGCTGGAATCAAAGCGATTCTGACCTCAAGTGGTTCAATTAGAGATCCAGAAGTGATTGACTTTTGTCAGAAACAAGGTATTATCTTATATATGATTCCAGATAAGAAAGGACGGGGTTTTTTCGGACATTAGAATCTTAACAATTAAATATAGAGGAGGTGGGACTATGGATTTCATTGAGGAGTCTAAAGCTGTCGTTGAAGGCCATTTTGTTTATAAAGCCGGTTACGCTCATGGAAATCTCTATATCAACAAAGAGAAATTTCCGACCATGGGTGCTCAGAAACTCGTTCAAACTATCTACCAAGTGGTGATTAACGCTTTGAAAAATGGCTTGTCTTTTGGTACAGCCAAGAAAATAGGGATCATCGGGCCGGCTTATGGGGCCATTCCCTTCAGCTTAACCTTGGCTGTTTGCCTGGAAGAGCAGATTCCGGGAATTTTGTTTTTCCCTGCTCACACTGAATTGGCTATCGATCAAAAAACAGGTCTGAAATACCACATCATTCCCGATAAACTGAAATCCGATTACCAGGATGGTACTTTCATTATTCATGAAGATATAGTCAATAATGGGACTACTACTCGGGAAGTAGCAAATCTTTTCAGGGAAAAAGTCAACGCCAGAATTATAGCGGCCACCTGTTTCGTTGATCGGATCGGTCAAACAGCAGAATCACTGGGAGTAGAGCAATATTATCCCTTGTTCGTTAAAATCATGAAGCAATATGACATACGAACAATGCTTTGTCCATTGTGTCGAGATGGAGTTCCCATTACCACAGACATTGGCAAAGGAAAAGAGTGGGTGACTATGTTTGGTCATCCGCCTTATCCGGAGGGAAAATATTTTGCAGCTTTTTGGACATAACGTTCGAAAAATGAGGGGGTGGAGTTATGGTAATAGCAAAGGAGACAATTAAAAGATGGTTAAGGCAATGTGATGCTTATTGGAGCCATGATGGTAATCCCAAGAAACCACATGCAGAATTAACTTCGGGTAAGTGCAGTAATATATATTTCAACTGTCCCGAAGTCCTGAAGAATCCCGGATTTAATAAAACCCTAGCCGAGACCTTAGTCGGAAGACTAAGGGAAAAAGGGATCGGCACAAGATGGGAAGGAGTGAATTGGGTTATTGGTTCTTCCTATTTAGCCATCACCTTTTCCTATGAAGTGGCTAGGCTCTTAGGGGCTATTCATGGATTTCCTGAAAAAGAACAGGAACCAAAAAGTAGGAAGATGCTTTGGCGACGGATAACGATTCCTCGTGGAGCTACGGTTCTTCAGATAGAAGGACTGATTGCAACCGGTCAAACCTTTCAAGAGGTTCGGCGAGCCGTGGAAGAAGGCAATGCTTATTCGGTTAATTTTTTTCCTATAGTCGGGACGATCATTCATCAGCCTCCGAAATTGCCCGTGGACTATGGGAAGCAAAGAGTTATCTCTTTGCTTGAGCAGGAGGTTTGGACTGTTGAACAAGAGGACTGTCAACTTTGTAAACAAGGTTCTCTTCGGTTCAAACCCGAAACTCACTGGAAGGAGCTAACCAGATGTTAACAAAGAAAGTGTCGGTTTCAAACAATGAACCCGGCACTTTTTAATTTTATTTAAATAAGCTATGATTAAACTATGGCTTTACTCAGCTTAGAAAAATCAATTATAGCGACTTTGGTTTATTACGATGTTTTAAATAGACCATTGACTGGGTGGGAGGTTTTTAAGTATTTGGTGAGATTACGTTCTATACAGGAGATTCGATCTAATCCATATCTTGAAGGTCAGACCTTTACTGAAGGTCTGACCTTATCACGCGATCCTAGAAATCAAACCTCAAATTTAGATTTTGTTTTAGAAATCTTAGAAAAGAGTGAATTAGTTGAACAGAAAAATGGTTTCTACTTTCTAAAAGGTAGAAGTAAGATTGTTAAACAAAGGATTGAACGGCAAAAGATTGCTGACCAAAAATGGAAAAAAGCAAGGCGAGCAATTAGATTTTTACAAGCCTTGCCATATATTCGCTTAGTGGCGGTGAGCGGTTCTCTAGCTATGAATAATACTAAAGAAGAATCAGATATTGATTTATTAATTATTACCAAGGCCGGACGAATCTGGACTTGTCGAGCCTTAGCAACTCTGTATTTTCACCTTATTGGTCAACGTCGTCATGGAAATTTAACTAAGAATAGATTTTGTTTGAATCACTACATTACAGATAGTTCCTTAGAAATTCCTTGGCCGAGTTTATATAATGCTCAGACTTATGCTCATTTGGTGCCTCTTTGGCAGAAAAAAGGATTGTATCATAAGTTTCAGAAAGCTAATAAATGGATTGGTCAGTATTTAGTTAATTATTCTATTAATCAAAAAGGGTATTTAACTAGACTAGAATCAAATCAATTTTTAGGTTTAATCAGAAAGTTTAGGGAGTGGATTCTTGACAATTGGTTTGGTGATTTGCTAGAATTTTTTTTAAAGAAAGTTCAGGAGAAAAAAATTAAAAAAGAACCTTTAACTTTTAAATCTGGCGGTCGAGTTAGTTTTGATGATCAACAATTAGAATTCCATCCTGATTCACCAGAGAAAAATATTTTAGAGAGGTATAATCAAAAGATGAAAGAATTGGGATTAGCTGAATTAGGAAATGAGAAGGATAGTGGATTAATTTGACAAGGTCTCCTTTCTGAGTTAAGATTAAATAACTATGAATATAAAACCATTAGGAGATAGGGTCCTCATTGAACCAATGGCTCTTGAGGAAAAAACTAAGTCAGGTATTATTTTGCCTGATACAGCCGATAAAGAAAAACCTGAACAAGGTAAGGTTATTGAAGTTGGCCCAGGGACACCTAAGAAGCCAATGACTGTTAAAAAAGGTGATATTGTCTTATTCACTAAATACAGTCCTAGTGAAATTAAAGTAGATGGCAAAGAATATTTAGTAGCTAGAGAAGATGATATTCTGGCTATAATTAAATAAAAAACTATGGCAAAACAAATTAAATTTGACGAACAGGCTCGAGGCCTGCTTAAAAAAGGCGTAGATAAATTAGCTAATGCGGTTAAGGTAACTTTGGGTCCCAAGGGCCGGAATGTTGTTTTAGATAAGGGCTTTGGTTCTCCAGAAATCACTAATGATGGAGTAACTATTGCTAAAGAAATTGAATTAGAAAACAAGTTTGAAAACATTGGTGCTTCTTTAGTCAGAGAAGCAGCTGAGAAAACTAATGATGCGGCTGGTGATGGAACAACTACGGCTACTATTCTAACTCAAGCTATTATTACTCAAGGTTTAAAAAATGTAACAGCTGGAGCTAATCCTTTGTCTTTGAAACGAGGAATTGAGAAAGGAGTTAAAGCAGTGGTTAAGGAGTTGCAAAAAATGTCCAAGCCTGTTTCAGGTAAGGCAGAAATTGCTCAAGTAGCAACTATTTCCGCTGAAGACCCAGAAGTTGGTGATTTAATTGCTGAAGCTATTCAAGAAGTAGGCAAGGATGGAGTTATCACTATTGAAGAATCACAGACCTTTGGCTTATCCAAAGAAACAGTTAAGGGAATGAGGTTTGAAAAAGGATATGTCTCTCCATACATGATTACCAATGCAGAAAAGATGCAGGCTGAATTTGAAGATCCATATATTTTAATCACTGACAAAAAGATTTCTAGTATTCAGGAGATTTTACCTATTTTGGAAAAAGTTACCCAAACTGGTAAAAAAGATATTGTTTTAATCGCTGATGATATTGATGGCGAGGCTTTAGCTACCTTAGTTATTAACAAACTCAGAGGTACATTTAATGCTTTAGCTATTAAAGCTCCTGGTTTTGGTGATAAGAAAAAAGATATGCTTCAGGATGTTGCCGCTTTAACTGGTGGTCAAGTTATTTCTGAAGAATTAGGTTTGAAATTAGAAAATGCGGAAATAAAAATGCTCGGTCGAGCTCGCAAGGTTATTTCTAACAAAGAAAATACTACGATTGTTGAAGGCAAGGGGAGTAAATCAGAAATCGAAGCTAGAGTTAATCAAATTAGAACTGAATTGAATAATAGTGATTCTGAGTTTGATAAAGAAAAACTCCAAGAGCGTTTAGCTAAATTAGCTGGTGGGGTGGCAGTTATTAAAGTCGGGGCGGCTACTGAATCAGAACAGAAATATAAACAAGCTAAGATTGAAGATGCCTTAAATGCTACTAAAGCAGCTATGGCTGAAGGAATTGTGCCTGGTGGTGGTGTTGCTTTAATCAGGGCCTTAAAGGCTTTTGATGATGTTAAAGTTAAAGGCGAAGAAAAAATTGGCTTAGCTATTCTTCGAAGGGCCTTGGAAGAACCATTAAGACAAATTGCTGCTAACGCTGGCAAGGATGGTGCTGTTGTCGTTGATGAAGTTGCTAAGAAAACTGGTGGTTATGGATACAATGCAGCTAAAGGCAAGTACGAAGATTTATTTAGTGCTGGGATTATTGATCCTACTAAAGTAACCCGTTCTGCTTTGGAAAACGCTGCTTCAGCTGCAGCTATGCTTTTAACCACTGAATGTGTTATTACTGATCTCCCAGAGAAAAATACATGTAGTAGTGGAGCTTCTTCAATGGGTGGCGGTATGTCTGGAATGGGAATGTAGAAATAATTTAAGTTAGAAAACTGGCTACTAAGGTCCGACCTTCTTGCACCTGCCTGACGGCAAGGCAAGAAGGTCGGACCTTTTGGTTCTGCGGAATTTCTAGTTGCAAAAATGACTTAGAAAGAGTATTATAAAATGAAGAAAGGAGACCTATAATATGATTATAAGTTTATGGACTATTATAATAATAATCGCTATTGTTGTTTTTTGGTTGATTGGTGTCTATAATGGCCTAATCAAGCTAAAAAACAGAACTGACGAAGCCTGGTCAGATATAGATGTTCAGTTAAAAAGACGCTATGATCTGATTCCTAATTTAGTCAATACGGTTAAAGGTTACGCTCAACATGAAAGAGAACTTTTTGAAAAAGTTACTCAAGCTCGAACGGCAGCTATGGGTGCTCAAGCGCCAGGTGAAAAAGCCAAGGCAGAAAATATGCTTTCTGAAACTTTGAAATCTTTATTCGCTGTCGCTGAAGCTTATCCTGATTTAAAAGCTAATACTAATTTCTTAGAATTACAAAGAGAGTTATCTGATACGGAGAATAAGATTCAAGCTTCTCGCCGATTCTATAACGGCAATGTTCGTGACTTTAATACTAAGATTCAGGTGTTTCCTAATAATATAGTTGCTGGAATGCTTAATTTTAGTAAAAGAGATTTCTTTGAACTGGGGGATGAGTCTGAAAAAGAACCAGTCAAAGTAGAGTTTTAACTAGAATTTTTAGAGGTCAGACATTGTTTTGTCCGCACCTCAGCACCTGCCTCGCGAGCAAGGCGGGGAGGTTCGGCAAAATAAGGTCCGACCTCGGGTTATCCTTAAATGGCTACACTATATACTCATAAAGATAGTAATATCAGGAAAACCTGGGTATTGATTAGCTTATTCTTGATTTTCGTCATTGGTTTAGGCTGGATTTTTTCTTATCAATTTAATAGCCCAGTTATTTTGATAGTAGCTGTTCTTTTTAGTGTTCTAATGAGTTTTACTTCCTATTGGTATTCAGATAAGATTGTTTTGGCTATGAGTCGGGCTAAGGAAGTTAAACATGAAGAAAATCCAGAGATTTACCATCTTGTTGAGAATCTATGTATTACAGCTGGATTGCCTTTACCTAAAATATATATTATTGAAGAAATGGCACCTAATGCTTTTGCTACGGGAAGAGATTCAGAACATGCGGTTATAGCGGTGACTAGAGGTCTTTTAGAGAAATTAGATCGTTCTGAATTAGAAGGAGTCTTAGCTCATGAATTAAGTCATGTTGGGAATCGAGATATTCTTTTACAAACAGTAGTTGTAATTCTCGTTGGATTAGTCGTCTTACTTTCAGATTGGTTTTTGCGTTGGAGTTTCTTTGGCGGGAAGAGAAATAATAGGGACAGTGATCAATTAGGCGCAATTATGGCTGTGGCTGGTATCGTTTTAGCTATTCTTTCTCCTTTTATTGCCTTATTAATCCAAATGGCTATTTCTCGAAAAAGAGAATTTTTAGCTGATGCTGATGGGGCTCTCTTAACTCGTTATCCAGAAGGATTAGCTCGGGCTTTGGAAAAGATATCACAGGACTCAACACCTCTACGGGTGGCTAATAAGGCGACGGCTCATATCTATATTACTAATCCTTTTAAGGGTAAAAATATTAGAAAGATGTTTTTAACCCATCCATCCACAGAAGAGCGAACCAAAGCCCTTCGCGGGATGGAGATATAACTATGGGACTATTTTTTTCAGATGGGGGTAAAATATATCGGGAGGAATTTAAACAGCTTTTATTTAAAATTCCAGCTTTATCTCCTCAGGAAAGAGCTTATGTTTTAGGCATTTTTCAGGATTCTTTGAGAAACGGATTGACTAAAGAAGAATTAAGAAGAGAAATTGAACAGTTAAGGAAAATTCATAGTGATGAATTAGATTCTTCAGAAATAAATAAATTAAAAGAGAAGTTATTAGAGAATTTTTAGTAAATGGAGAGGTCGCATAGTGGTCTAGTGCACCTGCTTGGAAAGCAGGCATACCGCAAGGTATCGCGGGTTCAAATCCCGCCCTCTCCGCCAAGAACTTGACACTATTATCGTGATACGTTAATATTATTATGATTAAAAGTTTTCAATCTAAGGAGACGCAAAAAATATTTGAAAGAAATTATTCTCATAGAATTCCTCGTTCAATACAGAAAACAGCTATGCGTAAACTTTGGATGATAGATGCTGCGACAATACTTAATGACCTTAGAATGCCTCCTTCAAATCACCTCGAAAAATTACAAGGGAAACGAAAAAAACAACACAGTATTCGTATTAACAAGCAATGGCGAATATGTTTTTTATTAAATATAACAAACATGGCTAATAAAAAAATACAACCTATTCATCCTGGGGAAATTCTTAAAGAAGAATTTTTGGATCCGCTTAATATCACGCAATATCGTTTAGCGAAAGATATTAGCGTGTCTCCACGACGGATAAATGAGATAGTTCATGGGACAAGAGCTATTACTGCTGATACAGCGCTTCGTTTAGGCAGATATTTTGGCGTTTCTCCGCAGTTTTGGCTTAATTTGCAGTCGCGTTACGAATTAGAGATACAGACAGAAGAATTGTCCAATAGACTTCAAAACGAGGTAAAAGTTTTACAACACGCGGTGTAGAATTTTATCAAAAATTATTATGTCAGAGATAAAACTTGGGAAATATAGACATTTCAAGGGAACAATTATTGAGGTTATTGGAGTCGCATTACATAGCGAAACAATGGAAGAGATGGTTATCTATTAGAGAATAAAAAGAAAAGATTAGCATTAGAATCAAAAATCATTTCTACAATTTCTTTATGTAGTGAATGTCAACCGTCTAAGAATTGGTTTGGCTTTAATTCTCCTAAAGAAAAAATAAAGGAAAGTGGACTTTGGCTGGTTAATCAATTGTATAAGGAACCGCTGTCGGATAAGGATATAGAGGAATTAAAAAATATTTAAAATAGAAAGTATGAGTTCAAGAAAAGTAAAATTAGTTTTAGTGAGTTTTTTAGCTCTTTTTCTAGAGCTTGTTCTTATTAGATGGCTTCCAGCACATCTATTTTCTTTAGCCTTCTTTTCAAATATTATTTTAATCGCTTCTTTTCTTGGATTAGGTTTAGGTTTCTTTATTTCTCGTCATAAACGAGATTTATTTATTTTTTTTCCTCTAATCTTATTTGTTTTTATTGCTATCACTTTATTTTTAAGAAATGTTCAAATTGATATCCCGATAGATGCCAAGACCTGGATTTGGAGTTATTATTCAGCCAATAAAATTCAAGGAATTTCTTTATTTGAATTATCTATAACTCAATTAATCAGTTTAATTTTTGTTTTATCTTCAGCCCTTTTTATTCCTATTGGTCAGAAGATAGGTAGGTTAATGAAGGAATTTAAACCATTAAAGGCATATGGTTTGAATGTTTTGGGTAGTTTATTAGGAGTTGTCAGTTTTACTTTATTTGTTTTTTTAGGTTTGCCAGCTTTTGCCTGGTTTATTATTATTGGAATAATTATTTCTTTCTTATCTTTTAAGAAGCCGAAATTTATTTTAAATGTTGTTCTTCTCTTGGTTATTGTAGTTGCTGTCGGGTATATTGAAAGAAATACTATTTGGTCTCCTTATTACTCTATTAAGACTCAAACATCAGAGGATGGAAGTATTTCTGTTTTTGTTAATCAGCTTTTTCATCAAAAAGCAATAAATTTTGATGCTGATCAATATGCTAAACAAAAATATATGCTGCCATATTCATTCTTTGATCCCAAGAAAGTATTGATTGTGGGTTCTGGGACAGGTAATGATGTTTGGGCTGCTCTAGAAGCTGGGGTTGAACAAATAGATGCTGTTGAAATTGATTCTACTATTTTAAAATTAGGACATCCTCAAAATCCTTATCAAAGTGATAAAGTTGAAGTATTTATTGATGATGCGCGTTCTTTTATACACAAAGCATCGGGCGTTAAAAAGTATGATATGGTAGTTTATGGTACTTTGGATTCTCATGCTACTTTATCAATGGCTTCTTCTATTAGATTGGATAATTACGTTTATACCTTAGAGGCCTTAAAGGAAACAAGAGAATTGCTTACAGAAAATGGTGTTATTGTTCTTTTATTTTCTGTTGGTAATGATTGGCTGGCAGAAAAACTTTTAGTTTTAGCTAGAGAAGCTTTTGGTTATGAAAATGCTGGTTATCTAACTACAGATTCTTATTTATTTAATTTAATAATAGTAGCCGGGCCAGGTCTTGAAGCTGGAGTTTTACCACCTATTCCAAGTGAATTGACCACAAATATTCCAAGAGACAATTGGCCTTATCTCTATTTAAGAGATCATGCAATTCCTAAATTGTATTCATTTGCTCTTTTAATTATAATAGTTATCTCATCAATAGCAGTCTTATTATTTTCTCCGATTAAAAGATTTAAGATAAATCCTGCATTCTTTTTTCTCGGTGTTGGATTCTTGCTTTTAGAGACAAAAAGTATAACTACTTTTTCGCTTCTTTTTGGTTCTACTTGGCTGATTAATGCCATAGTTTTCTCTTCTGTTTTAGTAATTATATTCTTGGTTAATTGGCTGGTAATGAAAACTAGCTTAAAAGATTCAAAAATATTTTTTGGCGGGTTAGTTCTATCTTTGATTCTTTTATACTTTTTTCCAATAGTCGCTTTATTAAAGTTTAATTTGTTTGTTAAGATTATCGTATCGGGTTTTCTTATTGCTTTGCCAATATTTTTCTCATCATTTGTATTTTCTATTCTCATAAGACAGGTTAAGAACATTAATATTTCTCTAGGTTCTAATCTTTTAGGAGCTGTGGCCGGAGGATTTCTAGAATACTCTTCAATGATTTGGGGTTTGAACGCACTTTACATTTTAGTTTTAATTTGCTATTTAGTCGCTTGGTCTTCTTTTTATAAAAAAACTTAAATATGAAAATAAAACATAGAGAATTACATCGAATAACATCAACTGCTATTGTTTATCGTAAACAAGGCAAGGATATTAAATATCTAATTACTCAAAGAAATTTGGATAAAAAAGCGTTTCCTGGGCAATGGACTGTCCCAGGTGGAGGATTAGAAGTAGATGACTATATTAATACTCCAAAGAATAAACAGGGTCTTTGGTATTTTGGGATTGAAAAATCTTTACGACGAGAAGTAAAAGAAGAAGTTAATTTAAAAGTTGGTCAACTAAAATATTTGTTAGATATTGTTCATATTATTCCAGATGGAATACCAGCCATAATTTTAAGCTTTTATTGTCCGTATAAGTCAGGTAAGGTTAAATTAGATAAAGATAGTATTGATTCCGCTTGGGTTACCCGCAAGGAAGCCAAGAAATATGATTTGATTGATGGAATTTGGGAAGAAATTGAAATGGTCGATAAAATACTGAAGGGCGGAAAAAATATAAATTATAAACGTTAAGAATATGACTAATAATCCTGTAGATGACATTAAGAATAAGTTGGATGTTGTTGATTTGATCAGCAGTTATATCCGATTGCAAAAAGCAGGGCGTAATTATAAAGCGCTTTGTCCTTTTCATTCTGAAAAAACACCTTCCTTTATGGTTTCACCGGAAAGACAACTCTGGAAGTGTTTTGGTTGTGGCCGTGGAGGGAGTGTTTTTGATTTTGTTATGGAAATGGAAGGAGTTGAATTTGGTGATGCTTTGAAAATGTTGGCTCAGCGAACTGGAATAGAATTGAAAAAGATGGATCCCAAGTTGAAAACTGAACGAACTCGTCTTTATGAGGTTTGTCAGTTAGCTAATCTCTTCTTTATCAAACAATTAGAAGCCAGTAAGGTAGGTAAAGTAATCCATAAATATTTAAGTAAAAGAGGATTAAAAGCCGCAACAATTAAAGAATGGCAAATTGGTTATGCTCCTAATCAGTGGCGTTCTTTAAAGGATTTTTTAAATAAACAAGGATATTCTGATGGCGAAATCTTAAAAGCTGGTTTAAGTCTTGATAAGGGATACGATCGGTTTCGTGATAGAATTATGTTTCCGATTAGCGATCTTAATGGTCTGATTATTGGTTTTACTGGCCGAGAAAATCCTGATCATCCAGCTGAACAGATGGGCAAGTACATTAATACACCTAATAGCTTAATTTATGATAAGAGTCGAGTTTTATATGGATTAGATAAAGCTAAATTAAGTATTAAGCAAAATAACTATTGCCTTTTAGTTGAAGGTCAGACAGATGTGATTATGTCTCATCAAGCTGGATTTACTAACACAGTCGCTAGTTCAGGGACTGCTTTGACTGAAGAGCAACTGAGAATTATTAAAAGATATACAGAAAATCTAGCTATGTCTTTTGATATGGATAATGCCGGTGAGATAGCTACTAAGAGAGGGATTGATTTAGCTCTTCAATTCGGTTTTAATATCAAAGTTATTAGTTTGCCCGACCAGATTAAGGATCCAGCCGACTATATTAGAAAGAAGGCTTCTCTTTGGAAAGAAGCGATTAGCAAAGCTCAGGGTGTTATAGAATTCTATATAGCCACAGCTTTTTCTAAAAATGATCCATCAACAGCTGAGGGGAAAAAAGAAATAGGTAAAATTACTTTACCAGTAATTAAAAAGATCTCTAATAAGGTTGAACAATCTCATTGGCTACAAGAATTAGCTAAAAGATTAAAAGTTCAAGAAGGAGTTTTAATTGAAGAAATGAATAAAATAAAGGATGATCATCTCATTCGGCCATCTGATGGCCGAATAGTAAATACTAAGAAAAGAATTGTTGATTTAGAGGAATATACTTTAGGCCTAATTTTAACTGATAGTAAGATTTTTAAAAAATATCGGAGTGAAGATTCTTGTTTATTCGCTAATCCAGAATTAAAAGAAATATTTAAAGCGATCAAAAAAAGTAAGAATAAAAATAATTTACCCAGTAATCTGGTTGGACAAATAGACGAAATTATTTTTGGGATTGAAATCCAAAAAGAATTAGCTGAAGAATTTGAACCTGATAAAGAAATTAAATTTTGTTTTGCTCAATTAAAGAAAAGATATTTTCAGAAGAGATTAAATCAATTAAATTTAGACATTCAAGAAGCAGAAGGGAAAAAAGATAAAGTTTCTCTTAAAAAATTAACTGAAGAATTTAATCAATTATCTAAACAAATAGTTTATTAAGGGCTTGCTTTGAATTTCTAAAAGAAATTCAATTAGCAAACCTTAACCCGCCTAAGGCGGGTGCATATTTTGTAGCTGAATTTATTTCGCTACGCTCATAAATTAAGACAAAATAAACATGCCTAAAAAAACAACAAAAAAAAAGCCAGCCCCTAAGCCAAAAGTTAAAAGGGTCTCGAGAAAGAAGATTTTAATTACTGATGAAAAAATTCATGATTTAATTAATCGAGGTCGGGAAAGAGGATTTGTGACCGAATCTGAATTACTTAAGTTAGCTCCTAAAATAGAAGAAGACATTGCTGGACTAGAACGGGCTTACGATGAGTTGAAAGAAAATAATATCGATATTATTGAATCGGTTGAATTTTTAGAAATAGATTCAAAGCCAGTTAAAGAAAAGGGCTCCGTTCGATTAGAGGCCTTTGATAACGTTCAGATGTATTTACGAGAAATTGGACGAATCTCTTTGTTAACCGCTCAAGATGAAGTTAGATTAGCTAAAAAAATAGAACAAGGAGACCAAGAAGCAAGACAACAATTAACTCAAGCTAATTTAAGATTAGTTGTTAGTATTGCTAAGAGATATGTTGGCCGAAGTCGAAATTTAAGTTTACTTGATTTAATTCAGGAAGGGAATATTGGTCTTTTTAAGGCGGTTGAGAAGTTTGACTATCATCGAGGGTACAAGTTTTCAACTTACGCTACTTGGTGGATTCGCCAGGCAATCACTAGGGCTTTAGCTGACCAATCACGAACTATCCGAATTCCTGTTCATATGGTAGAAACAATTAGTAAATATACTCAAGTTAAGCGTCGATTAGTACAAGATTTAGGGAGAGAACCTTTACCTGAAGAAATTGCTGCTGAAATGGATATAGATGTTGATAAAGTTAGACATATTATTAAGATTTCTCAAGAAACCATTTCCTTAGAAGCACCAGTTGGAGATGGCGAAGAAGAAAGTAGTTTGGGTGAGTTTATCGAAGATAAGAAAAGTGTTTCTCCTTCTCAATCGGCTGCTCGAAAATTACTTCAAAGAAGATTAGATGAAATTTTAATTGATTTATCTCCTCGAGAGCAAAGAATCCTAGAAATGCGTTTTGGATTAAAAGATGGAATTACTCATACTTTAGAAGAAGTTGGTCAAGAGTTTGGTGTGACTCGAGAAAGAATTAGGCAAATTGAGGCCAAAGCTTTAGAGAGAATGCGTCAACATGAAGATTCGGTCAAATTAGAAGGATACTAAATGTCAAAAAATATTGTCATTCTCTTAGCTGAAATAGCGACTATTTTTTTAGTGGTTTTTGGTATTGTTCCTAGAGAGGCAAGTTTATTTATTCTTGGTCTCTTAATCTTCTATTTTATTTTTAGTCCCTTAGAAGATTCTTTATGGGTTTTTATTGCTTCGATTCCATTGTTTGTGGCTTTACCGATTAGCGAAGGCTTTGATACTTTAGCTAGTTGGCGAATTTTGGTAATTATTTTATTTCTAGTTATGTTTTTTAAGAACGGCATTGAAAAGATAAAATTCTATCGCTTAGAATATTTAAGTTTAATTTTTATGGGGATTGCCTTTTTATCTCTTTTAGTTGCTGGAGATATCTGGATTGGTTTAAAAAAGATAATCTTCTTAGTTAATGCCTTCTTGATCTATATTGTTGTTAGAGATTTAGTAACTAAAAATAGGGAGGTAATTTTTAAAATATTTAGCGCTATTAAAGTAGCTATTAGTATAGTTTTAGGAGTTGGATTTCTGCAGTTATTAATGGTCTTTTTTGTTAATCTTCATCAATTTTGGTATCTTTGGTCTTGGAATGTTAGTAATGTTTATTATGGTCAAGCTTTAAGTAATCTTTTGTCATATAGTAATACTTGGTTTTCTTACTATTCCTATCAATTACCAACTTTACGGATGTTTTCTGTTTTTCCAGATTCTCACTCTTTTGCTTTCTTCTGTATTTTATCGCTAACTTTCTTTTTAACTTGGCTCTTTTATAGAAAGGAAAATACAAAAATTAAAGTAATTTTATCTAATTTATTTTTGGTCTCTTGTCTTTTAGCTATTATTTTTTCTGGTTCTCGAGGAGCTTGGGCTAGTGCTTTAGGTACTTTTTTAGTTGTTGTATTTTTTACTTTTAAATTATATAGCAAATATAAAAAGCAAGTTCAAATGGTTT
>Ga0180007_10002828_pt1 | contig 20111 bp, 19 predicted proteins | sample MM_PC_MetaG_FD_121122 | JGI IMG/M metagenome (GOLD analysis project Ga0180007, IMG submission 121122) | Groundwater microbial communities from the Aspo Hard Rock Laboratory (HRL) deep subsurface site, Sweden - MM_PC_MetaG | ecosystem: Environmental > Aquatic > Deep subsurface > Groundwater... | reverse complement strand
TTGTAGATGTGCCTGACGCACCAGCTCTCATCTGCTAGCCGCCTGAAGTAATCATCTCCTTGGTAGTGGAACTCGTTCAGCCAGTGGTAGTCTGTGCTGTGCGCGATGACCTTCTCAGCCATGACAGAGTTGTTCGTGATGAATCCCACGATGCAGTATGTGTCCAGCGCGATGCCATCCTTCTCAGGCTGATTCATGACGTTGTATATCCCTTTGTCTTCCCATGACCTGGCCACAGCATCGAGCACCTGGTCTGCTACCTGTATGTCGTCCTTCAGCTTGCCGCCCACTCCGAGTTCCCCGAGGAAGTGCAGGTTGAAGTCCCTGTCCAATGATCTGTAGGTGATGGTGCATTCAGGCAGGGGGCATTTCAGTGCCTCGCCTGGATAGACATATGCCAAGTAGGGGTCCTCGTTGTTGGCTATTGCCACGTCGAGGAATCCCACTGCCTTGTCAGCAGGAGTGCACCCTGCCAGACCTATCAACAGCAACAATAGGAGAGCTCTCATCTTTTCCCACCTCTTTTGATCAATCCAGACATCAAGATTATTCCTAGGAGCAGTCCGATGCACACGCCGTAGACGAACGGCAGCATCTTCTCTGGCACGAGGAACAGCCCTGAATTCTCCTGCTCGAGGTACATGTCGAGGTTGCTGAGTTCGATCGCATATCCAGAGTACAGGAACGCTGAGATCGGGTCCTCTTCTTCTAAACTGCGGGCGTATTCGAAGTATGAGTATCCGAGTATCGGGAACACCCCCATCTCCTGCTGTTTTGTTATGCTCTTCTGTGCGATCTTTATCCTCTCTGATAGAAGGGTCCCGAGCTTGACTTCCTCGATGCCCAGCATGCTTACCAGCAGGTCCGCTTCCGCCTTGGCCTTGCTGGCCTTGAATAGGCAGAGCTCGTAATTGCCTTGTTGTGCCTCCTCCTTTGCCCGGCTTATCCCTATCCTCGTGTCCTCCAGGCCGCGCGGGAAGAACAGCCTGGCGTACTGGTAGCGTTCGTCGGCCTCCTCGAGCTTTGCAGTGCAGGAGTTCTTGACTGTCTCCTTATCGAGCTCGAATGCCTTGCCTCCTTTGCCGAAGAATTCTGACCATGCGTATGCGCTGTAGAGCCGTTCGATCGCGTATGCCAACGAGAATCCTGCAGCATCTGTCCCGTTGCCTTCGAGTGCCTCAGCGGCATCATCAAGGTAGTCCTGGGCTTCCACAAGGCGTTCCTTGACTACGACGAAGGCCTGCAGGTCTGTCAGGGTCTCATATCCCCGGTCGTCCACTTTCCTCTCTGCGGATTGTATCGAGTCCTGGGTGCTTGCAATGATCCTGCTGAACTCCTCCGGAGACCCTGCGATGTGCACATACCTGTATCTCACGTTGGCTCCGAAGCAGTAGCTGGCAGCTGAGTAGTAGCTCTTGGTGCCATATGCCTCGTTGCCTTTTTCGGAGAGGTTGCTGCCGTACTGGAACGAGAAATTGGTGGTGTTCGTAACGACGCGTATTTTTTCCCTTATCTCCTCTGACCGCTCACAGAGCCTTTTCGCCAGCTCTTTCATCGTCTCTTCATACTGGGGGTTGATGACCAAGGGCTTATCTTCCTGGACAAAGCTTTCTCCTGTGAACATTTCCATTGCCTCTTCGAGATTGGATATCTCTATGACCTCCAGGCCTATCTCTTCTCCGTATTCCACCATGTCCACTGTCTTGTTCAGCACTTCGACGTTCCGCTCGCCGATCGGTATTAGGACAGTCTTCAGGCCGTGTGTTGCGGCCACGTCTATCTTCTCCTTTATCCCTCCGACCGGCCCGACGAGGCCTCCGGCGTTGATCGTGCCCGTGATGCTCATCTCCTGATCGACCTCGAGGTTGGAGAGCATTGCTGCCGTTAGGACGGCGATCGCTGACCCGGCGCTCGGCCCGCCGACGATGGCTGAGTTGGAGCTTATGGTGTAGAAGAAGTCGTGCCTGCTGCAGTCCTTGTCCAGCGTCTTGCAGGCTATCTGCTTGGCATACCTGGTTGAGAGCTGTGTGTCTATCTTGGTTAGAGGGTAGGTGTCAATGAATACCTTGCCCGTGCCTGGCTTGATCTCGAGGTAGAGGTCTGCTATGCTGCCGGACATGACCGTGTCCACGTTCGACACCGCCAGCAGGGTCATGTGGCCTTTCTGCGCATGGACGAAGGGCAGCGCCATGAACGAAAGCAATGCTGTCAGCAACAACAATCTGATAAGCTTCATGTCAGCGAGTGAGCCTTTAGGGTATTAAAAGCTATTGATTCAAGTCGCCTTCTCGGTGTGCCTGCACTTCGGGAACTTCGAGCAGCCGTAGAACGGGCCGTAGACAGAATTCCTCAGGACAAGCTTGCTCTTGCACTTCGGGCATTCCTTCTCTATCTTGCCCTCCTCGACCTTCTTCATCTCTGCCTGGTCCTTCTTCGTGCCCTTCTTGGACGGGCAGTCGTGGTTGAGGCATAATTCCTGGAATTTCCTCGGCTTTATTATCTTGATCATGGGATGCTTGCAGTGCTCACAGACCTTGTCCGTTGCCTGCACCTTGCCAGCTGCCGGCAGCTTGTAGGTGTTGGTGCATTCTGGGTATCTGTCGCAGGCGATGAACCTGCCGAACTTGCCCCTCTTGATGACCAGCTTGCCGCTGCATTTGCATTCTCCCAGAGTCGATGCGATCTTGACTGCGAGGTCCTGCGCATTGATGAGCTGCTTGCCGATCTCTTTTTCCTTCTTCTTGAACGTCTTGAGTGTCTCGATAAGCACATCTTTCGCCTTCTTCAGCACGTCCTTGCTCTTTTCCTTGTCCTCGCTGATGTTGAACATGGCGTCCTCGAAATTCCTTGTGAGCTCCTCGTCCAGTATCTTGGGGGAGTATTTCTCCAGGGTCTGCACCGTGTCTATGCCGAGCTTGGTGGCCTCGATCGGGCTTCCCGTCACGTAATTGCGGTTGAACAGCGTCTCGACGATGGAAGCACGGGTAGCTTTCGTGCCCAGGCCGCGCTTCTCCAGCTCCTTGATGATGGATGCCTGGGTGAACCTCTTGGGCGGTTGTGTCTCCTTGTCGAGCATGTCGATCCGCTTGACCTTCACGTCATCGTCTTTCTCCACTGCAGCCAGCTCCACATCCTTGAACGAGACGAACGGTTCGTAGAACTCATGCCAGCCCCTCTCGACTGTCCTCGTACCCTGCGCCAGGAAGTTCTCTCCATCGACTGTTATCGTCACATTCATGGTCTCCCTCGTGGCCGGCTCTGCAAATGTGGCCAGGAACCGTTTCACGATGAGGTCGTACAGCCTTGCGTCCTTGCCATCCAGCTTCGGGACGATGCCTGTCGGGTACATTGCCGGGTGCGCCGGGTCCTTCTTCTTGCCGTTGTTCGGCTCGAGCTGCTTCTTGGCTAACAGCCTGCTGCATAACTCAGAATATCCTTTGCTCTTGGCAAGGGCTTCCAGTATCTTTGCATAGCCTATCTCTTTGGGGAGCTGCTGTGATGATGTCCTGGGATATGATATGAAACCGTTGGAGTAAAGGTCTTGCGCCATTTCTAATGTCCTTTTAGGCTGCAGGCCCAGGGTCCTGTAGGCCTCTGTCTGCAGGGTCGTCAGGTCGAAAGGATAGGGCGGTTTCTGCTGGAACTGCTTCTTCCCCACATCCCCTATCTTACCGTCCTTCCCCTTGGTCTTGTCGAGGATGGCTTCTGCTTCCTTCTTGTCCCAGAACTTGTCCTTCTCGTGCATCGCTACTATGGTACCCTTGTTCACATTGCCTTCCAGCTCCAGCTGCCAGAAAGGTGTCGATTTGAATGCCTGTATCTCTTTCTCCCTGTCCACGATTGTCTTCAATGCCGGCCCCTGCACCCTGCCTGAGCTCAGCACCATGAACCTTCCGGCCGCCTTTATCGAATGCGTGAGCGCTCGGCTCAGGTTTATGCCGTAATAATAATCCAGGATGTGCCTTGTCTCTCCTGCCTCTGCCAGGGCCTTGTCGTAATGGGGCATCTTGTGGTCATAGCTGGCTACAAGGTCTGGTTTTGTCAGCGTGGAGAACTTCATCCTGGCAGCGTCCTTCTTCTTGCATGCCAGGTGCACTATGTTGACCCCGATGACCTCACCCTCGATGTCATAGTCTGTCGCTATGGTTAACTCGTTCGCCTCCTTGGCGAGCTTCTTTATCATGTTCAGGTACTTCTTTGAGAATGCAGAGTCCTTCCTGACTTCAGACGATGGCTTCCATTCTACATCGAAGACCGGGTAGTTCCACCCGTTCTTCTTCTTCTCCTGCAGGCCGTAAAGATGTCCTACGGCGCAAGCTACCACGATGTCCTTCTTCCCCCTGGTCACGAGGTAATAAGGCACTCCATTCTCTGACTTCTTGAGCGCCTTCCCGTCTGCCAGGGCCTCTGATATCTTCTTTGCAGCCTGCGGCTTCTCTGTGATGATAAGCTCGTACATGCAGCCTCGACAATCCAGAATCATTTAAAAAGGTTTGGAAAGCTTTATATTCGGTGTCCGATTTTTTGAGGCATTATGTACCCGATAGAAGTAGCGGAGCTTGTGAAGAGCTTCCGCCAGAAAAGGAAGCGGAAGGTCATCGTGGATGACGTCTCGTTCAAGGTCAAGAAGAACGAGATATTCGGCCTGCTCGGTCCTAATGGGGCCGGCAAGACGACCATAATCAATATACTGGCAGGTCTCCTGACCGAGGACAGCGGCGAGATCCGCATCCTGGGCCACAGGCCTGAGGAGAACTGGGAGCACGTCAGGAACAGGATGAACGTATCCACTGCCTATTTCCCGTTGTCAGACGTGCTGACAGTGGAACAGAACCTCAAGGTGTACGCCAGGCTATTCGGCATAAAAAACGTCAAGGAGAAGATTGACGAGCTCCTCTCCATCTTCGAGCTCAGTAGTGTGAGGAAGCAACGCGTGCTGAAGCTGAGCTCTGGCGAGAGGACAAGGGTGACATTATGCAAGGGCCTCATAAACGACCCTGAGGTCCTACTGCTGGACGAGTGCACCGTAGGTTTAGACCCTGACATCGCAGAGAAGACCAGGAATATAATCAAGCAGTACCACAAGCACCATGACTGCTCGATGCTCTTCACATCCCATTACATGTACGAGGTAGAGGAGCTGTGCAATAGGATAGCTTTCCTCAATAAGGGGAAGATCGTGAAGATAGATACGGCTGAGAACCTGAAGAGGTTGATCAAGAACCAGACAGTGGAGATAGCGGTCAAGGAGAAATCCAGGGAGCTGAAGGAATTCCTGAAGACCGAGGGCCTTGACGTGTTGCTGGCCAGGCAGAACACGATAATATTCGAGGTCACCTCTGAGGACGAGAAGCTGTACAAGACCATGAACAAGATATTTGCCAAAGGCTTCAGGCTGACAGACCTGCACATCCAGAAGCCGACGCTGAATGACATATTCATAAAGTTCGCTCGGGAGGGGAAAGATGAAGCTCCATAGGATCAATGCCCAGCTGTTGAAGTTCTGGTATATAACCATCAACAGGGTGGATAGGATCTTCGACATAGTCTACTGGCCGTTGATCGACCTGTTCGTCTGGGGCTTCGCATCCTTCTACATAAGGCAGCTCTCAGAAGTGAACCTGTTGAGCATGTTCCTAGGCGGCATGATACTCTGGATATTCGTATGGAGGGCTGGCCAGGACATCGCGGTATACATCCTGGAGGACTTCTGGTCCAAGAACCTCTACCACCTGTACACTACACCTATAAGGCTGAGCGAGCACATGACAGCTGTGATCGTCATGGGCCTCATCAGGTCAATGGCCACTTTCCTTGTCATGATAGCCCTGGCCTGGCTGATGTATGCCTTCAACCTTTTCGAGATACCTGTGTTGATGCTTGCTTCCGCGATATTCCTGCTCTCGCTGTTCTCGTGGTCCATCGGCCTATTGGTCACGGCCCTCATAATGAGGTTCGGCCAGCGCATCCAGGTCCTTGCATGGAGCATTGTCTGGGCCATCCAGCCCTTCAGCTGCGTTTTTTATCCGTTAGCAGCCTTGCCTGGCTGGGCGCAGGCCATCGCAGCCTGGATGCCGACCACTGCTGTCTTCGAGAATGTCAGGGCGATAATATTTGGCACCCCTATGAATTATGCCCTTCTCGGCAGGGCAGTCATCATGGACTTAGCTTTGCTTGTCGTCATGGCCTTCCTGCTGAAGGCTTCTTTCAACCACGCCAAGAGGTCAGGGCTTTTAGCAAGGGGAGACTGAACAGATTCTCATGCTGCCACCGTCGCCGATCAGGTGAGTGAGGCTGAACTTGGCTGAAAGCCTTGTTGCGAGGGACCGGTTTCCTTAAAGAGGGAAACTAGAAACCGGCCGAACGAACCGGCCTGGTGGCAGCTTTCCTTAGACTAGCCATACTTTATCTTCATCCCGAGAATCATCACTGCAAGGATGATAGTCATCGTGTTGGCAATGATTATTGAGATCAGCCCATTGAGCACTCCGTAGAGCGCCCAGAGGCATATGCCAAAACAGAACAGGATGTACATCTTCAGGCTGATATCTTTGGTAGATTTCGTCTTCCAGGTCTTCACGACCTGCGGTATGAACGCTATCGTCGTCGACAACCCCGCAATGAAACCGATAAGCTCGACATATGCCATGAAACTGAACGAATTAAGGCTGTTTAAATATTTTTTCATGCCAATATTTATTAAACCGGCGTGATTTCCTTCTGCCATGCACCCTGACCTTCTTAAGGCGGCGGGCGACCTCGCAGCCCATAAGGACACAAGACCCCCTGTCTTCCGGGCTGAGGAATACGCAAAGGCTTCCCTTTACAGCGAGGAGAATTTCTCAGATATAGAACCTAAAGAGGGCCGCATCCTGTTCATAGACGGCGGCTCACAGCCTCTCATTGAGACCCCTGCCTTCACCATCGCCCAGATTAGGGTATACTATGCCGTATTCGACTACGGGAAGAAGCTCCAGAGGAAGGTCTTTGAAGCACATGCCATCCTGGGCGAGGAATGCCAGCTCTTCCCGGATGAGCTGAAGCTTAAGGGAAAACTGGACATCGACCAATGCAGGCGCCTGGCCGAGCTCTTGACAGCTGAAAAGGCCTGTTCTCTTCTCAGCGAGGGTGATGTGCTATGCATAGACGGCTCCCTCCACCCTAAGGATGATCATAGGCAGCTGAAGGCCCTGGCCGAGGCATGTGCTGACAAGGGTGTCCTGCTGGCCGGCCTGTCCAAGACCTCTGACATGGTGACTGCTGACAACAGGCCTGTGGCCGAGGCCCTCTCATCCCTGGCGTGCAGGAAATCATGGGCCTACTCGCCATGCCAGGAGTTCACTCTCGGCCCTTCACAGATGACTACAGGCTTTGCCAGGTTCCATGCCAGGGCAAGGCACGTCTTCCGCTTCGACACCACATCCATCGACGCTGTGCATGTCATAGCCTCGCATTGCCGCGACCCGTCATTCCTGGGTTACCCCTATGGTCTCATGGACGCTGACAAGTTCGCCAGGATCTCTCACCGAGAGGCAGAGCAGCAGCGCCTCCTCTTGCAGCTTAGGCTGCCGAAGCTCAGGGAACTCTCCAAAGATGCCCATCAGGTCCTGGATTCGGTCAACACCACCAAAAAGTTTATATAGGAATGACTTACCTACTTTTACTATCATCTAATACGAAATCGGAGGTTTTACGATGACATTTTTTTCAAAAGTGAGGAAGGCGCTTGCAGGTGAGGACGAACCGGAGATATCAGAAGAGGAAGAATACGTCGAGCTGGACACCGGTGTCGAGGAAACCCAGAAGGGTAAAGTGACTGTCAGGCCTTTCGTCATAGAGGACTTTTCTGATGTGAAGGAGATACTTGACGGCCTGAGGCAGGGCCATACAATAGCCCTGGTCAACATAAAGCCGCTGAAGGAGAAGGATCTTGTGGAGCTGAAACGCGCTATAAACAAGCTGAAGAAGACCACGGATGCCATCGAGGGCGACATCGCAGGCTTCGGAGATGATTACATAGTCATCACCCCTTCGTTCGCCCGCATATTCCGGAACAAGCAGACCGAGACCATAAAGGAAGAGGCAGAATAGGAAATACCCTTTTCTCATGCGGGGAACTTCTATTTAAAGATATTGTATCTCCAAAATATTATTGTCTTCAATCACCATAATATATTTAAATCCTTTTCGGGCATCCTGGCATATGACTGACAAGGCCACAGTGATGGACAAGCAGCAATGCCCTTTCTGCAGGAAGAAGACCCTGACTCTCACCGAGGCTGAGAGGGACGTGCCTTATTTCGGCAAGGTCTTCCTGTTCTCCATGACCTGCAGCAGCTGCAAGTACCACAAGGCCGATGTGGAATCTGCGGAGCAGAAGACGCCTACTAAGTTCTCACTCGAGGTCTCCAAAGAGGACGATATGAAGATAAGGATCGTGCGGTCGAGCGAGGCCACCATTAAGATACCGCACATAACCACTATCACACCAGGCCCGGCCTCCAACGGCTATATCACAAACGTAGAAGGGATCCTTCGGCGGGTAAAGCACCAGATAGAGGTGGCCAGGGACAACGAGGAGGATGAAGCAATGAAGAAGAAGGCCAAGAACCTCCTCAAGAAGCTGAACAAGGTCATGTGGGGCCAGGACAGGCTCAAGATGACCATTGAGGACCCGACCGGTAACTCCGCAATCATCTCCGAGAAGGCAGTCAAGTCGAAGTTATAGTTCTTCTGTTGATGGCCCCGGCGGGGCTATAAAAACGTAGTTTTTAAGCCGCGCTAGGGCTACGAACGCTTCGGGTTTTGCCCGAAGTGCCGAACGGAGGCGTAGCCGAAGTGACTGCAGAGCAAATGCGGAGTGAGTGTGTCCTGGCGGGGCTATTACTTTTCCAATAATATGTAGTGTATAATCGAAATATTTAAATATGTGTAGTGTATAATTGGTTTTATGGTGTTTGTCCGTAAAATAAAGGATTATTATGTTTTGGCTCATTCTGTTAGAGCGAACTCTAAAATTGTACAAAAAAGCAAGTACCTTGGAAAGAAACTCCCTTCAAAAGCAAGGCTTGAACAATTAAAAAAAGAATTCCTAAAGGAAATTACGGGGGAAAAGTTCCAATATCTTTCTTCAAAAGATGTAGAAGACATCAAAAAGAAAAGAGCGGAATATGACAAGGAATTAACTAGATTGAGTCCTCTTGAAAAAGAAAAAAGATTACAGGATTTCATGATACGCTACACTTATGATAGCAGTAAGCTTTCTGGTGTGGAGGTTACATTAAGACAGACTTATTTAATACTAAAAGATGGTATTGTTCCAAAGAATTTTAAGAATTTAAAAACAGTTAAGGAACTTGAAAATCATGAGAAAGGCATTGTTGCAATTACAACTTATAAGGGGAAATTAACTATTGATTTCCTAAAGAAGCTTCACAAGATTTTATTTCTGGGAGTTGACGATAGCATAGCTGGAAAACTTCGAAGCGAATTAAAAAGAGATGTAAAGATTGGTGGCACAACCTATATCCCACCAAAATGGGATAAACTTGATAGGGAATTAGACAATTTTTTAATGTGGTATCGTTCTGGTAATCGAAAGCTTCACGTCATTGAACTCGCTGCGCTAATTCATCTGAAGCTGATTTCTTTACAACCGTTTTCAGACGGAAATAGTCGTTTATCAAGGTTGATCATGAACTGGATATTATGGAAACGAAAATATCCGTTGATTGATATTAGAATTGAAGATCTTGAAAACTATTATGATGTTTTAGACAAATATCAAATTGAATACGATGAAAGACCATTTGTTAAATATATTAAAAGAAAATTCATGCAAACCTAATTATCCTCATATAATTTGCATTACATCCTCCGAGTTCTGTTTTTAAAGTCCTGGCGGGACTAGATATTTATTATGGTGCGGCCGGGAATACTTGCGTGGTCTGAGCGGAGCGAAGACCCGCAGATGAGAGGCCGCAGCTTTTAAATTCTATTTTTGTTTTAGAAGTTGCATAGCCGTGCGCCGCCGCTTTGCGGCGGTGCTTTGGGGCTATGGAGTTGATTAACATGGTGGATGTGGGTAGCGGGAGCTTTAAGGGTTTCGGTCGGAAGCGTGGGGATACGCGTAATAATTGGGTTACGATGATGTTTGTGACTAAGTGTAGGTTTCACTGCTTTAGGAAGCAGTCGCATATTGATTCTTGTTCTGAGGCGTTTCGGATGTTCGAAACCTTGGGTTTCGAATTCGGCTCGTTTGGCTTTGGGAGCAATCATGCGCATTCTCAGGTGAACGTGCCGAAGCGCTATTCCATTCTGGTTGCGGAGACTATGTTGAAGTCTCGGAGCTCTAAGTGGATGTTTGCGAAACACCCGGGGTTTCGCAAGCGTTATCCGCGGGGTAGTTTTTGGAGTGGGTATGAGCATCATGAGAGCACAGGAATGAAAGATTATCAGGCAGCGGAAGCTTATATTAAGAATCAGCAGTCACATCACAGCGTTGAGGTCGTGGACGACCGCCAACAAAAAATCCTCTGTTTCTGACTCCGTCTCGCGAGGATACGGCAATCTCCGAAGGAGTTGCCGAGGGAGCGAGACGGAATGGGGGTCATAGGGGGGAACCCCCTATTTCATAATCGAAAAAATATATAAACTATATCATAGAGTCGTTTATTCATGAGCAAAGAAGGAAAAGGGGAACTCGACTTCTTCAGCAAGTATCTGTCCATCTGGGTGGCTGTCTGCATCATCATAGGGACTGCCATAGGTTATTTTTCCCCTGTCATCTCAGGCACGCTTGGGAGATTTGAGGTGGCCAATGTCTCAATCCCCGTCGCTGTTGTGCTGCTTCTCATGATGTACCCAATAATGCTTAAGATTAAATTCAGCGAGATACTGAAAGTAAGGAGAAAATCAAAGCCTTTGCTCCTCACCTTGATACTCAATTGGGCGATAAAGCCCTTCACCATGGCTCTCATCGCCTGGCTTTTCATGCGGTTCATATTCGCTAGTTTCATACCACCTGCCTTACAGCAGGAATATATAGCCGGGATGATACTCCTGGGACTCGCCCCTTGCACGGCAATGGTGCTTGTCTGGACTTACCTGGCAAGAGGGAACATAAACTATGCCTTGATCCAGGTAGCAGTCAATGACCTCATAATCCTTGTGCTCTTCGCTCCGTTGGGGAAATTCTTATTGGACGTTACCACCGGTTTTCCAGTCCCATTCAACACGATATTCTTTTCTGTCCTCTTCTACGTGGCCATCCCTCTATTACTGGCAGGCCTGACCAGGTGGGTCTGTGTCTCAAGGAAGGGCGAGAAATGGTTCGAAAACACATTCATCAGATCGATCGAATGGGTCACGCCGGTCGGATTGTTGATAACCCTGATCCTGATATTCATCTTCCAAGGCGATAAGATAATCACCTACCCTATACATATCGCTCTCATCGCGATCCCTCTGATCCTCCAGACTTATCTCATATTCTATCTTGGATATTTCTCAGCCAAGAGATTGAAGATACCATACGCGGAAGCAGCGCCCTCGACATTCATAGGCGCCAGCAATTTCTTCGAGCTCTCGGTGGCTGTGGCGTTGATCCTCTTCGGGATGGACTCGGGAGCGACCTTGGCGACTGTTGTTGGAGTCCTAGTGGAGGTTCCAGTGATGCTTTCATTGGTGAGGATCATGAAAACCAACCGAAAGAAGTTTGGCAGTCCATCTTTTTAACAACAACATATCTGGTCTTGGCGAGATCAAAATCTTTTCTTATGCTGATGTCAGAAGAATAAACAGTATGCACCGATCAATATGAAAAGCGTCCCTGCAATCATAGACACTTTTTTCTTGTCCACTCTTCCATATACGTATCTGCCTAAGAAGACGGCAATCATGGACAATATGAAGAGGGCTGCAATAACACCGAAAAAGACCAGCACAGGATTGAATCTTGTTGCAAACAAGGCGGATGCGATCTGGGTCTTGTCTCCCAACTCTGCTACGAAGACGATTCCGAAGCCTGACAAGAAAGGATTCTTCAGCTCACACTTCGCCCCTTCCCGGTTATTCCTTAACAGGGTGATTATGCCGAATAGGATGAACACAGAGCCGGATATCATTCTGATATAGCTCAATGGGATGAGACTCGCCAAATAGTCTCCTAGCACTATCGCTAGGCCATCTGTCAGGATGAATGCCAACATGACGCCGAGTATCAATTGGAGATAATTCTTCGTTTTTGAGGCCAGGCATAACACTGCCAGCTGGGTCTTGTCACCCAGCTCTGCCAGACCGACTGCAACAAAAGGGATTATGAAATCTTGTATCATCAAGCGAAACGGGTGAAAGGGGATATTTATAACTACCCACAATAATCGACTTCTCGAAATAGATACGCCATGTATGTAAGGTACGTGATTAGCCTGATAATTCTCATGCTCCAGCCAAAAACTTATAAACCTCCAGCATTTCCATTCTCCGGGGTGAAACCATGATAGTAGGGATAATCGGCGGCACCGGTGTCGACAGCAGCATCATCGAGTCAGAGAAGGAGCACAAGGTCACTACCCCTTACGGCGACCCTTCAGACATGATAATAGAGGGAAAGATCGGCAATGTCAAGTGCTTCTTTGTTCTCAGGCACGGCAAGGGCCACCGCCTCAACCCGTCCATCGTCAACTACCGGGCGAACATCCATGCCCTGAAAGAGCTCGGCGTCACGCACATCATCGCCTCGGCAGCTGTGGGTTCTCTCAAAGAGGATTTCATGCCTGGCGACCTCGTCTTCACAGACCAGTTCATCGACCGCACAACACAGCGGAAATCCACATTCCATGACAAGGACAGGACTATGCACATCCCCATGGCCGAGCCCTTCTGCCCGGAGATGAGGAGACAGCTTACAGAGACAGCGAAGAGATTGAAGATCCCGCACAAGGACAAGGGCACAAACGTCGTGATGGAAGGCCCCAGATTCTCCTCCAGGGCTGAGTCAGAATTATATCGTTCCTGGGGTGCTGACACAATCAACATGACCATGCTGCCCGAGAGCGTCCTCGCCAGGGAAGCCGGAATACATTACGCTGCCATCGCAATGGTGACAGACTATGACTGCTGGAAGGACACTGTCGTGGATGTCGCTGAGATCCTTGAGACCATGAAGGGCAACGCTGACAAGGTGAAGAGACTCATCAGGAGTGTCGTGCCTGAGCTCAAAGACAATAATGGATGCAGCTGCGCAACCGATCATAAGCACGCTTTCGTCTGAGGTGATACAATGGACCTGAAATCCAAGATAAGGACTGTTCCGGATTGGCCTGTCAAAGGCGTAATGTTCCGCGACATAACCACCCTGCTGCAGGACCCTGAGGCCTTCAACCATGTGAACAAGTTGCTCGAGGAAAGATACAAGGGCAAAGACATCGATGTCATCACCGGTATCGAGAGCCGTGGCTTCATCTTCGGCGCTGTCCTCGCCTCCAGACTGGGCATCCCGTTCGTACCAATAAGGAAACCGGGCAAGCTGCCCTACAAGACTGTCTCAGAGGAATACGAGAAGGAGTACGGCAAGGACAAGATAGAGATCCACGCCGACGGCGTAAAGCAAGGCGACAAGGTCCTTATCGTGGACGACCTCATCGCGACAGGAGGCACTGCCCTGGCAGCAGCCCACCTTGTAGAGAAGCTGGGAGGAAAGGTCATAGAGCTGGCTTTCGTCATCGGACTGCCTGACCTCAAAGGCATGGAACTGCTCAAGGATTACAGCTTATACACCATGGTGGACTTCGAGGGCGAATAGCACATTAGCACAATATTTGATATTCAAAATGAAAGGCATCGTCATCTATGGGGATTATGGCAAGATCCTGGTCAGGCAGAAATCAGGAGAGAGTATCGAGCTCGGCGAGCTTTTGGTAGCGGAGACTCCGAAAGGCAACATATTGATGCATGTCTATGACCTCGCTTATGGCTCCCAGTTGAGCCAGCAGCACCTCGAGCTTGTCTCAGGCATAACCCTCGAAGAGGGGGAAGACCTGGAGTTCATGGAGCCCCACCTGAGGAACTACACCTTGGCGTTTCTCAAGCCCCTCCTGATGATCAGCAAGACCCGGACCCAGCTGTGCAAGACCCTGCCTGACTTCTTCTCCGCTGTGAGAGAGATAACCCAAGATGACCTCAGACATTTCACCAAGCCGAAAAATCCCATAACTCTCGGAAAGCTCCGCTCAGGATCGAAGGTCTTGGACTTCGACATCTCGCTTGATGGCAAGAAGGTCCTATCGCATCATGTCTTAATCCCCGGCACCACCGGCCGCGGAAAGAGCGTCCTCGTGTCGAATATCCTGTGGGGCTGCGCTGACAAGGACTATTGCGGCATGCTCGTGCTCGACCCGCATGACGAGTATTACGGCAGGAACAGGCCTGGCCTGAAGGACCACCCCAAGAAAGGCAGCGTCATATATTACACTCCTAAGAATCCTCCTCCGGGCTGCAATACCCTGAAGATCAATGTCATGAACATAAGACCCCACCATCTTAACGGTGTCATCGACTTCTCTGACCCGCAGAGACAGGCCCTTGGCATGTATTACAAGCAGTACGGCCAGAGATGGGTGGAGTCGGTCATCTTGGAGAAGCCTTTGGACGTGCAGTTCAAGGATGACACCCTGGCTGTGATAAAGCGCCGCCTTCTCTATCTCTTCGACCTGAAGTTCGTGAACAACAGGCTGTTCTGCAACAGCATCTTCGACCTGCAGGCAGGCCAGACCACGATCCAGGACATATGCGATGATCTCGAGCAGGGCAAGACTGTCATCGTGGACACATCATCCTTCTCAGGCTCTGTCGAGCTGCTTATCGGCAGCCTGATCGCCAACGAGGTCCTGAGGCGATACAGGAAGCACAAGATGGACAACACCTTGGAAGACAAGCCTGTCATCTCGATCATCCTCGAGGAGGCTCCCAGGGTGCTGGGCAAGGCCGTGCTCGAGAGAGGCGACAATATCTTCTCAACCATTGCCAGGGAAGGCCGCAAGTTCAAGGTCGGCCTTGTCGCCATCACACAGCTCCCTTCCCTGATCCCAAGAGAGATCCTTGCCAACATGAACACCAAGATAATCCTCGGCATTGAGATGGCGCCTGAGAGGCAAGCAATCATAGAGAGCGCAGCTCAGGATCTGAGCCAGGACAACCGCACCATCGCCAGCTTAGATATCGGAGAGGCCCTCATAACCAGCAATTTCGCGCGTTTTGCCATGCCGATAAGGATACCTCTCTTTGACGACCTGGTCAAGCAGGCTGGCAAGAAAACTGTCAAACAGGACTTCCTGGGTGTGAAATGAGATTTGCCCACATGGCTGACTGCCACCTCGGAGCCTGGCGCGACCCCAAGATGCGCGCAGTGAATCTTGAGGCTTTCTGCCGGGCCATTGCTGAGATGATCGAGGAGAAGGTCGACTTCGTCCTCATATCCGGGGATCTCTTCAATACATCGCTGCCACCATTAGACATCCTGAAGACGACTGTCCAGAAATTGCGCTTGCTGCAGAAGAAGGATATCCCTGTCTACATCATCGCGGGCAGCCATGACTTCTCCCCCTCGGGAAAGACCATCCTCGACGTGCTGGAGGAAGCAGGTCTTGTAGTCAACGTGGTCCGGGGAGATATTGTCGACGGGAAGCTCCAGCTCAGGTTCACAGAACATGAGGCAGGTGTCTTCATAACCGGCATGCTTGGCAGGAAGGGCATGCTTGAAAGGAGCTATTACGAGAGCCTTGACATAAGCAGGCTCAAGGGCGAGGGCTTCAAGATATTCATGTTCCACACCGCCTTGGAGGAGTTCAAGCCCAAAGAGCTCGAGAAGATGGACGCTGCCCCATTGTCATTGCTGCCCAAAGGCTTTGATTACTACGCCGGCGGCCACGTGCATTCCCCGCTCGAGACAAGCGAAGAGGGCTATAAGCATATCGTCTTCCCCGGGCCGCTGTTCCCGAACAGCTTCTCTGAGCTAGAACAGCTCAAGAGGGGCGGTTACTTCCTCTACGATGATGGAAAAATCACCTTCAAACCGATACAGGTCTACAATGTCTTCACTTTAGACATCGATGCCCAGCACCGCCTGCCTGAGCAAGTAACCTCAGATATCCTTGAGCGGATCGAGGACAAGGAGTTCACCCACACAATCGTTCTGATAAGGGTGTCTGGTACACTAGAGGCGGGCAAGCCCTCTGATATCGGCTTTCCTGAGATATTCTCCAGGCTGCACGAGAAATCGGCCTATTTTGTGATGAAGAACACCTCTGCGCTCAAGTCCAAGGAGTTCGAGGAGGTCAAGCTTGAGCAGAAGTCCGTGTCAGAGATGGAGGACGGGCTTATCAGGGAGCACCTCGGCCAGATTAAGGTCAGCGGGGACGAGAAGGCCTTGATCAAGGGCCTGATGTCAACCCTGGACGAGGAGAAGCACGAGGGCGAGCGCAAGCAGGACTTCGAGCAGCGCATCCTGGCGGCGCTTGACGGACAGCATTGAGTGAACATCCATAAGCAATCCTTTCTCAGGTCGTGCCCTGCTGAGCCTTAACATAACTGCAACATAGGCATCCAGCATGGGGGAGGATAGGGGATTGGTTGGATATTGGAAGTGGGCCGTATACACATGTTGATAGGCTGGCGAGGTTCAGGCCTTCAAACGGAAAGTATTTAAAACCGCAACCGCAATTATCAGGGGATATCGCTTAAAAAGAGGTGACATGGTGCTCGAGCAGCTGTATTCGGTCGATTTTCTCAGGCGGAGGACAGGCTACGCCTTTGTCTTGGGCTTCAGCTACGCTGTGATAGGCATAGCATTCGCCCTGTTCATCTTTCCAGAGTCGCCCAGCCTCATCGCTGTCGCGATAACCTCCATCCTCCTCATGCCCACGCTCTACAAGCTGATAGCCAAGGAGGAACTGGAGGAGTCTGAGCAAAAATCCTTCAACATGATGGGCCTTTTCAAGGATAATTGGCGGACCGTAAAGATCTACCTGTTCATCCTTCTCGGCACGGAGCTGGCTTTCACGGCATTCTCGATAATGTTCCACCCGGATGCGGTCTCCCATATCTTCCGCGCGCAGATCGCCATCCAAAAAGGGTATGCAGGCGGCCTGTATTTCAGCTCTGGCCTGTTCATCGAGATCCTGCTGAACAATCTCAAGATCATGGTGATATGCTTCCTCATATCCTTGCTGTTGGGCAACGGCTCCATCATATTCCTGGTCTGGAACTCGTCTGTCTGGGGCACGATCTTCGGCGATCTTGCAAGGACCGCTGCCATGAATATGGGCAAGAACCCCTTCCTGTATTACGTCCTGATATTCGTCTCTACCCTGCCTCATGGCCTCCTGGAGATATTTGCTTACATAATGGCCACCATAGCGGGCAGCATGATATCCCAGGCCATCTATAAGGAAAAGGCCCTCTCTGACAAGATGTCCATGGTGCTGATATACAACCTGACCCTGTTCTGGGTAGCGCTCTTCATCCTTTTTGCAGGCGCCATTGTCGAGACCTTCGTCCTTGGCAACGTGGATGTCTATAGGCTGATAATCACCCAGGGCTTCAGCTAATAGTAATATTTAAAAACAGTCCTCAATTACTCCCTATAGGATGAAAAGGCTCAAGCTCATTGTCAATCCGTCCTCTGCATGCGGCAAGAAGCTCATCGCCCTAAATACCATTCTGAAGACCCTCAACAAGAACGGTTTCGAGGTCTCCATCCATATCTCGAAGGATTTCAAGGACCTTTATCACACGGCAAGGAAAGCAAGCAAGAGATATAAGACTGTCGTAGCCATGGGAGGGGACGGCACTGTCAACCATATCGCCAACGGCCTGGCCAAGTCCAGGTGCAATTTGGGGATAATCCCCGTGGGCACAGCCAACTGTTTCGCTTCGGAATTCAATATCCCATCCAATCCTGTCAAGGCCTGTGAAATCATAATCAAGGGCAAGACCAGGCAGATAGACCTGGGCATGATCAACAGGCATTATTTCATCGGATTCGCGTCGCTGGGGTTCGATGCAGGGATTGTCCATGATTTCTACAAGTCGCAGGACATCAAGAATCTCTCCGGTGGCAAGGCCGAGCTTGTCGTGCCGTTATACATCATGTATGGCATCAAGAAGTTCATCGAGACCAAGCCCGTGAAGATGGTGTTGAAGATAGATGGAAAGAGGGTCCCGGGTGGTTATTGGGTCGTTATCGGCAACATTTCCAGATACCCAGGTGACTGGCGGCTCTTCCCGAAGTCCAAGGTCGATGATGGCCTGCTCGACATAAACGTCGTAAAGAGCGCTGACCTCATAAACACTATCAGATGCGTCTTCACGACCAAGAAGGGCAAGCACCTCGATATGCCTGATCTCGATTACCACCAGGCCAAGGAGGTCATCATCAAGTCAGCCCGTCCTGTCAGGATGCAGGCAGATGGCGAATATATCGGGACGACCCCTGCGAAGATAAAAGTGGTGCCGAAAGCGTTGAACCTGATCGTGCCTTAAGGTGTCCACCTTAGCATGGTCCTGGGAAAAGGTATCGCGTCCTTTATGTTGTCGAGCTTGCACAGCCAAGCCACCACCCTCTCCACGCCCAGGCCGTAGCCCGCGTGCGGCACGGATCCGAACCTCCTCAGGTCCATATACCAGTCGTAGTCCTTCGGGTCCTCGCCCTGCGCCTTCAATGACTTCTTCAGGCTCTCTATGTCGGTGTCACGCTGGCTGCCGCCGATAATCTCGCCGTAGCCTTCCGGGGCGAGCATGTCCAGGCATAGGCACGTACCCGGCTTCTTCGGGTCTTCCTGCTTGTAGAACGCCATTATCTCTTTGGGATAATGTGTGACTATGAGCGGCTTGTCGAAGTGCTTCATTATCTTGTCTTCCTCTATCGTGCGCAGGTCCTTGCCGAATTTTATGTCAAGGCCTTCCTTCTCCTTCAGCAGCGCCAGCACTTCCCTGTATGTCATTCTCGGGAAAGGTGCCTTTATCTTCTTGAGCTTGCTTATGTCCTGGCCGAGCAGCTCCAGTTCAGCTGCGTTCTTCTCAACCACTCGCTGCACGATAAATGCGACAACCTCCTCAGCTGATCCGGTGAGGCCGTCGAAGTCCATCCACGCAGATTCCATCTCTGCCATCATGAATTCAGATAGGTGCCTTGAGGTCTTTGACCTCTCAGCCCGGAAGCATGGTGAGATGCAGAATATCTTCTCCAGCCCGAATATCGCGGCTTCGGCATAGAGCTGCCATGACTGCGACAGGAATATCTTCTGCTTGTAGTACTTGACCTCGAATAGCGTCGAGCCGCCTTCGCACTGGTTCGGCTGCAGTATGGGCGGGGGCATCTCGAAGAATCCCTTTTCAATGTAGAACTCGCGGAAGGCCTGCAGCACAGTATGCTTCACCTTCATCACTGCGGTGAGCTTCCTTGACCTTATCCATAGGTGCCTCTTGTCCAGCAGGAATTCAGGGCTCTGGTCCTTGGTGATAGGGTAGGTGTCTGACTCCCCTACAAGGTTGAGGTTCTCTATGTGGATCTCGTAGCCCGTGGGGGCGCGCTTGTCCTCCTTTATTGTGCCTGTGATCTCGACCGATGCCTCTATGCTTAGGCTCTTCGCAACTTCCCAGTCCCTGTGCCCGGAGTCGATGACGCACTGGATGATGTTGCTCGCGTCCCTCACAACGATGAATTTGAGCTTGTTCGAGCCGCGCTCCCTGTAGACCCAGCCCCGTATCGAGACCTTGCCCTTGCCCTTGTCCATTGCCTCCTGGATTGACATGAATTTCATGCCCTTAACAAATCCCCCGCAGTATAAAAAGGTTTTGGAGGGGCAAGGCCCTATGAGAATAATACACGCGCGGACCTCTGCGGGCTAAAGCCCACAGTTTCTGCCGCCCCTTCGGGGCGGGTCCGCGCTACACAAGCTTTTCTTGAGATTGCGGTATCCGACTAGTATGATGACTATCATTAATGTAATGCGATATTGCATCACTAGTCACTGAACCAACACTTCGAAAGAACTTACCACGACTCCATAAAGCCTTATATTTACGCATCGCAGAATGCCTCTTCCTGAACT
>Ga0180007_10002827_pt1 | contig 20112 bp, 17 predicted proteins | sample MM_PC_MetaG_FD_121122 | JGI IMG/M metagenome (GOLD analysis project Ga0180007, IMG submission 121122) | Groundwater microbial communities from the Aspo Hard Rock Laboratory (HRL) deep subsurface site, Sweden - MM_PC_MetaG | ecosystem: Environmental > Aquatic > Deep subsurface > Groundwater... | reverse complement strand
CTTCACGCAGTGGGGAATCGAGGATGAAGACGGCAATACTGTAGCGCACGAGGCTGCGTTCCGCGGGTGCCTGCCAGAGGGCTTTGACCAGTGGGGCCTGACTAACAATTGGGGCATAACAGTTGCGATGGCCGCAGCTAAAGCGGTGTAATACTCCCTGGCCCCCCCCCACCTCGGGGGCCTACACACCACACACAAGGAGAAAACCATGGACATACTCGGAATCAAATACTTTACACGAAACGCATTTAAGTTTCTTCGCGGCACAGCACGCGAATCCGCAATCGTCACAGATAGCTTTAAAATCATCAAAAAAAATGTGCAAAATTCGAATGGTAGCACAAAGAACGGCACTGTTGAAGACTACAGAGAGGCACATAAAACTGCTTTCTGGGCAATTTTTATTTTTGGATTTACATTTTTAGCGATGGTTGGCGGTGTTTTTTGGTGCTTGCACATAAATTTGACCTGGAGCGCTCTTGCGTGCTTAAGTTTTGCAGTACTTTTCGGTATGTTGTCGATTCGCTCTTTGCGAGACTATGAAGAAATGAAATATCAGCTTTCGTTCAAGAAAGAGTAAACGCCATGGCAAATGCGACATCCTCTGCGCCAGACTTTGCGTCGGAAATAAATTTTTCCAGCGGAAACCTGGGAAACGGTTTAATGTCATCAATTTTTGGCGACAACTGGGCCAATATGTATGACTCAGGTCCAACTTCTGCCGTTGGTCCACTATTAATTGATATATTTACGCTATATAATCTAACAATTTGTATGGTCGCTGGCTCAATTGTAATGTTTTTGATCATGTCAGGATCAATGCGTGCAGCACATGAAGGCAAATTTTTAGAACGCTACAGCTCAATTTTTTCTGTTTTGCGCGGTGTTGCTGGTGCCGTAGGTGTTGCGCCGGTGTTCGGACTGTCGCTTGTGCAAATGATGGTCCTGTCGTGTGCCGGTTTAGGTTTTCAACTAGCGGACAATATTGCAGAAAAAACCGCAGTGTATCTCAGCACCGGCAGGCCTTTGACGACGTTTCCGGCATTTTATGACCAAAATAAAGATAAAGCACTGGTTGCACTTCTCCAATTAGAAACATGCAGAGCATTTTACGACGAGTCTGCAAGTATAATTGGCTACGAGCCGATGACTGTGTCGTGGGATGAAAATGAGGTTCGCTATGGCAAAAAGTCAATGTTTGGAGGCAATGGTGAATCTTGCGGCTCGCTAACAGTCGATGCACACTACTATCAAGTCGCAAGATTTGCGATTGAAGATGCTACAAAAGATTTGCGCGAGATAGCTAGATCAATACTAAAAAGCGAAAAACCGAATCCTGCGCATCTTGCATCGGCACGAAAACGGTTAAAAAAGCTAGACAAAGAGCTTGTTGATGTTGCGACTATAGATATCGACAAAGAAGCACAAGACGGTATCGCAAATTTTGCGCAAAGCGTAAATGTGAAAGGCTGGATGACGCTTGGCACATGGTATTATACGATTTCTGAACAGACAGCGCGATTTAATCAGCGTGTTTCATATGATTTTACTCCTGAAATCGACGATTTTAATACTATAGCACAAACAGATCTAGGCAGTGTTGCCTTTTATGTAGAAAATAGTGTATCATATCTGAACAATAACGGAGTTGAGGTTGCGGGAATCGACGGCGCGGAATCGATGCAGCAAATCACTAATGCTGTTTTTTCACTGCTCGAAGGCGGCGGAGATCCATATCTAAAATTGATCAATCTCGGCCATTACGCAGTGCAGAGCGCCGTTGTTATGGTTGGCGTTAAGGGTGTTGCAACAGTCGTGTCAAAATTGCCACTTGGAGCAGTCGCAAAAGCAGCGGGCTGGGTAGCTGATGCCGGAATACTTGGAACAACTGTAATATTAGTTTTGTTTGGCGCAGGTGTTTTACTTTCTTGTGTTTTGCCTTTTATTCCGTACTGTATCTGGGTTTTTGGGATATGTTCAGTTTTTATTAGTATTTTGCAATCTGTACTAGCCGCTCCGATATGGTCAGCAGCGCATATAATTCCTGGTGATAATGGACATACAAAGCAAGGATACATGCTTTTAATGGCGATGGCGCTTAGACCGGCAATTATCACAATTTGTTTTGTTTTTTCATATTTTATTTTGTCTGGTATAACTTGGATATTTTTAGAAGGTGTTAAACCTTACATTGTTTCTGGATCTGTTAATACGCCTGGCTTTGACTATATCAACTTTTTTGTTAAGCTCTCCGCGACATTTGTTTTGACCGGCATTGCAGTTGCGATGATCGCTATAAGGGCTTTTGGCTTCATGTTTGATGCGGCGGACCAGATTCTTGCATGGGTTGGTGGGCAAAGCCAGATGAACGGTGATGACAAAGCCGGGACCGGTAAAATCCTTGGCGCCGGAATGACAGCGGTAGGCCTCGGACGCGGAGCGGCAGCACTGAAAGGCGGAACAAGAGCGTTGACCGGCGGGGCGACTAAGGCATTGCCCCAGGGGAGGAAATAATGCGCATCATTATATTGTTCACCATTGCCCTGGTCGGGCTCTTCCCGGCCGGGGCCTGGGCTGACGGACCGCAAGCGCTCAATCATGGCCAGATCGGTGCCGACCTGGTGGCGCTGGCTGGACTAGCAAGGATCGCGGCAGGCACGATTGGTTTTTTTCTGCTCGGTGGCGGTCTGCTGGCGTTTATCCGCAGCAAAGGCCGTCAGGAGTCACCAGGCCGGGCGCTGACGATGGTCCTGGTGGGCGGTGTGCTGTTGTCCATCGCAAGCGCGGTCAACATGGCCGCCGGGTCGCTGTTTGGTGCAGATAGTCTTCAGCTCGTCGGTATTGAAAGCCACGTGACCGAAAAAGCCGGACCGGCAAGCGATATGTTTAAGACTTTTTTGCGGATATCCTGGGTGGTCGGATTTCTGGGATTTATTGCCGGTTGGTACGGACTAACACATGGCAAGCGGGCTCAGGTCGGTGTCTGCATTGCAAAGATTCTTGGTGGCGCCGCAGCTATGAATCTTCCAATTGTGATTCAAGCGGCCGCGAGATGGGGCGGGATTTTCACGAGCGTAGGGACTTACATCAACTAAAAAATTTCTTCCTCTCCCCTTGTGTGTGCCCCTGGCTTTGTGCTGGGGGCTTTTTTAATTAAAAATAGAAAACACTGTATGACATTTTTTTTTATTTTTTTCCGTGACGATTCTTGGTACCGGAATGTTCATTATCATTGAAGGACAAAAAGGTGGACTTATGCCATGGTGGAATTTTGGAGTTATCACTCAAGCAATATGGCCTAGTGAGCAAAAGGAAATTGAATATGGAGGAAGAAAACTGGTGCTTATGCCAATGACACGTGATAATTTTGCATCAATTCACGTTGAGATGTCAGGATTGTCTAGCGTCGAGGCTATGACATTAATAAATCGTTTTCTAAGCGCATTGGCGTGGAAATGCGATGAGCCAGCATTCTGTACTGGTGGATGGGGGGGGAATCCAATGCCTGTCCCCGTCCAGCGTCATGATAGACGTTTGGGCTATAGTCCAAGTTCATTTTATCCGGAATACTTAGTTGAGATTTCTGATGATAAGGCAAAATTAGCTATTGCTTTATACCGAGAAGGGTTAAGTCTTGAAAGTATACCCTATAAATTTCTCAGTTTTTTTAAGATACTAAATATATTTTGGAAAGATAAAACAATTAATAATGAGAATTTAATAATTACAGAACTGAGACATTATCTTTATAGAATTGATAATGAAGAGGCAATAAAAAGAGTAACGTATATTTCAGACAAATTTGGGGATGCTGCACAGTATCTTTATAAATCTGGACGATGTGCTGTTGCACATGCCTATATTGATCCAATAGTTGATCCAGATGACATTTCTGATTCTCATCGTTTATCCGAGGATATGTGTGTTGTTAAGTGTGTTGCGAAAAATTTGATAAAAGAAAAATTTAAAATTGAGCAATCGATTTTTACTTAAAATTTAAGGGGTAAGCTATGAAATTCGCTTCGCAAATATTGTTAATTTTTTTTGGATTAATGGTTTTTGCTTTTTCAAATGGTATATTACACACCTTAAACAAGGGTGAAAGCTACATTTTTTTGTTTGTTTTGGCATGTTCATGCCTATGCTATAACGCCCTTAAAAAGTTATCAAATTTCAGTGAACTATCAATATTGATTTCGTCTATCCAATTAGGGTTTATTTTATTTCAGCTTTTTTATGTCGTTGTTTTGAAAATTGGTTTTTTTGAATTCGGAGCCTCTATTTTTCTTTTTATTTGGTATATTTTCTTTTCCAATATGTTCTCATCTATTTCAATTTTTTTATATCATGCATCTATCGTGATTATGAACATACCATTGTTGATAAATTATGGCGGTAACGCAAGTATAGGGATGATCATATTGCTATTTTTGTCTAGAATTTTGTTGTGCTTTTTAGTTTTATTTAATGCTTATAAGATATTTAAAGATCAATATGATATAAATAACAAAAATATTTTATTTAATAATTTTTCAATAGAAAACATAAAAGATGTTATTAATTTATCTTTTTTACTGTCATTTATTGGGTTTGTACTATTATATTTGTCACTCAGAGATAGTGAGAGAAATGACGTAGATTTATTATTAGTACTACCTATTTTTATATTCGTATCATTTATATATATGTATTCTATAAGATACTTGATTTGCTCTATTCATAGTCTTGGATGGAAAAGGTTGTCTTTGATTGTATACTTTGTTGGTTTATTATCTGGTTGGTTTTATTTTGATCAGTATTACTTAGAAAATAATTCTTATTATGATGACTACTATATCCCTTTTTCATTTATTTTTGGAGGAGGTATTCTTTCCCTTGTTTTATATAGTATATTTTTAAAGTCATATGATTGGATTAAAAGTGGTTTCGGGGTTGAGTAAAAATGAAAAGCCCCAACCAAGGGTCGGGGCAGGGGAGGGGAGAGACTATCGCGTCAATCCGCTGATATAGTCATTAGCAAGCCTAGCGGGCTTTGTCACCCATTCACCGTAAACGGCAGCACCTTCCGGCCTTGCCCCGCCTTCAGTTCGTCCAGATAGTCCGCCCAAGTCTGCATCATCTCCCTTCTTTCTTCGAGAAATTTTGTCCGATTATACGCTTGGCCGAGCGTGTCAGGCACGCGGTGGGCAAGCTGGTGCTCAATGATGACCGGATCAACGCGCAGGCGTTCATGCAAGAGCGTCCGCGCAATCGCTCGGAAGCCGTGTCCCGTGATTTCCGACCGCGTATCAAAGCCAAGGCGGCGAAGGGCGGCATTTATCGCGGCTTCGCTCATAGCGCGGGTCTTATCTCGACCGGCGTTTGGGAAGCAGAATTTCCCGACTCTTGGCAGCTCGTTGATGAGTTCAACCGCCTGGCGGGCGAGTGGGACAATATGTGGATTCCGAGTTTTCATTTTTTCTGCCGGTATGCACCATTCACAGCCGTCTAGGTCCAATTCCGTCCATTCCATCTTCCGAAGCTCGCCGGGACGAACAAACACCAGCGGGGCTAGTCGAAGGGCAACATGCACGTGCAAGGTGCCGGTGAATGCGTCCAGGGCTCTTAACAGCTCCGCAACAGTTTCCGGCTCAGTCGGCGCGGCATAGTGCTTGACGCGGGCTGGGGGGATGGCGCCGAGCAGATCCCCGGCGGGATTATATTTGCAGCGCCCGGTGGCGATGCCATAACGAAAGATTTGTCCAATACTACCGCGCGTCCTGTGTGCGAGATCCACCGCGCCCCGGGCTTCAATGCGGCGCAGGAGGTCGAGGATTTCGACCGGCTCAAGGCTGTCAATCTCGCGCTTGCCAATGAACGGCAGCACGTTCTTTTCAAGTCCTAGAATGATTTTTTGACTATGTGATTCGGCCCAGCCAGCGCATTTTTTGGCAAACCATTCACGAGTGATAGTTTCAAAGGTCTCCGCTTTTTTGGACTTGTCCGGCAGTTCACCGCGTTCCAGGAGCCGTTTGAATTCGTCTTTCTTAACCCTTGCTTCGCTTAACGTGGTGCTGGGGTACTTGCCCAGGGCCGCGAGCTTTTCTTTACCGTCTTGCCGGTATTTCAAGCGCCACAGCTTCGAACCGGACGTTGGCACAAACAGGAAGAGGCCGTCGGAATCGTAGAGTTTGTAAGGCTTCTCGGCCGGTCGCGCACTTCTGACTTTTGCATCTGTAAGCATGATCACCTCATTGATTAATACCCCACCCTCGAGATACCCCAGGCTACCCTGGATACCCCACGTTCGTACCCCAAAAAAGAGTTTACACACTTTGAAGCAAAATGAAAGATACTGAAGGATAATGAATGCAAGGGCCTGGAATTATAGGCGAGAGGGCGCAAAAAAGCCCGCATTGAGCGGGCTTGTTTGGTTTACGTGGTGGAGATGAGGAGGATCGAACTCCTGGCCTCTGCATTGCGAACGCAGCGCTCTCCCAGCTGAGCTACATCCCCTGACGTGGAAAGCCTGATATGGGGTCCGAGGCCGGTTGTCAACAGGGCTGGCCGACTTGGCCGTGAAATGTCCTAAATCAGGTAGCTTTGCAGGACCATTCCTTCCGGAACCGGGGCCTTGTCCTGGTAGATTTCCCAGTAGGTCTGCCGGGCGCGGCCCAGCGCCAGGTATAAGGGGTGTTCGGTCTGGGCCCTCATTTCTGCGCAGGGCGCGTTGTTTTCATCGACCATGACCAGCCGCTGGGCGCGGTTCAGGATGCCCGCCGTGCCGATGGAGGCGATGGCTGCGATCTCCCCGGCTTCGGCCCGGGCGATGAGTTCGCCGTAGGTCATGTCCCGCTCTTCCACGTCCACCCCCGACTCGCGCAGGATGGCGCAGATGCCCTGGATGGTGACCGAGGGCAGGATCAGCGGGCTCTCGGGGATCTTGACCACCGTGCCGCTGGCCAAGGCGATGAGACAGCAGGAGGAGTCCCATTCGGTGACCCGCCGGTCACGCAGGGGCAGGTCCAGGCGATCGTCCAGAAACAGGGCCGAGCTGGCCTCGGGCAGGATGCTGCGGGCCTCGTCCACGGCCTTGACGCTCAGAAGATAATTGACTCCAAGTTTCAGATTGCCCGTGCCGTTGGCCCCCACGGCGCGGACCAGGTTGGGCACGACCACGCCGCTGAAGGGTTCGCCCATGTAGCGATCGTAGGTGCAGGTGACCATGCGGATGGACGGGTTCTCCGGGAAGGTCACGCCGATGGACTGGGACTCGTCCACGGTGAAGGGGCGCAGGTAGCCCTGTCCGCCGGATTCTCCCATGGCGTGGATGAACTCAGACAGTTCCGGGCTGCGCAGGTAGTGCAGGATCATGGCCTCAAGTTCCTCTTCCGAAGGAACCAGGGTCTGTTGGGCCGCGCCCAGATTGAAGGAAATGGAGCGCCGGAAGCGCTGCAGGTTCTTGTGCAGGTTCAGGAACTGGATATGCAGGCCGCCGTCTTCGGTCGGACCGACGAAGTAGCGGATGCCCTCGAAGGCCAGGCAGAGTCCGTAATGGATGGAGCGGGACACCGCCGGGACCTTGTCCGCCATGGGGCGCATGGCGAAGGATTTGCCCTGGAGCAGGTAGCGTGACTGAAAATCAGCCCATTTGATGCCTTCAAAACCGGCCATGGGTCCTCCGTGGGATGGTGAATGGTTTATTGTTGAATGAGTGGCAGCAGCGGTTCAGGGTTCTGCCGTCGATGCGCAGCGCGTGGAGCAGGCTTCGGATTGTCGCTCGGAGGCCGCCGCAGAAATCTGTTCATGATCCGGCCCGTTGCGCGGCCTTGGGACCGGGACCGCCTGCGGGGTAGGTGTGCAGGGGAAGTTTGTTGTCCGGGCAGTCGCAGCGGTCGAGGATGGGGGTCAGGAAGCCCCAGCACAACTCCACGGCGTCCTGCCGCCAAAAAAGGGTCTGGTCGCCGGTGATGCAGTCCAGCAGGACCTTGGCGTAGTCGTCCAGGCGGCCAGGGCCCGCGCCCGCGCCGTAGGAGAACTCCATGGACTGCCCCTGCAGGCAGAGCGTGGAGCCCTGGCCCTTGGTCTGGACCTCCAGGCGGACCACCTCCTGCGGATGGATGCCGATGACCAGCCGATTGGGAGGGATGATCTCGCCCAGGGTCTTGCGGAACATGGATACGGGCACGCTCTTGAATTGCACCGTGATCTCGGTGTGCTTGGCCTCCAGGCGCTTGCCCGAGCAGAGATGGAACGGCACGCCCTGCCAGCGCCAGTTGTCCAGATAAACCTTGAGCCAGGCAAAGGTCGGCGTGGTCGAATCCGGGGGGATTCCCGGTTCCTGCAGGTAGCCGGGCACGGGCCGGCCATCCGACATGCCCGGTCCGTACTGTCCGAGGATGAGCTGTTCGTCCAGGCGCTCCAGATCAAGCGGACGCAGGGCTCGGAAGACCTTGGAGCGTTCGTCGCGGACCAGTTCGGCCTCGAACATGGACGGCGGCTCCATGGCGCAGAGCGAAAGCAGCATCATCATGTGGTTCTGGAACATGTCCCGGAGCACCCCGGCCTGATCGTAGAAGTCGGCGCGGTGCCCGATGCCCAGGGTTTCGGCGGCGGTGATGCGGATGTGGTCGATGTAGCGGCGGTTCCAGACCGGCTCGAAGAGGGCGTTGGCGAAGCGCAGCAGCAGCACGTTTTGCACCGTCTCCTTGGCCATGTAGTGGTCGATGCGGAAAATCTGGCGTTCCTTGAAATAGCGATGCAGGACCGTGTCCAACTCCTGCGCCGTGGGCAGGTCGCGGCCAAAAGGTTTTTCCACGACAATGCGCACGCTTGTGTTTTCTTCCTCCCTCCCGAGGTCAGCCTCGCCGAGCATGGTGGCCAGAGGGATGTAGGCGGCGGGGGGCACGGCCAGATAGAAAAGCCGGTTTTTCGGCTTCCCGTCGTCCAGATCGCCCAGGGCCAGGCTCAAGGTGTAGCCGGCTTCCGAGGCCTCGGGATCCAGGCGCAGGTAGCGGACGCGCGGGACCAGGTCGGCCATGCAGGACTCGGGGATGGATTCGCCCAGCTTTTCGTCCATGAGGCGCGTATACTGCGGCGTGTCCAAATCCTTTCGCCCCACGGCCAGAATAAGCGAGTCATGGCTGAGCAGGCCGTTTTTGCACAGGGAGGCCAGGGCCGGGTAGATCTTGCGCATGGCCAAGTCTCCGGTGGCGCCGAATATGACAAGGTTGACCGGCGCGGCCTGGATTGGGGTGGGGCAGGAAGGTGTCATGGTGCTCCCGGAGCGGTGAGAAGGTTTGGAGCAACCAGAAATATCAGGACGAAGCCAAAAGGCAAGCTCCGGCTCATCGCCGCGCCCTCTGCCCGGCCAGAGCCTTTTTAGCGGAAAAAGAGGGCCACCCCGGCCAGGGTGACCAGGGCACCGATGATGCTGCGCCGGGAGACCTTGTGTCCGCACAGGACGGCCAGGCCAAGGGCGAAAAGAGGGCTGACCGAGATCAGGGTCTGGGCGATGGCCGCGTCCGTCAGCTTGAGGGCGGCCTGTTGCAGCCAGATGCCCAGGAAAGTGCCCAGAAAGACGGCCAGGGTAAAGAACGCCCATCCGTTTCGGGCCGTGCCGATGGCTCTCCAGCAGTCCCGGCGCAGCACGACTTCGGGCTTCAGCAGCGGCAGCACGGTCCACAGCACCAGACTGGCCGCGGCCAGCCGGATGAGGGCGGCCCACAGGGGGGTGATTTCGGTGGTGACCATGACCTGCCGGGACATGACCATACCTGTGGCCTGGCACAGGGCGGCCAGGGTGGCGAAGCCGAGGCCCGGAAGGTTCAGGCGTTTCTGTTGCGGCTGATGCTCCGTGACCACCCAGAGGATGCCGCTCATGGTCAGGAATATGCCCGCCCAGGCCCAGAATCCGATGGCCTCGTGCAGGAAGCACAGTGCCAGGACGCCGGTCAGCGGGGGGGCCAGGGATTCGATGAGAAGGGTCTGGCTGGGGCCGACCCGTTTGATGGCCGAAAAATAGGCGCTGTCGCCAATGCTGATGCCGACGATGCCGCTGCCCGCCAGCCACAACCATTGTGAGCTCGAAAGGGTAGGGGCCGCATCGCCAAGGACGAAAACGGTCACGCTCAGCATGATCACGGCGATGCTGCCCTTGATCAGATTCAGGAACAGCGCCGGAGCCTGGTTGCCGGTGCGGGCGTAGATGATGGTGGCCAAAGCCCAGATGAAGGCCGCCGCGAGGGCCGCGAACTCACCGGCAAAAGGCATGACCGTCACGCCTGGGGAAGAAACGCGGTCTGATTGGCGAAGAAGAATTTCGTGTCGAACGGGCCGAAGCTGCCGGTTTCGGCCATGAGGGTGAAGTACTCGACCCGGCCGTAGCGGCGGGTCAGGTCCTCGCGCACGCCCATCCGCTCGTAGTAGTCGGCCTTGCCGATCGCACGCTCGCTCTCTGTCAAGTCATAGACCGCGTCCTCGACTTCGGCCCAGGCATGGACCACATAGCCTGCACCGCCGGGGATCCAAGCGTGGACGACCTCGGCCAGTTCACTTTCGCTGCAGATTTCCATGGCCGCCGCAAAAGATTGTTCTCTGAAATGCATGTTCTCACTCCTTGGTGATGGTGTCCATGAGGGCAGCGCCCAGGGCGTTGCCGACTTCGTAATGCTCTGGAAAAATGGCTTCGGTGCCAAGTCGCGCGGCCACCGCAGGCAAAAGGAACGGAGCGGCCGCGCCGATGCCGATGATGCGGGGGCGGACCCGAACCGTGATGTCCAGGAGCTCGTTTTGCCCGGATTGGTTAAAAAAACGGGCCAACGCCGGTCCGACTTCCCGGTTGCCCAGCGCGCTGAGGATGGTGGCGGCGATGGTTGCGTAGGCTTTTTCGAGCACGAGTTCGCAGAACGTTTCCGGAGCGAGATGCAGTAGCGCGGCCAGCACGCGTGCCCCATCCATGGCGGGCCTGGCGTCACCCAGTCGCAGGCGCCCGAGCACATGCAGGGCGTCTGTAGGAGTGAATCCGCAGGTGATGACCTGTCTTGCGGCCTGCAGTCTGGCGATGGCTTTTTCCAGACTCGATTCGGCCAGCCCCAGTTCCTGCCGCAGGCGCACGGGTGTGGCCGGTCCATGCTCGGCCAGCCAGCGCAGGACCTGGTCGTCTTTGGGCTCAGTGCCCGGAGCCAGCTGTACGCATTGGGCGCAGAGGTTCGCGCCGAGCCAGTCTTCGGGGCGCGTCATGGATTCAAGGGGCGCGCCATCAAGATGCAGGTGGATCTGGGACAGCGGTACGACCCGGGCCGGACCAAGGCAAAGCCCGCCGTTTTCGACCCGCGCCAGACTGTCGCCGCCAAGGCCCACGGTGTACATCTCCACGGCCCGCACGTGCGTGCGCCAGGAGCCGATGGTCATGCCCTCCTCGCGGACCACGGGCTGCCCGTCCCTGATCAGGGTGATGTCCGTGGTGGTGCCGCCCACGTCCACGACCAGCGCCGTCTCGCCTTTGGCTGCGTGGACGCCGAACAGGGCCGTGGCCGCCGGGCCGCTGGCCACGGTGGCCGAAGAATTGCGGACGGCATCCTGCAGGTCCATGCTACGGCAGTCCCCGCGCACGATGCGCACTGGGCAGGACAGGCCAAAGCGCTGCATGGACAGGGTGATGCTGCGCAGGAAGTCCTGCATGACGGGCAGCAGGCGGGCGTTCAACACGGCCGTGGCCGCGCGTTCCTCCATGCCCGGGCGGGTGCTGGCCTGGTGGGAGCAGAACACGGGTTTGGGGTCCATGAGTTCAATGGCCTTGGCCGCGACCAGTTCGTGGGTAGGGTCCTCGAAGCCGAGCATGGCGCAGACGGCGTAGGCATCGACATGGCCCTTCATGGCGGCGATGCCCTGGATCAGAAAATCCATGCCCAGCGGTTCGGATTCGACACCTCTGGCTTTGTGCCCGCCGGGGATGAAGCGCATGTCCGCCGCCGGGATGCGCAGGCGATTGTCGTGGCCGATGACGAAGAGTCCGACCTCCGCGCCTTTGTCTTCCACGAGCGCGTTGGTGGCCAGGGTCGTGGACACGGTCACCAGCTGCACTTTTTGCGGATCCACGCCCGAGGCCAGGAGCACGTTCTCCAGGCTGCGGGCGATGGCCCTGGCCGGATCGTGGGGGGTGGTCGGGGTCTTGACGCCGGCCAGAATTCGTCCCGATGAACGGTCGAGAGCTATCGCATCCGTATAGGTGCCGCCGGTGTCGATGCCGATGACGCAGTTAGGTGAGGACATGAAAAATTTCCTTTCTAAGGATGAGCCTTCAGACGCGATTGCCTTAAGGATTTCCGCCAGTCCCGTCCAGTGGGACGGTGCGTTGCCGGGAGGAGGTCGCCTGGGCTTGGAGGCGGTAGTGACGGGAAAACCGATTTTTAGCACGATCGTCCGCCGGTGGTTGAATCATTCTGCAAAATATGCCAGCAGGAAGATGGTAGAAATTCATGCCGCCGAATGGCCGCGCGCATGGGAAACCAAGGAGATATTCGTGCACGATGAACTGCATTTAATTATGGGAGGGGAGGCCGGTCAGGGCCTGGATACCGTGTCCGGGCTGCTGGTGAAGGCCGTAGTCCGCTCGGGCAGGCATCTGCTCGGGGCCCATCATGTCATGTCCCGGGTGCGGGGCGGACACAACAATTTTCGCCTGCGCATCGGCTCGCGTCCCGTGCAGGGACCGCCGGACACCTTTCACCTGCTGGCGGCCATGAGCCGGGAGAGCGTGGATCTGCATAAGGATAAGCTCAAGGATCCTGGCATCATCCTGGCAGACGCGGCCTGGGAACTGCCTGCCCTTCCCGGCATGGTGGCCATCCCCTTTGCCGAGCTTGCACCGCGTCCTGTTTTCCGCAACGTGGCCTTGCTGGGCGTGATCGGGGCCATGCTTGGCCTTGAGGCGTCCCTGTTCGAGGAGCAGCTAGAGAAAGAGTTCAGTGACAAAGGGGACAAGATCGTCTCCAGCAACCTGGACGTGCTGTCGTCTTCCATGAAGTGGGCCGTTGAAAATGCGCCGAGCCTGCCCCTGCCCAAAGCCGATGCCTCGATCAAGATGCTCAGCATGGACGGCAATCAGGCCGTGGTTCTGGGCGCGCTGGCGGCCGGGGTGCGTTTTTGCGGCTATTATCCCATGTCCCCGGCGACCACCATTGCAGAGGGCCTGGTGCATGTCGCTGTTGAAATGAACGTCGTGGTGGAACAGGCCGAGGATGAGATCGCGGCCGCGAACATGGCGCTGGGTGCGGCCTACGCCGGAGCGCGGAGCATCGTGCCCACCTCGGGCGGCGGGTTCGCTCTCATGACCGAGGCCGTCAGCCTGGCCGGAGTCTCGGAGACGCCCGTGGTCTTTGTCGTGGTGCAGCGCCCCGGCCCGGCCACGGGTTTGGCCACGCGCACGGAGCAGGCGGATTTGGAGCTTGTGCTCTATGCCGGGCATGGCGAATTTCCACGCGCCATCCTCGCCCCGGCCACGCTGGAGGATTGCTTTTATCTGACCCACAAGGCTTTTGATCTGGCCGAAAAGAGCCAGGGGCCGGTGTTCGTGCTCTCGGATCAGTATCTGGCCAGCGCTGCGCGGTCTGTCGCGCCCTTTGATCTGGAGGTGCTTGCGCCCATTACGGAGCCTGACCTGAGCGACACCGACCCGGAGAACTACCGCCGCTACAACTGGGACGGACCCATATCCCCCCGGCGCATTCCCGGGCACGGGCAGAGCCTGGTCCTGGCCGATTCCCATGAGCATGACGAGGCCGGGCACATCATCGAGGATGGAGGTATTCGCGTGCGCATGCAGGACAAGCGCCTGGCCAAGATGGCCGTGCTGCTTTCTGAAGTGCTACCGCCGGAATTTTCGGGCGACGAAGAGGCGGATCTGCTGCTGGTCGGCTGGGGGTCCACCTGCGAGGTCTTGCGCGAAGTGACCGCAGGTCTGCGCACAAACGGGGTCAAGGCCGCCTGCCTGTGCTTCACTCAGGTCTGGCCCCTGGTCCCCGAGACCTTCATGCCGCGTCTTGAAGCGGCACGGACAGTCGTGACAGTGGAAGGCAACAGCACCGCCCAGTTCGCGGGTCTGCTGCGCAAGACCACAGGTTTTCACATTCAAGACACCGTTCTGCGCTATGATGGTCGGGCCCTGACGGCAGGGTTCGTCATGGAGCGGCTGCAGCCAATCCTGGAGGCTTTATGATCGACACCAAGACCTACGGTGAATTCAAGACCAGCTGGTGTCCCGGCTGCGGCAATCATGACGTGCTCGTGGCCGTCAAGGCCGCCCTGGCCGATCAGGGCATTTTGCCGCATCAGTTCGTGATGGTCTCCGGCATCGGCCAGGCGGCCAAGATCGTGCATTACCTCAAATGTAACGGCTTCAACGGGCTGCACGGGCGCGCCCTGTCTCCGGCCCAGGCCATCAAGCTGGCTAGTCCAGGGATGACCGTGCTGGTGGAGTCGGGTGACGGCTGCACCTACGGCGAGGGCGGCAACCATTTCCTGGCAGCCATCCGTCGCAACGTGAACATCACCCTCATCGTGCATGACAATCAGATCTACGGCCTGACCAAGGGGCAATCGAGCCCCACGACCATGACCGGGCACAAGACCAAGAACAACCCCCTGGGCGTCTTCGATCAGCCCTTCAATCCCGTGGCCGTGGCCGTGGCCATGCGTGCCGGTTTTGTGGCTCGGACCTTCTCGGGGTTTCATGAGCATGCCGTGCAGACCATCACGCAGGCCATCCAGCACCCTGGTTTTGCGCTGGTCGATATGCATTCGCCCTGCATTTCGTTCAACAAGGTCAACACCTTTGCCTGGTACAAGGAGAGGTGCAAGGAAGTCAGCCATGATCCGCAGGACTGGGCCGCCGCCATGACCGTGGCTCAGGCTTTCGGAGAAAAAATTCCCATCGGCGTGCTGTTCCGCGAGGAGCGGTCTTCCAAGGACACGATGCTTCCGCAGTGCGCAGACGGCGCTTTGTATCGCAAGGCGGTGGACATGGCGGCCGTGAAGCGGTGCATGCTCGCCTACGCCTGACCCCGGGAGCGTCTTGCCAAGTGACGGGCATACGGGTAGGGCCACAAAAAAAAACGAAGGAGAGTTCCATGGCCAAAGCACGTGCTCGTCACATTCTGGTGGCAACCGAAGAGGTTTGCCAGGCTCTGAAAAAGAAGATCACCGAAGAGGGCGGCGATTTTGCCGAGGTCGCCCGCAATTACTCCCAGTGCCCGTCCGGCAAGCGCGGCGGAGATCTGGGCACATTCGGCCCCGGTCAGATGGTGGCAGAATTCGACCAGGTTTGTTTCAACGAAGCCGTCGGCGTCGTGCACGGACCGGTCAAGACCCAGTTCGGCTACCACCTGGTGGAAGTGACCGAGCGCTCCTAAAAGGCAGGGCGCTGAGCCTGTCTGTAAAAACCGGGCTGCTTGGTGGTCCGGTTTTTTTTGGGAAAGAGAAGAAAATGGGACTTATGGGACGTATGGGGCGTATAAAAAAGATTCCCCATGCGTCCCATGCGTCCCATAGGTCCCATTTTTTAAGAGGAACTCCATGGAAGATCACATTCAGTTCGATGCGGATGCCTGCGCCCTCCTGCTCCTTGACCAGCGCAAACTGCCCCTGGTGGAAGAGACTTTCGCCTGCCGCACGGTGGAGGACGTCATTTACGCTCTGCAGACCATGGTCGTGCGCGGTGCGCCTGCCATTGGCGTCAGCGCCGCCTACGGTTGTCGCATAGCGCTGAAGCAGGCCCTGGCGGCCGGAGCATATTGGCGCAATGAGCTTGAGCGCCTGCTTTCCTTGCTGGCCCAGGCCCGCCCCACGGCGGTCAATCTGGCTTGGGCCGTGGGCGTGATGCGCCAGGCCGGAGCAGGCATCCAGGACCCGCGCGAACTGGGCGGGGTCTGGTCGGCCCTGGCCATGAAGATCCACGCCGAGGACATCGCCATGAACAGGGCCATGGGCCGTTTCGGCGGGGCGTTGCTGGCCGACGGCGACACGGTCATGACCCACTGCAACGCCGGGGCCCTGGCCACGGCCGGGTACGGTACGGCTCTGGGCGTGATCCGGGGCGCGGTGGACATGGGCAAGAAGATTTCCGTCATCGCCAACGAGACTCGGCCCTTTCTGCAGGGCGCGCGGCTCACGGCCTATGAGTTGCACAAGGACGGCATCCCCGTCACCGTGGCCTGCGACAACGCCTGCTCGCTGCTCATGCGGCGCGGGCTGGTGCACAAGGTCGTGGTCGGGGCGGACCGCATTGTCGCGAACGGCGACGTGGCCAACAAGATTGGTACCTCCGGCGTGGCCATCCTGGCTCTGCATTACGGCATTCCCTTCTACGTGGCCGCGCCCAGCTCCACCTTCGATCTGGCCACGCAGGGCGGCAGCCTCATCCCCATTGAGGATCGCACTCCGCTGGAAGTGACCCACGTGGGGAGTACGCAGATAACCCCGGACGGAGTCCCGGTTTTCAATTTTGCATTCGATGTCACGGATCATTCGCTGATCACGGGCATCATCACTGAACGCGGGGTTCTTTCCCCGCCCTACACATCGAGTATCGCCGAGATCATCGGCCAGGACCCAAGATCATGAACCAGCAGCTTCCCATGGTGGCCCTTATCGGGCGTCCCAACGTGGGCAAATCCACTCTTTTCAACCGCCTCATCAAAAGGCGGGTCTCCATTACCCACGACATGGCCGGTGTGACCCGGGACAGCATCTTCAGCGAGGTGCGCGGAGAAACGCGTTCGTACATGTTGATCGACACGGGCGGCCTGGTCCCTGATTCCAGCGACGAGATCGAGATCAGCATCTTTGACCAGGCCCGGGAGGCCATGGCCGGGGCGGACCTGATTCTGTTCATTGTCGACGGACGGTCCGGGCTGCATCCCCAGGACGAACAGGTCGGGCAGTACCTGCGCCAGAGCGGCAAGGAAGTGCGCGTCCTCGTCAACAAGGTGGATGGCCCCGAACAGGAGGAGACCCTGGCGGCCGATTTTTACAGTCTGGGCTTTCCCCTTCAGTGCGTGTCCGCGTCCCATGGCTTCGGCATGGGCGATCTGCGTGAGATGATCGAGGAGGCTCTGCCCAAGCCGGACGCGCAGGAGCCCGAAAGCGGCCCGGCCCAGGGCGGGCTTAAAGTCGCGTTGCTGGGGCGGCCCAACGCGGGCAAGTCCTCGACCATCAACGCGCTTCTGGGCAAGAAGCGGCTCATGGTCAGCGCCGAGGCCGGAACCACCCGCGACTGCGTGGACGTGATCGTGCAGCGCGGCGGCAAGACCTACACCTTTGTGGACACCGCCGGGGTGCGCCGCAAGTCCAAGGTCATCGATTCCCTGGAATATTTCAGCGTCGTGCACTCCATGCAGGCCGCCAAGCAGGCCGACGTGGTCGTGCTGGTGCTTGACATCATGGACGGCGTCGTCGGGCAGGACAAGCGGCTGTTGTCCTTTCTGGACACGGAGAAGGTTCCCTTTGTCATCGTCGTCAACAAGATAGACCTGCTCAGCAAGGATCAACTGGCCAAGGCCAAGAAGGATCTGGTGGACCAGTTCGCTTTCTGCGCCCACGTGCCGGTGCTCTATTCCTCGTCCGTGTCCATGGCGGGGCTGGGCGGGCTTTTGCCCCTGGTCGAGAAGCTCTGGGAGCAGTGCGGCCAGCGCGTGACCACAGGCGAACTCAACCGTCTGGTCAAGATGGTCACCGAACGGCATCAGCCGCCGGTCATGGGTGGCCGCCGGGGCAAGATCTACTACATGACCCAGGCCGACTCCCGCCCGCCGACCTTCGTCTTCTTCGTCAACGACGAGAAGCTCTTTCACGGCAGTTACGTGCGCTATCTGGAAAATCAGCTGCGCAAGGTCTTCCGCATGGACAAGACGCCCATCCGCATGGTCTTCCGCTCCAGCCACGACAACGAAAAAGGCAAGTAGGACAGGGCTCCCTTGACCGGGCTTTGGCCATGTCCTAGTGTCCGACCACGCCCCGGGCCATCTGTCCCGGGCCACAAAAAAAGACGCCCATATGAAGGAGGATGTATGGTTCAGAAAGCTGACAAGATTTGGTTCGACGGTAAGCTCGTGCCCTGGGACGAGGCGCAGGTCCACGTCCTGACCCACACCCTGCATTACGGCGTGGGCGTTTTCGAGGGCATCCGCTGCTACGTCTGCTCCGATGGAAGTTCCGCCGTATTCCGGTTGCAGGAGCATGTGGAACGGCTCTTTCTGTCAGCCAAGATCAACGAGATGGTCATCCCCTTCACGCAGCAGCAGATTTTCGATGCCATCATCGAGACGTTGAAAGCCAATCGCCAGCCTGAGGGTTACATCCGGCCTCTGTGCTTTATCGGTGCCGGAGCCATGGGCGTCTTTCCCGGCGACAACCCTATCCAGACCATTATCGCCACCTGGCCGTGGGGCGCGTATCTTGGTGCCGAAGCCCTGGAGAAAGGCATCCGCATCAAGACCTCGACCTTTACCCGGCATCACGTCAACGTCATGATGACCAAGGCCAAGACCTGCGGCAACTACGTCAACTCCGTGCTGGCCAAGCGCGAGGCCCTGGCTGACGGCTACCATGAGGCCCTCATGCTCGACGCCGAAGGGTATGTGTCCGAGGCCACGGGAGAGAATATTTTCATGGTCCGCGGCGGCGTCATCAAGACCCCGCCCCTGGGTTCCATCCTGGCCGGCATCACCCGCGAGACGCTCATGATCCTGGCTGAAGACCTCGGCTACACCGTCATCGAGGACCGTTTCACCCGTGACGAGTTGTACTGCGCCGACGAAGCCTTCTTCACCGGCACAGCGGCGGAGGTCACGCCCATTCGTGAAATCGACCGCCGGACCATTGGTCAGGGTAGCCGCGGCCCAGTCACGGCGGCCTTGCAGGACGCCTATTTCAAGCTGCTGCGCGGTGACAATCCGAAGTACGGAAAGTGGCTGGCCCGTTACACTATCTAGGCCTTCCAATTCTTGGACGCATGCCGGGTTCCGCCTTGCGGGGCCCGGCCTTTCATGAACTTCCGCACCCCCTCCACGCACCATGAGCCAGGAAAGCCTTACCGCCCGTTACCGCCCTCAAAGTTTTGCAGAAGTGGCCGGCCAGGACGCTGTCAAGCGCATCCTTTCCCGGGCTGCGTCCACCGGGCGGGTCGCACCGGCCTATCTGTTCAGCGGGACCCGCGGAGTGGGCAAGACCACCCTGGCCCGGATCTTCGCCAAGGCCCTGAACTGTCAGAACGGACCCGCCTCCGAACCCTGTAACCAGTGTCCGATCTGCCGTCAGATCACCTTGGGCTGCGCCGTAGATGTGGTCGAGATCGACGGCGCCTCCAACACCGGCGTGGACAATGTCCGCCGCCTGAAAGAAGACGTGGGCTATGCGCCGCTCGAGTGCCGCTACAAGGTCATCATCATCGACGAAGCGCACATGCTCTCCAAGCAGGCCTTCAACGCGCTCCTGAAAACCCTTGAAGAGCCGCCCGGCCACGTGACCTTCATCATGGCCACCACGGAGCCGGAAAAATTTCCCCAGACCATCATCAGCCGCTGCCAGCATTTCGTCTTCAAGCGCCTGCCCCAGGCCGAACTGGTGCGGCACCTGGGTGGCGTACTCAAGCGTGAATCCGTACCGGCCGAGCCATCCGCCGTGACTCTTGTCGCCCGGCGCGGGGCCGGATCGGTGCGCGACGGCATGTCGCTTTTGGGTCAGGTCATGGCCCTGGGTTCCGATTCCCTGACCCTGGCCGACGTGCGCGAGGTGCTGGGCCTGGCCGGGGGAGAGGTCTTCGTGCGTTTGATCGAGTGCGTGCAGTCCCGCGACCTGCAAGGCCTGCACGCCCTGCTGACCCAGATCCTGGATCAGGGCGTGGACCTCGGTTTCTTCCTGCGCGAGCTGGCCGGTTGCTGGCGCAATCTTTTTCTGCTGCACCAGATGGGTGATGCAGCGCGAAGCATCATCGACCTGCCGGCCGAAGAGGTGGACATCTGGGCTGCTGTCGCGCCCGGCTTTTCCCTCGGGCATTTGCACGCGGCCTGGCAGATGACCATGGACAGCCAGCGCAAGGTCCTGACCAGCATGGAGCCGGCCCTGGCCCTGGAACTT
>Ga0180007_10002825_pt1 | contig 20115 bp, 18 predicted proteins | sample MM_PC_MetaG_FD_121122 | JGI IMG/M metagenome (GOLD analysis project Ga0180007, IMG submission 121122) | Groundwater microbial communities from the Aspo Hard Rock Laboratory (HRL) deep subsurface site, Sweden - MM_PC_MetaG | ecosystem: Environmental > Aquatic > Deep subsurface > Groundwater... | reverse complement strand
TCTGCCACCATGGTTGGCTATGCCAATCCAAACCAGTCACTGCCACTGACCAAGCATCCAGCTCAATAGCTTGCTCGTCCCAATACAAACTAGCTGGCACCTGGCCCAGCAACCAAAATCTAAAAACTATACCAAGTAAAATCGCGCCCAGTGCCAGTAGCCAAAACCGTTTATTAGTCATTACTTTAATTCCAAAACATGCCAAACAGTAGTTTGGTTTAAATCTTTAACTTCCATATTGAATAATAAATCGTTTTCTAAACCAGGTCTCAAATTTTTGAGTTGCCGATATTGATCATCTGATATGGCTAAAATGGCAGAAGAGACTGGTAATTGGTCTACTCGATCAATAAAATATTTGTTTTCAAATTCCAAAAATTCGGACTGATCTTTTTGAGCAGTGGCTTCGGCCCTTTGGACTCGGATGGGATCTGTTTGCGTGTAAAACCAGTAATATATGGCTGGTCGACCCTGGGCTCTGGCAATATAGACATTTTTTTGTGGAGATAAAATCTCACGATCATTGACAGCCCTGATCATCTGTTCATAACCAGACTGCCACTGGGAACTGGATGTAGTTGGATAGACATTAATATAGTAGAGGAAATATCGAGCAAAAAAGAAACCATAGATAAATATACATAAACTGACTAACATGCTCGACCATAGGCGTTGGTATTTAAACCGAGTCTTTAGAAATTCAAAAGCCGTCCACCAACCCAAACCAATGAAAGATAGCCAGACTGGAGCCAAAGCCAGAGTCCGCAAAGTATGAGGCACGGCGGCCGATGTGGCCGCCGGCAAGATAGTTATTATTAGCCACCCGGTTAGCAATAGGGCTGTTTTTTTGTGGGCGATAATTAAGGTGGACAAACCCCATATCAGAAATATAGCATTGATAGGTAAAATCAGGCCTCCAATACCGGGGTTATGTCGAGGGTTGGCATCTCCAGATAAAAATAAGTAATCTGGTGACAGATGAGTTAGGGCTTGCGACAAGATCTGCTGACCAAAGTAGCGATAGCGATGAAATACGATGCGTGATAACAAAGTATTGCCCGACCTATCTTGACGAAGATTACTTTCAATAATCGGATCAAGATTGGCAAAAATACTGGTTTCTGCAAATCGATGGCCAATTTTTTGCGACTGATTGGGCAGGACAAAGGGAATAGCTAAACAAAATAACAAACCCAAAAAAAAAATACTTTGTTTGAGTTTTACAAATCGCTTCATCCAGGTTGAAAATCCAAATAAATCAAATATCGTTCTGGTCGTAGTTAGTTGTTCAAACAACAACACCCCTACCAAGAGTCCTGGCGCAATCACCCTAGCCGCGTGATAAGTGTACATAGCTAAAGCCAGTAGCAAAACGCCTAAAATACGGTGCCGAAATTGCCGAAACCTAAGCAGTAGGATGACTCCCCAAAGAATTAAAGCTGTTGCCAAGTTACTTTCCCAACCACCTCGAGAAAACTGAATTAACCAAGGAGAAAAAGTGGCTACTGCCACTCCCGCCACCACAGGCCAACCCAACTTGAACTCCATCTGTAAGACTTGCTTGGTTTTGGCAATTTTGATTAGCCAGGCAGTTAGGTAACCGATACCCAAGACAATCAAGATGCCGGCCAAAGCAGAAGGCAAACGAATAGCCCAGACGTTCAAACCGACAAACTTAATCAAAGGCACAACGGCATAGAAATATAGAGCTGGTTTCCAATCGCCAAATGATTCAAAGGCCACTATGGGCAATCTGTTGCCATGATGATCAAGACCTGTTTCTAATATTGAATAAGCGTCATAACCTAAAGCCACTTCTTCCCAATATGGTGAGGGTGGAACTTGATCTAGTCGCCAAAACCTCAAAAATATGGCTATCAACACCAGCATCAATATCGGCATTAATAAAACCAAATTGCATGGCTTGAATCTTAAAATCATGGTATCTCCATCATACCAATTTTTGGACAATAATGTCATTCCCCCCCATTTTTTGTCATTTTCCCTGCCCAGGCGGGGTCGCGAAGGTGACGAGGGGGCGCAACTTGAGTTTAGAGAATTTCTTGCCAGACGTTAATTGGTTGCTTAATTCTTTCTGGAGCAGATAGCACTAAATCTGGTCGGTAAATAAAGACTTCGGTGGGGTCATAATTATTAGTTGCGGAATCGTAGTCTCTGCCCAGTTCAAAACTGTCCCAACCCACAAAAGTACCTTCACCGATAAACTTGCGATCGGTGCCAGAGTTGGAGTCAATCACGATCTTATCTGCCACGAACAGGCCGGAGACATTGGGTGCGACTGAAGTGGGATTAGTGGTGGGATCTGCATAACCAATGGTATCGGCAAAAGTGATGGTGCCATTGGCGATGAAAGCCAAAAATTCACCCTGACTTAAGCTAGTGATTGAGGTCAGATGGCTAGAGTTGAGGAAGTGAATGTCGCCAGCTACAAATACAATTTGTTTGCTTCCTGGACCTCCAGGCGACAAAGTTCCCGATAGGTCAATATTCAGATCACCGCTTGATTTAAATATTAAGGTATCGTCTACCAATAGATATGGTTGAGCATCAAAGTCATAGATGGTTGTGGTAGTTTCACTGTCACCCATATCATCCAATCCGGGGTCGTTTAAATAATAAAATCTAGCAAAGTAATCGTAATCTTGGCGGACAACTTGGGCGTAGTTAGCTGATTGAACTACTGCCTGGTCATCTCGGTCGGTGTACGAGCCGTCGCCTGTTAGAATCGAGTTATAACTAGTGAGAGGGATGCCTGCAGAATCCAACAAGGAAGTTAAATTCTTGAGGATGAGGAAAAGACTAGATGAAGCAGTGTTGGGAATAAATGAAGTGATAACATTATTGGCATAGACCAAGCCACCATAAGTTTGCCACCAAGAATCAGAGATTAGAATACAACCATAGCCAGTCATGTCACAATTGGTGCCTCCATCACACTCTTCATTGCCATCATTGAGTGGTCCACCTGTGCCGGCATCATTGGGGGTTTGAACGAGACCGTCCCCGCAGAAAGAACAAACTCTAGTACTGCCCACGTCAGAGCGACCCGAGCAGTAGACATGATCGATCGTCCGGTAACAATCAACAGTGTAGGTGTTGCTGTAGCCACACAACAAGCCTGTTTCCGATCTGGAGCCACTAGTAGCTGGCGGTTCTGATGGCCACCAGCCTGGGTGACCGGTGTGCAGATGATAGCCGGTGCCGCCGCCACTGATGGTCCAGCTAAAACTAACTTGGTCGCTAAAGGTGCCGTCGGTGGCGGTGACGTTGGTGACACGGCAGGCGGCGGCGCAAGGGCCGGGCGTGGGGGTGGGTGGGATTGGAGTGGCAGTTGGACCAACAGTTGGACCAACTGTGGGTGAACTGCACTCCTGGCGAGCGACACACAGAGTAAGAACACCACCGCAGTATGAAGCATCTCCAGAAGTAATCGAACGGGTGCGGTGCATTTGAGTCGCCGCGCAACCACCCGCATTGCAGGCGTCATCGGCCCAGGGGCCGTAGCTACAACTGGGGGTGGGGGTGGGGGTGGCGTTGGGATCGGAACAAGTGGTGGAGCTGGTTGCCACTAGACTCTGATTGCCTCTGGCGTCAATGGCTCTGACCTCTGAAGTAATTTCATGTCCTTCTTTGCCTACACAACTGACAGAATAACTGCTACCTAAAGAAGCATAACCATCAGCCATCAGATTGCCATCATCAAATATCTTATATGTATAAACATAGGCAGTGGCACAACCTGCGCCACAGCCAGTCCAATATGATCCAGACGGAGCTCCACCAACACAGTAGTTAACAGGTCCTTCACAATTATAGGTATTAGTGCATTGAACTTCTGATGAACAGTTGCTACAAGAATAATCTGCATCCCAGTTCCAGCTGATGAGAATGTTTCTAGCCAATTCAACTGGGTTTGGGATAATTGGTCGAGCTGGCGCCACCGCGTCACATCTGGGGGCGGGAGTCACGGTGGCAGTCACAGGAGTCACAGTCGCAGGTATAGGAGTTACAGTCGCAGGTATAGGAGTTACAGTCGCAGGTATAGGAGTCACAGTAACTCCGGGCGCGGGACAACCGGCGCAATTATTGCAATTCACCACCCTTGAAGTTGATTGCCAATTGGAAGCGTTAATTAAATTATCTTCCGATTTAACTCTGGCGTAAATAGTCGTGCCCGCTGTCCAAAGGCTACTGTCTAAATTATGAGTTGTGGTGGTAGTCGTCAGCTCAAACTTGCCCGAATAGTTAGCATAATCACTAATTTGAGAAACATAGTCTTTTAAACCGGCACAACCAACATCAGCTACACTGTTCCAAGTATGAACAACCTTGAAATAATCATTACCGGTGACCGGATCAAGATAATAACTACAACTTAAGGCATCACTCGCCGGCATGGTGGCTTGGGTATCCGCCTGAACCCAGACGTTGTCGGTCGTATTATAAGCGCCCCAGTCACCAGCATTAATATAGAGGGCGTTGACTGTCCGGCATTCGCCATTCACTAACGGTCCATTGTTGCTGGAAAACCAAGTATCACCACTGGCTGGCGTATAACTGGTGGAGATACCACTGGTATTATAATCTACCCATTGGCTGGGCGGATTTTGGTAAAGCCTGGTTCTGGTAATGGGGCAGTAAAGACCGCTGGGAGTTGTCCATGACCAGGTGGGAGTGGTGTCGTTGGTGCAAGTTACAGTTCGGCCGCCACAACGATTGGTTGCGCTCAGGCTATTACTCACGCTGACTGACAAATTAGCCGGCGCTGGCGGTTTGCCTAAAATTTGAAAAGGCACCCAGTTGGTTGCTAGGCTCGAATTGTTGTCTGTATCTCTCGACCAACCTCGCCAAACATAACGGCCCAAATTCAAAGTATAATTTTCGGGATGAGTGTCACCAGACTGGTTGAAAACATCATTTATCCAAACATCACTGGCTAAGTTACTACTACCAGCCACTGGTTGACCGGCACCATTGTCCGGCTTGATCGCCACCATGCTGTCATGGGGATAACAATATGATTCACCACCGGCATCGGTAATAGTGTAGGCGTTGGTAGAAGTTGTGACGGCGATACAGCTTTGACCGGAGGGACCGCTTAAACCGACTGCCGGTGGTCGCGTACAAGGGGGGGTGGGTGTGGGTGGGACTGGGGTGGGAGTGGCAGTGGGATTAGGCCAAAGAGGGCCACAACAGGTATCGTTGCACATAAATTCTCCAGGATCACAACTGTTAATTTGTGCGCAGTTGGCATCGTAACTGGAATATGGGGCAATATACCGGTAATGATACGGTAAATAAACAGAATGACATTGTCCATGGTCGCCATTCCAGATATTGTAAGGGTCATAAGGATTACTTGCACGACAAGCGCCACCAATTGAGCTACAACTGGCTCCAGCGGGGGTGGGGGTGGTGGCGGGAACAGGAGTATTTGTAGGTCCACCAGTTGTTGGAGTAGGTTGGCCGGGAACGGAGGTGGGAGCTACAGCGCAGTTGTTGGTTCCGGTGCACTCCAAACCTAAACAACGGCCAAAACAGCTTCCGGCGGCAAAAGAGCAACTTTGCTGGGTGTAGGTGCCGCACTGCCAACTGCAGGTGCAACCTGGTTCGTCTGGATCGCAACCTGCAGGTGTACAAATATTGTTATATGGAGCACACCAAAAAGAAGTACCTGTGGCGCAACCGGCCCAAACTACAGGCGGTTTTGTTAAGTGTAAACTGGCCAGACAGACAAAAGAAAAGGTTAGAAGGAGTAGTTTTTTAATCATTTTGTTAACTTAATCAACTGGTTGTCGTCGGTCAGATAATCGGCAATCTTTTGCTTTGTGACTGCTTCAACTTCATTGCTCCTGTCTGTATTGCCCATGGCTAAACTATAAATTGATCGCAGAAGCATGACGCCCACCCTTTGAGTTAATTTTTCCGGATTGTTGATTTGAATAATTTCGGGACTCAAGTAGAGGATTATACTTAGCCTCCCGTCTCTCACGCCCAAACCCTCGCCCTGGTAAACGGTGCCATCGGTGTTCTGGTAGGTGGCCTGATATCTGTCGGTTAGGTTTTGATGGTCGGTGATGACAATAACCAGAGATTGCTGATCTATTATTTTGTCATTGAGTGTAGCATCAAAAAAAGCTATCCGATTCCAAAAACCGGCTTCATCCAGCTGTCTGGCCAGCAAGGCTCGGTCGGCTATAGCAATTTGGAGTAATGGTGTCTCGCTCCTAACTTCGATTATTTCGCCACTTAATACCGGTTTTAGTTGATCTTGAGTCGTAGTAGTTTCATTTGTTGGTTGACCGAATGGAACCAATTGAAAATAGCCCAAGAGATGAAGTTCAAATAAAACAACAACAGATAACAACACAACAATCAAACCTATGATAGGGCGTTTCACACACTTAATCATAGATAGTCGATCATTATCTGTCAACCAGAAGAGGAAAATATAAGACTATGAAATGGTGGCAGTATGGGTTAAATTAACCTCCAATAGGCATTGATTGAGGAGAAAGTAGTAATTCATCTATAGACCCTTTGTTAAAAAAAAGATTGAACAATGGAGCTCGATATTCTGATGTTCCCCATACGCTTGGTTCAATTTGACTACCATTAGGATTGCTGGTACCTCCCAATAGGTAAATGTTATCAAGATTAAGACCAAGTAATGCTCTGTACAATGCCCTCGGCGCATTGCCTCTCACCACAACTAGCAGTTTACCACCTTCGTTATAGTAGCCAAAGCGGTTATCGGTACTAAAGTTTAAATAGGCGCGTAGCGAGCTTGCTGGTACCACTTCAATGATAATCTTGGTTTGCGGAGTAAGAATAAACGGCTCCGTTCCTCCATTCACCCAAATCTCCTTTTTACCGCCACTGCTTTTGGTGGCGTTATTGAGTGCCCAGTCAATGCCTGCTTCCAAATCCTCTGCTCTATTTGTGGTGCAGTTACGCAGTTCGGCTGTATTGATACCTGATTGCTCTTTGGTAGGCACCGTAGTAGGCTTGGTTGTTTCGGTGGTGGGGACTCTGGTGGGCGTGCTGGTTGCCGTCGATGGTCGAATAGCCGTCTCGGTAGGTGTGCTGGTGGGGGTGGCTGTTGCAGTTTTGGTGGGCTCAGCGGTAGCTGTCGACACCTTTGTCTTGGTGGGCTGGATGGTAGCGGTTGCTTCTGGTTGGGGTAGCCCCCAAATACCGCCTCTTGATCTGACCAGCACTGTTGCGCTCCGATCATTAATAGCCAGCACTTGGCCATCAGCAGTGACCAATAAATGATCAATATTGATTTGGCTGTTTGGTAGCAGTTCTTGATAGGCTTGAGTAGCTTCGTCAATATCGGTAATCGCGATGTTGTTTCTAATCAGTTCGCTGTTTGGATCAAGAGCGAACAAAATAGCCTGATTGCCATATCCAGTTATTTGAGAACCGTTGGATTCGGTCAGCTCACACCAGACAGTGCCGTCGGGCCCAATGACTCCAATAACGTTAAGCGGACCAGCAATAATACCTGATTTTTTGGCCAATTCCGTTAACGCTTGGAGGAAATCAGCCTGTGCTTTCGTAAATTCATAGAGACCACCAATACCATTAAGAATCAATTCTGGAGTAGCGCTAGCTTCGGGTGAAACGGCGGGAGCGACGGTGGCGGTAGCGGTGGCTTTTTCTTCCGGCGTGCCCTCTTGAGTTCTGGCGGTAACTTCTGGGACTGGAGTTGACGGAACCGATGAAGGTACTGCTTGATCTGTTGTTTGAGGAGCGCCTGTTTCCACCCCTTGAACTGGACCTGGAGTGCCACAAGCCACCAAAAAACATGCCAGTAGTATCGCGCAAACCACTGTGGCAACCTCTTTACCAACCAACCTAGCTCTGCTTTGTCCTTCTTTTAGATTTGAATCTTGTTCTGCTGCTACCTCATCTACTATCGTTTGTATCTCCGCGTCTGATGCTAAGCCAAGTGTTTTAACCACTTGAGGCGCTAGTTCACCCATCGAACCAGACGGGTTTTGAACAATGGTCTCGACCAAGGCCATGGCTTGCCGACGTGTTTCTCCTCCCCGGGAATCTTCAACTCTTGCCCAATCGCCCGCTACTTGCTCAATTCTTATTTGTAATGGTCTAGTCAATAATGGCGATTGCTCAAATTGTTGAGTTCGACGTAGAGCCTGTTGAGCTAATGAAAGTCCTCTGCCCCTGCCTTGATCTAAACCACGTGGTCGATCGGAGTCCCCAAACCTTGATTTGGACAACAATTCATTGCTGACGGTGGCAATAGTCATAAACTCCTCCTTAATTTAATCAGTCAAAAAGCAGTCTATTCTTGTTATTTCTCTTTAATATCTAAATACTATTATACCCTATAACATTTGTCAACCCGTCACAGACAAATAATCTTCCGTGGGCTTAAACTTTCGGGTATTTACATAGCTGATTATACCTAAAAAATCATCTCGCTTAAAGTAACTAATTGAAATTCAGCGTAGAACAGATCATACCTTTTGTGCATTCGTCTGGTTTTGATTTGTAAGTTTATCGGTCACATCCAGCAGAATCTTGGCATGACCATGGTATTCTGTAATTAAGTCAGGATGAATTCTTGCCTGTTCAATCATAAAGGGACCAATCTTGAATTTTGCCAGCTCAATTAAGAAACTTGTGTTGGCCCGCATGACGACGGGACAATCAAACGAAAGAGTAATTAAAACCCTCTTATCCTTCCTCATAATATAAAAAGGCCAGGTTACACAGTCAAAAGGGCGATATTCATAAACCTCACATTGACATGCCTTTTTATCGTAAACAGGACAAATATATCTTTCCTTGAGTTCATCTTCCAATCTCTTAAGAACAATTTGCCATAGTATTCCAACTTGCCGAAACTCAATATTTCTGTCCGGAAAATCTACAAGCAACCGATCTTTTGCTTCTAAAGTAAACAAGGGAGCATCAACTTTATCATCGGGACCATATTTGCAACAAAGTCGACAATTCATACAATGATGGGATTTTAAGACATCATCGAGTAAGTGTCTTTCATGGGGACTTTTAGCTCTTATTGTCATTTCTCCCTTTTTGTTTTCCAAAGCATTTTCGAAATATCCCCCGGAGTATCAAGTTCTACAGGAAAATCAGTATATTCAATTCTTTGTCCCTCTCTCTCGAAAATTATTTTCCCAGTATTCTTGTCCCATTCAACGATATTTTCTCGACGCACTTTACCAATCGAAGTATCCATAACTACTCTTCCCGCGTTGACCCACGAAGGTGTTTTCCAATTAAATTCATCAATGATACTGAACAAACGCGCCAAGGGAATTCTGAACGTTGCGCTATAGTTAATGGGATCAGGAATAAACATACTTATTTGCCTAATGCCGAGTCGATCTAGCATCTCAACATGCGCCGTTAATACTTCAAGATGATCATTTATTCCTCTTAATAATGGAAATTGGTTATATGTTTGTACTCCCTGTTGATGAAGCTTATCAACTGCTTGGGCAACAGAAGCGCATACCTCATAGGGATGCATAATATGAAAATAGACTCGGACATCATATTTGCCAAGTAACTCACAAATATTTTTTCGATATACTCCAGGGGTAAATACGATGGTTCGCGTATGGATTCGGATATTTGTGATTGCTGTTTCTTTTCTAAATCTTCTCAATGCTGTTTCGAGAAGGGTTGGGTGAATGGTCATAGGATCACCACCTGAAAAAATTACTTCACGGATATCGGGGTGTTGATTCACATGTGCAATTGCGCCATCTAATTTCTGTTGGAAATCAGGGAGTTGTTTTCCCATCGCGCGCTCTTCCGAAAGCACACGGGTACGGAAGCAATATTGGCAATGTCCTGCACAAGAATCAGTTGGGAAGAAAAGCATTCTGTTGTCATATTTTTGGATAACAACGTCACGTAATCTATTGGGCATATTACTATGATCTTGGACAAAATCTGGAACCTCACCAGGAGCTCTAAGATTCAATCTTTCTTTTGTGGGATAAGATCCTTTATATAATGGTCCGTCATAACCAATAGTAGCCACTTCCTCATTTATTTTCTGTTGATAAAACGGAGTCACCCTTATTGGTAGCAACTTTTCTCTTTTGGCGATGATGGCATACTGCGCTAGCATCTCTTGTTGATTCATTTTAATCCTCAGTTTGCATTTTTCGAGGACGATATATCTCGTAATCTGGTAAACTCAATGATATTATCCAGAACTCCACTTGTTGGTTGGTTTCTACAAGTTTTGCCCAAATGTTCAGCACCGTTTTGTAGTGCCTATCTAAATTATCTGCATTCTCAATTGATAGAGGACAACGAGTATCCTTGAGAAGAGTAAGTTCACCACCGATGAAAACCGGAAAAAATGGATAGGACTTACAATCTAGGGGCTTGAAGTTCGCTTGCGCATTGCATTGAGATTGATCAATTCTTGACGGATCGCAAAATCCCAGTTTTCCGCTTAGATGATTAGCTATAAGCCGAATATGCTGTTTCCGCTCATTGTTTTGGCTTTCCCACTCTCCAGGATATAAAAGGAGCGAATTACAAGGATTAGGCGACTCTTCGTATAAAGGAAGCTGTTGTTTACAACAATGATAGTCACAATTATAAGCGTAACTACGACATGCAATTATCGCGCCACTGTTTTCTGTAGAAAATGTGGAAGATAAAGATGCAAGATTTTTCGTCATTACTTGCTCACAATTCTCGCAATATTTTGATGTAGCTTTCATATCTTTGAAGGGGTAGAGAACCTTGTTGCATAGCTCGAATGACTCCACACAATTCGGGTGCTGTATTGTCATGAAGACAATCTGCAAATGTACATTCAACTGCCAAACGATCAATGTCATCAAAATATAATTGTAAGTTCTCTCTGGCAATATCCCACATGCCAAGTGAACGTATGCCTGGGGTATCGATAATATAGGAATTTGCTTCCCATATTAATAATTCTGAGGAGGTGGTTGTATGACGTCCTTTGCCGGTTTTTTTGGTCGTTGTCCCAACACGTAAATCAGCCACTGGAGTAATTCGATTAATGAGAGACGATTTACCCACACCACTATGACCAACCAAAACAGCGCTTTGTCCTCGAATAGCCTGCTTTAATTCTTCGATTCCTATACTTTTTTCTGCAGAAGTGCGAATGACCTGTATTCCCAACTTTTGGTAATATGCCAAAATCTCACTCCTTTCATTTAATAAATCACATTTATTCAAACAGATAATCGGTTTAATGCCTCCATGCTGAACTAGAACTAGATAACGATCAATAAATTTTGGATGAAAGGGCGGATTCATAATAGCGGCAACGATAACTGCAGTATCTATGTTTGCAACTATAATTTGCTCATTGCGAGCGCTTATATCGCCCCAGTGTGTACTGTCCCTTCGCAGTCTTGATAAGGCCGTTTTACGTTCGACGAGATGATCAATTACTAACCCCCCTGACGTTTGTTTGACTGTAACGTAATCGCCTACAACAATCCTATGACCCAAGACAAATGGCAACTCACTATCTAGAGCACAATCAATATATTTTCCCTTAAAAAAGACATGAAAACGGCCAGCATTGGCTGATGCTACAATACCCACTTCAGAGCCTGTTTTTTCCCGACTAATAACAAACTCTTTTTGAGTTTTGGTTTCAAATTCATTGTCATCATCGATACCAAAATGTTTCCTTTTGGCTCTATTCTTTTTGGCCAACGCGCGGGCATTTCCCCGCCATTGCCATCCTTCTTGATGACCTTTTCTTGATCCACGTTCTTGGTTCATATTAGATGTTAATTCCAACTGAACTTTTTTTACATGTGTTTTTGTAGGCATATTCAACAATATGATGAATCACATCTTTCATAGTATACCCTTCATTTTCAACACAGACGATGAATTCGCCCAGAGGGTGAAAACTGACTTGCCCATTCACTTCCAGTACATACATGTTGCCATTTTTCGCCACTCGGAAATCAACCTTGGCATATCCCTGGATATCTAATACCTTCGCAATTTTGTGAGTTATTCTTTTTAATTTTAAGCTCCATGTTTTGGGGATATTAAGCGGATTCCGAATATTAACCAGTGAATCTTTTGAAGTCTTGTGATCGTAATCGTAGATTACACTTCCATCTGTACATATAACTTCGCATGGCCCCATTACTCCGAATCCTTCAATATAAACCATGCTCATGTCTCTGCCTTCAATGTACTCTTCAATTAAAATTGAGCTGTGATGTTCTCTCCATACTTTCTTGACTTGTTGTTTAAGTGAAATAGCATTATTGACAATTGATTTTTCATTTAAACCCAAACTAGAACCTTCTGAATTTAATTTAACAATTAATGGATACGTCCAAGTAGAAAACGACTCTATTGGCATTGATCCATTCACAATTATCTTTCCTTCCGGTACCAAAATATTGGCAAAGCAAAGTAACTTTTTTGTTAATATCTTGTTATGACAAACAAGTAAGTTTGTTGCATCTGGACCGGTAAACTTAAAACCAAGCTGATTGTATAAAGCCGGATAAACAGCTTCGCGAGCTGGGCCAGCAAATCCTTCAGCAATATTAAAAATTATATCGGCTTTTGTTGTTTTAAGCTGACGTATAAAATTTTCAAAATTTTCACCACTTTCAATTAGAATCACTTCATAATGTAAAGTAGAAAGGGATTTCGCTAGAGCATCAATCGTTATCTGTGAGTCAAATTCCGCTTCAAAAACATGTTCGTCTCTGTTCAAGTTGTAAACGAGAGCAACTTTCATGGTTATTTTTTCCTGAAACTAAATGCTAGAAAATTAAACAATAAATCGCAAGCAATAATTGTTGTGGCTCCACTTGTGTCATATTTTGGATTAAGCTCAACAATGTCCATGCCGATTATTGGCATGACCTTAAGCTTTCGCATCGCTATAATTAAGTCTTGAGCTAAAACCCCTCCCTGTTTTGGAGTACCAGTTCCCGAAACTTGAGATATATCAATACAATCAATATCTAAAGTAACAAAAATATGCGAACAATTTTTCAAAAGTACAGCTACCCGTCCCATTATTTTTTCAATTCCTTGATGATAGACCTGTTGAGACGTAAAAAGATTAATTCCGTTCTGCTTTGTAAAATCGAACCATTTTTTGTTTACAATATCGCGTGGACCAATAGTCACCATATGTTTTCCCATAAGATATCCTTCTTGAATTAGTTTGCGAAACGGATTCCCATGCCAAACATCGGGCATTGTGAGATATTGGTCTTCTGTGTCCAAGTGAGCATCGAAATGAATCAAGCCAACCTTCGCATTCCCCGGCAACCCCTTTACACATCCAATAAAATTGCCATAAGTAACAGAGTGGTCACCTCCCAAAATTAGCGGAAATGAAGTTTTGCAAATTGATGAAATTACATTAATTATTTCTTTCTGATTTCTTTGGGGATTTGTTGGCCAAATATTAATATCTCCAATGTCACAAATTTTTAAATTATTTGATTTCATTTCTTTGTTTGTATCGAGGTTATAATATAATTGGCCATCCACGCGATCCCACAGCGAATACTCTCTGATCATCCGAGGGGCATATTTGGCACCAAGTCGAAAGGAGGCCCCATAGTCAGTTGGAATACCTAGTACAACTACATCAAAATGTTTGACTTCCCTTAATTCAACAAAGGGGCTAGCCATGAAGGTTGGAATGCCACAATAAAGATATTCTTCAGTATGTTTCATACATGGATTTCTAAATAAGCATCCACTTTTCGATTAAATAAATTATTTTCTCTCATCCATTTGTCGTTAAAAATTGTACTGATGTATTTTTCACCACCGTCTGGCATTATGACAATAAGTTTACCCCTTCCTTCTTGATTCGATGCATACTCAATAGCTTTGTATAGTACTCCTCCCGCTGACCCGCCAATTAAGATACCTTTTTTTCTGGCAAAGAAACGACACGTATTAAAGGCCTCTTGATCTGAAACGTAGCCATGATCATCAATTAAAGAGTAGTTTACATTGAATGGAATATCTGCTCCAACGGGGTTGCCAGTTCCCGATTGGAGATAAGGTCCACCCATAGAATTGAAAATTGTTGAACCGATAGGTTCGATGGCAATAACTTTAATTTTTGGATTTCGTTTTTTTAAGCCTTCTGCTGTTCCGGACAAAGATCCTCCAGTACCAATTGGACCCATTAACACATCAACTTTACTTATAGATTTATATATTTCTTTTGCAAGTGTATCGATATATGCGCCTCGGTTATTCAGATTATCTGCCTGTTTTAAACAAAAAGAATTGGGAATCTCCTGACACATTTGTCTCGCAGTTTCCTCACGTTCAACAATTGCAACTTCCCCCTTACCATAATTCCCTTTGACAAAAACAATTTTCCCACCATATGCCTGAATAATATCCAATTTTTCCTTTGCCGCATGATGATCAACGACTGCGATGAATTTATAACCACGAACTGCCGAAACAACAGCAAGACCAATAGCCGTATTACCGGAGGAAGATTCAATGATTGTGAATCCTGGTTTAAGAAAACCACCTCTCTCTGCTTGGTTAATCATATTTAAAGCCATGCGATCTTTCATGCTCAAGCCAGGATTGAACTTTTCCATTTTTAAGTAAAGTTCCCATAATGTTTTTTTTAAGGAGATTTGTAATATGGGGGTGTTTCCAATCATCTTAATAATGCTAGTGTAAGGTTTCATGTTTCCTCACTTTCTATGTCATGCCAGGAGAAGAGTTCATCATTTTTTTGATACCAGACATTATTTAAGAAATATGCGCATATTTTTCTTGGCAGTGGTATCTGATGAAATGACGATTCATTTGAATCCATCTGATAACCAGCGGTATTTGGATACACTAAAATGTCGCCTTTAACTGGCACACGTTTGAAGCGAATTTTTCTCCATGAGAGCATATCCATTTCTAAACATAAATTCCCGCCCACTGAAGCAACAAATGTTGGCTCATCATCTTTATTTTCTTTTAGAAGAATTGGATCAACTAAATAATCAGTGTTAAACCATTGCTCAGAGAGGTGGTTAATGTTGGCATCAACCAATACAATATTCTCATTGTCGGAGAATTTCTTAATTCCAATAACTTGCGCTACAGTAATTCCACATTGATCAAGAAGAGATCTCCCCGGTTCTATGAACAATCTAATACTACTTTTTTGTAGCATCTCTTGCACTGCAATTCCTTGATTCGTTTTTGAAATGAGTATTTTTTCGAGAAAGTTTTCTTTAGCATAGTGACTATGATATGGGTAGAATTTATTTATTATCTTATGTTTAAAAAACAAATTCGAACGCTTCTTTTCACTTGCCAAGTGATTCTGAAACGTGTCCCAGTCTTTTTTTCCAACATAATTGATTGTGAACCCTCCGCCAATATCAATAACATCACAAGCGTGTCCGTTTTCTCTTGCTTTACAAATTTCTATAACCATACGGTCTATTGCAGTCACTCTATCCGCAACAGAATAGTTATTGATATGAAAGGAGAAACCTCTCAATTTAATACTCGGGTTGACTGAAAGTAATTGATATAGGCGTGGTATTTCTTGTTGAAGAATACCAAACCTGCTGGGCAAATCAGCAATGTCATTGACTCGGATTAATATTTCTGCAGTTGATATTTTGTTTCGGTTCAATAATAAATGAAGTTGAACAATTTCATCAATGTCATCAACGGACAGAAGGCAGTGATGGCAGGTAGCAAGAAACAAAAAAGACATGCTTTTGCCTGAACCAGAAACAATAATGTTATTTCCACTTATCCCATTGGCAAGCGCTCTTTTCAATTCATAAATGCTTGACACCTCTACACCAATTCCACTTGAAGTAGCAGTTTGGAGAAAGCTAGGAGATTTATTAGCTTTGCAGGCAAAATATATTTGCCCTTTTGTCTCATATTTTGAGAAAACGCTACGAAAAGATTGAATATTTTCCAACATTAGCTGAGGAAATATGATATGGAACGGAGAGCCAAAGTTACGCAACCCGGCAACAATTCTTTTTTGTTCGTCCTGTATAAACTTTTTTATTTGGGAGTGCAACAAAGGAGCTAATACAGGTTCGTCAAAACTCATTATTCTGGCCACTTCTTAACATTACATTATATTAGATCACACTGCATTATACCCCATCTATTATGATGTATTCAGTTATTTTATGGGATTTTATCAGAAAAAACATACTTTTGGCACTACATGTAGTTTTTGTCTTGATTTAATGGTAAAATTCGCCTGCTATGAAGGACGAAATTTTGTTTCTAACTGAAAATCCAATTAAAATCAGAACCGCTGAAAAGGCACTTGGGTCTTTTGGGATTAAAGTTAGACCAATTAGACTTAATGTTCCAGAAATTCAAGCTGAAACAAGTGCCGAAGTGGCACGATTTGCTGTTTTGGTAGCGATAGCTCAATTGGGAGCCCCAGTGATGAGGGAAGATCACGCCTTTCATATCGATGCCCTAAATGGGTTTCCTGGCCCATATATGGCTCATGTAGAGAAACAAATTTCTGAAGATAAATTACTTGATATGATGCGCGATCAAGAAGACAGAAGTAGCAGATTTGAACTGGCTTTAGCCTATGCTGACGAAGATGGCAATATTCGGGAGTTTGTTCATTGCGTCCCAACAAAAATCGCCAAAAGTGCAAAAGGTAATCTTTTAAAAGGTTGGAACCGAGTGATAACTCTAATTGACGATGATCGAACCTTGGCCGAATATCCTTATGACGATCGAATCGATTTGCACACCGCCAACTATATTCATTTGGCCCAATTTTTATTGTCAATAGAGTAAACTATTGATTCCCACTTTTTTGTACAATCGTTTTATAAACACTTCTTCTACCTGTTTCTACATCGACAATTTTTTCTCGGGGGTCGGTAATAGGGGAAAGTAGCAATAGGGTAAATATCCTATTGATTTCTTCTGGGCCTAATAAGACCATTGATATTCCGTCCGCAGTGGTCCAAATACTATCGTGTTTAGTAGAAGTTAATTCTGAAGAAATTACTTGATTTGTAAAAAGATTGAGTAATAAAATTCCGCCTGGTTTTAAAATTCTAGCAATTTCAAGCTTAAGTAACCAAAACAGTTGCTGTTTGTAGTTATTTCCAATGTTTCCAAATATCCCATAATCGTTTAAGATCGGCTGGCTTTTTCACTTTCTTAAATGTGAGGTACCAGCTCACAAACTGAAACTGCTGTTGGGCTTTCATCCCCCTGTGGTTACGTAATTTGATTTTGAGATCACTGTTAATGCCCTCAAGTCCATTGTTGGTACTGGGAAGACCAGTGTGTTCAAGAAACTGAAATAGGTGATCTTGATCCTTGGTCAGAATACGAAAGGCTCTGCGGACATTACTGTGGGTGTACCACCACTTCCGTCTAGTCTTGGTGGGCACTTCAGGAATGCTCCGCTCTGTAAGGACTGATCCATAGATCATCTGCCAGGCTTTGAGATGTAACTGCCAGTTCTTTTTTTCCTGCATAGACTTGACGCTCAAAAGGGAAAACCCAATGCTCCGTAGCGCGAGTGTGGCCGGATATGGACTGTGTCTGGGGAGTAATCGCTCAATATCTCGTTTAACGTGGGCTAAACAACGTTGATGAGGCACTGCGCTAATGTACCGTTCAACGTTAGCTACGATACTACCTTTCCAGTCAGAGACGACGCCATCAGGAAGCTGATCACTCATTTCATGAATCACTCTGGTGAGACCACTAGCGAGCGCAAAATATGTTTCACCAGTTTCCCAAGACCAGGCAATACACTGACCAGCTGTATGATTCCAGTAGATCATGATGACTCCCTGGCGCCTAAGCCAAGTGCCGTCCAGAGCCAATACCCATGCTTCAGTCCGAACCAAAGGAAAGACCTGATTAACTGCAGTGGGAGTAAGCGGGTGGGTAAAGAACTGCCAAAAGATCTTAGAAAGTGTTTTTCTGGAGAGCTGGGCATCATGTGCCGTCTGCAAGCGATTCTTGTTGCCCAAGATGAAGGAGGAGAATGCTTTGAAATCGGACAAACTTGTCGATTGTCGTTGATGGCGAATGAATGAGTGGTTACAGATCAAACAGCGATAGCGTTGCTTGCCACACTGATGCCCATTTCGTTTCACTAATCCATGACAGATTGGACAGCTGATAATATACGGACGAGGGCCTTGATTTTTTTCATATTAAAAATAATATAGAGCTTTTAGCCGTATCTTTCAAGCAAAAGAATCAATTTTAGCAACTGTTTTGGTTACTTAAGCCCAATTTCACAAAAGGCTCTTTGTATTTGAAGAACGCTCTCAGCATTATGTAATACACCGTTGGAAATAGCATAATCAACTATTCCAGTTTCAATGGGCAAATTATCCATTTCCGCTTGAATAAAATTGGCCGTTAAACCCACGGAAAATAATCTATTTTTGGTAAAATCCAGCATCTGAGCATATTTATCAATTGCGATTGTAAAAATTCCCAATCCAGCCAAAAATTCAGTGTGTCTGCCACCACCGCAACCAATATCTACACCGGTTTTTTGACCTGCTAATTCTTTGGGGTGTAAATTGCTAAAAAAATTAGTACCTGACTTTCGCGAATTAGTGACCCGAACCCAATTTTTGCATTAAGTTTTCCACATTCTTGGGTATTTCTGCTTCTGCTACATATTCATGATTGTTAATAGTGACGACGCCAGACCGGATGGGCTTGAGTGTTTTGATCACCTGTTTAATACTCATCCCTGATTTACTTTCAATATTTCTTGAAAGGGCCAGGGCTGTAAAAACAATAGTTAGATGAGCTTCAATAGCCTCACGTTTGTGATGGAAAACCGGTCTGGCTTTTAAATCAGACTTAGCCATCCTGAAGCTAGCCTCCACTTGAAATAACTGGTGGTAGTAAGTAATGATTTTTTCATCAGAAAAGTCGAGGTTAGTCACATACCCCTTAATACCGGCCAGCGCATACGCCTTGTCAATCAATTTTTGATTAAGTTTTTTGTTTTTGGTTGTGGCACTAAGAAACTTGGCTTTCTTGTTTGCCACCTGACCGGTAATAATCCGTTTTGCTTTGGTTATTTGTTTCTCAATATTCTTGATGTCTAGTGTGGCTCGTTTGGCCCGATACTGGTAAATTATTCGGTAGTCATCTTGAGAAGTGGTGATGATTTGGTTATCAACCAACTCTTTTATTTGCTGATATTGAGCAATGTCATAAGGGATTTTGTGGAGACGGGAACCAACAATGTAGGTATATCCTGCGGCAGTGAGAGCTTGCAGATTTTTAGCGCTCAACATGGCGGCATCAGCCACTACAGTAATTTTTTCCAAGTTGTGTTGCTTTTGAAAGGCCTCTAGTACTGGCAAAATAGTATTGGTTTCGGCTGTGTTGCCTTCAAAACTGTGAATGTCGAGTGGAAAGCCCCGTTGGTCAACTAATAGCCCAATGACGATTTGTGGCTCTAAGCGACGTTCTTTACTCATGCCAGACTTACGATACTCATCTTCTTTTTGGACTTCAAAATATAGAGTGGTTACATCATATAGGACTAAATTAATGTTCTGTTGATTGGCGTGGGTGAATAATAGTTTGGCAACAGTGGCGCGGTAATTTTGGATAATGACTTTTTTCAGACATCGATATAGCTGATCCTTGCTTACGCCCCGCACTCCCAGCTCTGCCAGTACCCCCAAACTATCTAGTTTTGAAGTTGGCTCCACAATCCTGGCGATACATAAGTAGCAAAATATGGTGTCATTTAAACTATCTAGATCAAGACAGTGGTACTGCTTGAGTAATACCTGCAACAGTAGGTCGGAATATGTTTGTTTGAGGCGAAGAGCCAGAGATGGTTGAGTTTCCAGAAAAAGTGATTGCTGATCCCCCTGAATGTGTTGACGAGCTATCTGGAGCAAATTTGTTAAATCGGTTTTGTTATGAGCACTACCAATATGTTCTAATTTCACAACGTGTCCATAGCGCTTGTATATAACCTGCACTGCTTTAGCACCACTAGCCGTGGTAACTGTGCGAATAAATACCATGCTCCTATTTTAGAGC
>Ga0180007_10002824_pt1 | contig 20115 bp, 17 predicted proteins | sample MM_PC_MetaG_FD_121122 | JGI IMG/M metagenome (GOLD analysis project Ga0180007, IMG submission 121122) | Groundwater microbial communities from the Aspo Hard Rock Laboratory (HRL) deep subsurface site, Sweden - MM_PC_MetaG | ecosystem: Environmental > Aquatic > Deep subsurface > Groundwater... | reverse complement strand
GGATGATATTCTTCTAAGTCGATCATTTAGCGTTCATCTCCTTTATTGTTTTTCCAGTTCATAGAAGCTTTCCTCAAGTATTGAAAGCCCTTTGTCCAGTTCCTCTGTTGTTATCACAAGGGGCATGAGAGTTCTGATAATATTGCCATAATTTCCACAGGACAATATGAACAACCCTTTTTCATAGCAGAGCTGGACCAGCTTTTTGGCCTTTTCACCGGCAGGTTCTTTGGTTATTCTGTCCTGGACCAGTTCCAGGCCCAGCATGGGCCCTTTTCCCCTGACGTCACCGATTATCTCATGATCTTTCTGAAGGGATGTAAATCTTTCGAGCAGTACTTCTCCAAGGTGTTGAGACGTTTTTAAAAGCCCGTCGTCAAACAGTATTTCCAGGACGGCAAGCGCGGCCCTGCAGGATAGCGGATTTCCGCCGTATGTCCCCCCAAGGCCGCCCACATGCGGGGCTTCCATCAGTTCTTTTCGTCCAATCACAGCACTTAATGGCATGCCGCCGGCAAAACTTTTCGCAAGGGTGATCATATCCGGTTCCACCCCCCAGTGTTCTATGGCAAAAAGCTTGCCCGTTCTTCCGGCGCCGGATTGAATTTCATCAATGATCAGGGGAATGTCATATTTGGCACATATTTTTTGAAGTTTTGGAAAATATTCAGGCGGGGGGGTAATAAATCCGCCTTCTCCCTGGATCGGTTCTGCAATCACGGCTGCCGTGTTTTCCGGGGCAACATTGCCGATAAAGAACGCTTCAAGATAATCTGCACAGGCTGTTTCACAGGAAGGATATTTAAGATTAAACGGACATCGATAGCAATATGCATAGGGCATCCTGTAAATTTCCGGCACAAATGGTCCAAAATTAAATTTATATGGTTTTACTTTGCTGGTGAGGCTCATGGCAAGTTGGGTCCTGCCATGAAATGCATTGTCAAAACAGATAATACCGCTGCGTTTAGTGGCATACCGGGATATTTTTACGGCATTTTCAACGGCCTCGGCCCCTGAATTCGCAAACAGGGTCATTTTTTCAAAGGTTCCGGGTGCCAGATCATTTAATCGTTCTGCAAGCGCCACATAGGGTTCATACATGGCAACATGAAAACAGGTGTGAATATATAAATCTGCCTGATCCTTTATGGCCTGAACCACTTTCGGATGGCAGTGCCCTACATTGTTAACACCAATCCCGCCTGCAAAATCGATATAGGTTTTTCCGTCCACATCTGTCATGCTGGCGCCCGCAGCTTTTTTGATAAAGGCATTGGTTGTATTAAACGGACCCTGGGGCACACTTTTTTTTCTTCGTTCATTGAGTTCCTGGCTTATTGACGTCATTTTAAATCTCCCAATATAATTTTAGACCGGCAGGTATCTGTCGAAAAAAAATGATTTTTTTAATCTGAAGCTCAGAATACCTGTTGTTTTGAATACCTGTTAACGACCCCTATCGATCCAATTAGTAGAATCTAATTCGATTGTCAATGCTTTTTATTTCGAATTTAGCCTTAATTGCCCTTTTTTTGGGTGTGGTAATCGAACATTCGATATTCGAACTTGTTTTTTTTCGGACACCATGGTAGGAACCATTTGAATGGTTACCTTTTATAAATGCCCTGATTGGGAAAATGATTTTTCATGCCTTTCTCAGGACCATACCCTTATTTTTGAGGTGAACAGTGAATCTACCCGTAGATGATATTGATATTGAAATTATTAAGCTGTTGAACCAGAACGGCAGAACTCCCAATACAGAAATCGCCAAAAAAATGAATCTATCCGAGACAGCTATCCGGAAACGGATCAAAAAAATGCTTGAGGATGAAATTATACAGATCGTTGCCGTGGTTAACCAACAGAAACTGGGGTATGTGTTCAGGGGTAATATCTGCATCAGGGTTGACATTAAAAAAATTGATAATGTCAAAAATGAGCTCCACAAGATTAATCGTGTATGGTATATCGCCCACCTTACAGGCGCATTTGATTTTGATGTGGAGTTCAGTGCCAAATCCCAGGACGAACTTCGAACACTTATTGAACAGATCAACAAAATTGACGGCATCCTGAAAACCGAGGTCTCAATTCGCCTGCAATTGTTAAGAAACCGTAACGACTGGGAAAAATAAATCTCCTTGATCAGAACAAAAGTGATGAAAATAAACATCGACCACATTACGGGTAAGGCCTGTAAAAAATAAAGTTTCCCTCACCCGTGTCTATTGTTTATTGCTGATCAACACTCCTGAAATGGTAATCATCGTTGCCATCATCTGTCGTCCGTTTAATGTCTCCCCTAAAATCAGCCAGCCCAGCAGAACTGCCGTAACAGGGATCAGGTTGATAAAAATGGATGCCCTGGAGGCTTCAATTTTGCTGATTCCCCAATTATAAAGCCCAAAGGAGACAAAAGAGACCAGAATCCCCAAGTAAAACAACAGTGAAATAAGCTTTAATGTCCATACGGATGGATCTGCAATGATAATATATTTGATCCCCGGCAGGAAAAAAAGGGTCCCTGCAATCACCTGCATCCCGGTCAAAGACCATGTGTCATATCGCGCGCTGAGTTTTTTAATCAGGATAATGTTTGCACAGGCACTGATCATTGCACCGACTTCCAGAAGATTTCCAAGGACGGGGTGGGGGGCATTGGCCTGTTCACTTTGAAAAATGGTCAACAGCACCACGCCGAAGATGGATACTCCTAGCCCCAAAAGTGTCCTGTGATTAATCGTTTCTGCAAGGAAAAACCAGGCGGCAACAGCAACCAGCAAGGGCAGGCAGGCGGAAATAATTCCGGCCTGGGACGAAGTGGTGAACGTTAAGGCAGTGGATTCAAATAAAAAATAGAGGCAGGGCTGGAATACCACCATGGGTAACAGGATTTTCCAATCGCCGTTTTGATATGATTTTGGAATCATTTTTCCGGATATCGGGATAATAAACATAAAGGCGATGAAAAAGCGGCAGAACATCACGGCAAAGGGATGTAGATCCTGAAGCGCAATGCGCATACCTGAGAATGAACTGCCCCATAAAAAAACCGCTCCAATAATCGACAGGACCGGCAACATACTTTTGATTTTCATATTCACGCATCCTCAATAATGGATTGGTAAAAGAAAAGCAATTGAAAAATGGCAGGAAAAAAGGGTTAGAAATTGTAAAATAGAAAAAAATATGGCAAGCTGGCAGGCATGTTAACACAATTTACAAAGGACGCTTTAAACATTATTGGCCATATCCCTGAAGGCCGGGTGCTGACATATGGAAGGGCGGCAGCCCTTGCCGGGAAACCAAATGGTGCCCGCCAGATTTCACGGCTGCTTCATTCAATGTCAAGAAAGCATGATCTGCCATGGCATCGTATTGTCAACTCAAAAGGGAAAATATCCTTAAGACCATCCCAGGGATATGAACTGCAAAAGGCACTTCTTGAATCTGAGGGGGTTGTCTTTTCTATGAATAACACCATTGATCTTAAGGTTTATTTGTGGATCAAGCCCTCCCAGATGGAAATACCAGAATAAAAAACCGTGTTAAACCGATTGCCGGTCCTTTATTGCCTGCTCAAGGTGTTTTATTTTCGGGCCTTGCCCGGTCCACATCCGGCAGGAATCGATTAAAAATTTTTTCTCCCTGAGATCATCCAGATCTTTTGGCATAAAGGAGTTGTCTTTTCGTTTTAGGGTCAGAAAGCCCTGGACAATTTCCTGGCCCATGGCAATGACCAGTTGACAAAGATGGGTGCATCCTTTTTTGCCGCCCATGATAGAGCGTATACTTTTTGAAAACCCTGATTTAATCTCAAGGCCTTTGAGCTTTTCCATGGTGTCAAGGGTGGTCCTGCACTTGGTCAGGGGAACCTGGATCATTTGTGCCTGAAAATCTTCTATGGTGAGGGGATCTGGCGTTATCAGCAGTTTTACATCCATGTGATGAATGATTCCAGGTGCAAGGGCTTCCCCGGTCACATCAAATACCCTGACATATCGCCGGTCTGTTAATACCCCGTGTACAATCACCCGGGAATGGGTATGGGGATAGGTGGCAAGTTGAATATCCCGGGTATGTATTTTTTCTTTATTTTCTAAAATCCTGTCTAACATAAAGATGTGTTTCCTTTAACGGGCAGTTTAATTGCCGCAACTGTTTTTTTAAGGTATGGATCAATTCTGTTTTTTGCTGGCATTCTTTCCGGGTAGATTATTTGTCAGAATTTAATAAATTGGATCCATGGTGCCGTCGGAACTGGGTGAGTGAATATTTTTCAAGCTTCCAGTCAGGTACGGCGCAGGATTTGCAGACATTGTGAAACCACTTGTTTCTGACCCACCGGGCAGCCCGGCTGTTCCGGGAGTTGTTTGCTGAAAAGGTCTTATTGCAGTGAGTGGTGATAATGGCGTAAGTATCATGGGTTTCAATGGTTCTGATGCCATGGAGAACCCCTTTTCTGGAAGGCCACAATTTGATTTTTTCAATAAGCCTTAACAGGTCTATGCGTTTTCTATAAAACCGTTTGGCCTGTGTTTTTTTTTTCTCTGACATGGATACCCTTATTGACGAAGAATCGCTGCCCTGACGGCCATGGCAGCCGTTCCAAGCTGCAGCGGATCATATAAAATCCGGATGCCTGCTTTTTTCAGGCCGTTTGCCGTAATGCCCAGGGGAACTCCGGGTGCAGCAATAAATGTTTCAGGGCCGATCATAGTGCTTGTGATAACATCTTGGGCACTGGTCGCCTCTATGAAAAGAGAAAAATTTTCCTTGACTGATGAAAGATCATGGACCAGTTCAATTTTTCTGGCCTGTTTTTTTTGAATGTCTGCACAATTTTTCCGGCATTTGACCATGTCCCTGTCATGGATACCCACATCCGCGCCAAATCCTAGCAGGGTCTGGGTCGCTGCCATTCCAACCGGGCCTGCCCCCAACACCAGAACCCGTTTTCCCCTTACTCCCTTTGCCATGAGATCCAGGGCAGCGGCAAACACATTTCCCGTGGCCTGGATATTGTCGATTAAACGGGATTGTTTTAAATTAAGGGCAAAATATCGGTTATCATCGGCCATAAAGAGTATATCTGCCTTGTCCTCAACGGCCCGGGCGATTCCTGCCGCATCTGTTGGCTCCGGGATAAAGGCGGAAAATCCGATATGGGTGAGGATATCTTTTATGGTTTGGGCAAACCCCGTGATCGTTCCAAGACCTGCCGTTATGGTCACAACGGCTATGGAAAGATCGTTTATCACGGCTTGAATATCTTTTTGGCGAATTCCCGTGCCATGACAGGCAATGCCCAGCATATCCCAGCCGGTTTGACGTCTAAGGCGTTCATCAAAGTCTGAAAGGTGATCTGAAAGCGTGTCAATGTCACCTGAGGTAAGTCGCGTCACAACGGATTTCCTTTAAAATCAAGCCCGTCCGAAAATGGCTCTCTGTTACGCTCAATCACTATATTGCCTTAAGGGTCTGAAGGGGAACTGAAGAATTTAAATTATTTTCTCCCCTTTTGTTTTTCTGATCATTTTTTCTTTGCAAAATCCAGGCCTTGTAAACCTCAGGCCGGGCGATTTCATAGTCTCCGCAGGATGACAGTATTTTTTCTACCTGGGCCACCGTACGCCTTGCATCCTCGATATCCAGAGTGTTCTGGGCCACCCCGGCAAGTCCCTCTCCTGCAGGAACAATCGAGGTCACCACATTGGCACCGGCATAAAGCCTTTTTTCAAGCCCGTTAACCCCCTCAACATCCAGAGAGGCAGGAATCAGCCTGTCTGGGAAAAGAAGGCGTAAAACCGCCAGGATGATCAGTTCCATCTTGATATCCGCCAGGGGGTGATTTTCCATGGGCGTGCCTGTCTGGGGAACAAATCCCATGACCCGGGTCTGGTCAACATCCAGTCGTTTCATCGCATCAAAGGAATCCATGATATCTTCACTGGTTTCACCGACCCCGCACAAAATCCCCTCTTCAATTAAAAGGTTATTGCGTGCTGCGTTTTGTTTGACCAGGAATCGTTCTGAAAAACTTTGACCAATTCTCAATTGTGAAAACAGATCAGGGTTATGGGTTTCCTGGTAACAGGCATAAAAGTCAGCTCCGGCATCAGCCATCCGCTTTAAGGCCCAATCCGGCAGTACCCCCGGGGAAATCATTACGGGCAGATGGGTCTGGTTTTTGATATCAGAGATAATCTCGCACAGTGTTTGAACCTGTTCAGCCATGTCATTGTGCAGCAAAACAGACTCTCCCATGGTCAGATCAATGAGATGAACCCCTGATTCTGCAAGCTTGCAGGAAATATCCAGAATTTGTGCCCGGGATTTGCTGTACCGGGGAGAATGGGTATTGTCTTTTCGATAATAGCAAAATCGGCAATTGTTTCTGCAATGGGTGCTGTTGTAAACAAACCCGTAAAGAAAAATATCATTGTTAAAATATTTTTTTCTTAATTGTCTTGCCGCCTTAAAGAGCGCATCCGTTTCCGGGCCTGGGCAGGATGCTAAAAGACAGGCAATTTCCTTCCTTGACAAGCATTCCTCGTTCAGGGCTTTTTGCAGAATGGCCAAATGTTTATTATTTTTCATAAACCAACACGTCCTGATGAAACACTTCAATTAATTTAAAAGGCCTCTTTTATCATAATTTGTTCGTTTTTTAAAGTGTATAATCCGGGAAAATGGCGGGAAGCCCGGGAGTTGCACCCGGCTACATGGATTTAGAGTCCATGTGATCTCATTGCGATCCACTCCCCGCAAACCCGATAAAATTCTTTAAGAGACGCAGATTAACGCTGATTTTCAGAATTATCAATCTGCGCCCATCTGCGTCCATAAAACACTGGCGAACGTTAGGGCCTCCCGAAATTTAAGATATATTCGTTTTACGGGTGCCTTAAGCGTTATGAAGTCCTTTTTATAAACTGTTTAACACAACCAATATCAATACCCAGCACTCGTGCGATGTTGAACTTGGCTTCAATCCCTTTGGCAAAACCTGGCAGGGGTGTCATGACTCCAAGCCCCAGATCGGTTCGCACTTCGTTCATAATAACAGGATCTGTAAGATCTTCAATACCCACGGACAATTTTTTGGCAACATATGCTTTTGCTTGTTCAATTCTCATGCCTTTGGACATTTGCATCCGGGCAACCAGATCTCCGGCTCCCCGCATTCCGCCCATTCCAGAGGCTTGTGCATGTGTTATTGCCATTCCAAATGGATCGCCGACGCCAACCTACAATCCGTCTAGTCGGCAGATCTCCACCATGGCCTTGGATGCCCGTGATACAATATCAACGGGTGGATGATCCGTCATGGTAACCCCGCCGACACCCATGCCCATATTGGGATGGATCGGGATATTGGCAATCTCTCCGCAGGGTTTCATAAAGGTGATGGTGCGGGCCACATTCCATGCCGATGATTTGCTGGTCTTGGTATTGGCCACGGGGCCGAAAATGGTTGCTCCGGCAAGTTCTGCCATCTTTAGCTGATCATGGGGATACATGCCTGCCAGGCGATGACCTTTATATTCCAGCTCGCTGTGCATACCCAGGACAAATTCACCTGCCGTGCCCAGTTCTATGCACATGTCAGGATACTTGGCCCGCAGCTTTTCCGTGGCCAGCAAAGAGGCCAGAAAATCAGCATCCCCGGCAGCGCCTGCCGTATCCAGGTTGATACCATCTGCACCAGACTCATACATGAGACTTGCCACAAATACAATATCATTGACCAGATCTTTAACAGACGCTTCATAGGATTCCTGGGCTTCCTTGATTTTTCCCATGGGCATCAGTTCCATGGGGTTTGGAAAAGGACCGTCAGGTTGGCTGTACAGACCAAGATTGGGCTGGGCACCATAAAACAAAGGGATATGGGTGTCCAGCAGGGCCTGCTCAAGAACTGGCTGCTCAACCGTTGCGACGCGCTTTACAGGTTTGTAACTATAATCCACAAAAGCCAGTTCCATGGTATCGGCACCCATCAGTTTCTCATAGATCTGAAGGGCCTGAATCCGGTTGACATTGATCCCGACACGCCTTATTTTCAGCGTGCTTGCATCATAGGTTAAAATCACTTCTTTTCCCGCCTCCACACTCATAAATTTCTGGCGAGCACAGAATATATCCAGAAGATGTTTATACTCCTCCTGGGACAGGGGGGGCACCTTAGCACGGTCGGCAGCATCCTCGCTTCCCTGTATCAGGTCTGCCATAATTTCATCTTTTGTCATTGAAACGGGTGACCCGTCACCCATCCGACTAAAATACTGGGCCATGGTTTCTCCTTTTTTAAACGTAAAAACAATTGTGCATGTAAATTAAAAGCGGCTAACCCCTGGCGTTTACAGCCCGGGTAATGGCCTCTTTCAAAATTTTAACCATATCATCGATTTCCGGTTCTGTAATCACCATGGGCGGTGAGAATTGCAGGATATCTCCTGCAAGCGCTCTTGTGATCAGGCCAAGCTCATAGGCGGCGTCAACAACCAGGGGTGCAAGTGGGGGATCATGTTTTTCTCTGGTTTCTTTGTTTTTAACCAGTTCCACCCCGACCATAAGACCTATGCCCCTTACATCACCAATCACATCACTATCAAGGGTCTGGATTTTTTCTTTCAGATGCTTGCCCATTCGTTCTGAATTGGCAACAAGACCTTCATTTTCAACAATTTCAAGATTTTTCAGTCCAACGGCACAGGCCAGCGGGTGACCACTATAGGTGAATCCGTGGAAAAATCGTTCCCGTTGTTTGAGAATATCAAATATGTCGCCGGAAAGGGCAACGGCACCAAGCTGGACATATCCGCTGGTAATGCCCTTTGCCATGGTCATGATATCTGGGACAACCCCTTCCCAGTGTTCAATTCCAAACATTTTTCCGGTCCGTCCAAATCCGTTGATCACCTCATCGGCAATAAACAGGACATCATTGTCTGTACATATTTTTCGTATTCGTTCAAAATATCCAGGGGGTGGAATGATAATGCCGCCTGTTCCAATGATCGGTTCGGCAACAAATGCGGCAACCTTATCCCTGCCAAGTGCCAGAATTTTTTCTTCAAGTGCTGTTGCGCATTCAAGGCTGCACGAGTCTGTTTTTTTCTCCCATGGGCATTGATAGCAATAGGGCGGTTCAATATTATCAAAACCCGGCAGCAGCGGCTCAAATCCTTCATGAAACCCGGGCAGCCGTGTTGCGCATACGGCACCGCAGGATACACCATGATAGGCCAGGTTCCGTGTGATGATGTAATCTTTGCTGTCCTGTCCTTTCAGATACCAATAAAACCTGACCATTTTAAAAATGGTATCATTGCTTTCCGATCCGCTGGAGGTAAAAAATATTCTGGCATCTTTAACCGGTACCATCTGGCTGACTTTCTGGGCCAGGCGGATGGCTGGTACGTTTGCAAATTCATTAAACGAATGAAAGCTTTCGAGCTGGTCCAATTGTTCTTTGGCTGCCTGGGCCAGATCAGGCCGGCAATGTCCCACAGAACTGTACCACAAGGCAGCAGTGCCATCATAATATTCTTTGCCTTCCACATCCCATACCTTGCATCCTTTGCCCCGGGCAATGATTTTGGCCCCTTTTTGCTGCAGGATCCAAATACTTGAGGTGGGATGAAGATAACACTCTTGATCTGCTTTTTTTAAAGCCTGGATTTCAGCGATACTGAATTTTTTTTCTGTTCCCATAATAATCCCCATTAACAATAGGATTTAATACAAAATTTAAAAAATGATGAAAAAAACTTAAACGGTTAATGCAATATTATACGATGTATAGTTTAATAATAATTATTTTGTCAAGTCAATTCATATGGATTCCGGATTGGCCGGATCAGACAAAATTTTATTGCATACAGGCCATCAATAAACGCATGTGTCAATTGAACCTGACGATGGGATGGAAGATAGTATATTTTTTGATCGGAAAAAATTAATATGTTTTTTGTTTTGAACTTGACAAAAGTGCTATGAATTATGTTAAAATCACTTTAACGATTAAGCTGTTATGGTATATCCCCCATCAACACATGCTATGAGGAGAGACAAATGAAGGGTTTTTACGGAAAATTATTATCTATTGACCTTACAGATCAGAGATTTGATGAAAAAAATATTGAACAGGCGGTTTTTGAACAATATTTAGGCGCAAAGGGACTGGGAGCCTATTTGCTGAACGCATACAATCCGCCTGAGGTTGATGCCCTGGACCCGGCCAATAATTTGATTTTCTGCACAGGACCTGCGGCTGCAAGTCCCGTATGGGGCTCAAGCAGGTATGGGGTGTTTACCAAATCACCGTTGACCGGATTTTTCTCTGAATCTTATTCCGGGGGCAAGGTGCCCGAGGCCATTGATGCTGCAGGGTATGATGCTGTCATGATCCATGGGCAGTCCAAAGATCCTGTGGTCCTTTCCATAGAACCGGGCAGGGTTGTTTTTAATAATGCCCAGGATTTATGGGGAAAAGATACCTTTGAAACCGAGGCCCTTATTGCCGCCACATATGGGAACAAGGATAAATCGTTTAAAAAAAGCGGGGTCCTGGCCATAGGGCCTGCAGCTGAAAACGGGGTATGTTTCGGCATTATCCAGAATGACAACTGGCATTGCGCAGGACGAACGGGTGCCGGAACGGTAATGGCCTCCAAAAAATTAAAGGGAATCCTCTTCCAGGGAAGCCGGAAAAGAGAATACCACGATGAAAAGGCCCTCAAATCCTTTGTAAGGCATATTGCAGACGTGGGCCGGGACCATCCTGCCGTCAATGCCTACAAATCAATGGGTACCTCCCAGATGGTAAAGGTATTGAACAGTAAAAAGGCGTTTCCCACACAATACTGGTCAAAGGGATATTTTGAAAAATGGGAGAATATCAGTGCTGAAGCATTGCACACCCAATGCAAGGTGACACCCACGGGCTGTTCCAAATGTTTTATGTCCTGCGGTCGAAAAACCACCATATTAAAAGGGCGTCACAAAGGCATGGCCCTTGAGGGTCCGGAGTATGAAACCATCTACGCCTTTGGCGGGCTGTGCATGGTTGACAGCATTGAGGAGATCGCTTTTTTCCATGTGTTATGCGATCGCCTGGGAATGGATACCATCACTGCTGGCAATTTGTGTGCATTTACCATCGAAGCTGCAAAACGAGGCAAAATAGACCATGATATCGATTATGGGGATGTGGAGGGCATTGAAAAACTGCTTCATATGATCGCCCGTCGACAGGGCATAGGAGATGTTCTGGCCCAGGGCATTAAACATGCTGCAAGGCTTTGGGGTTTAGAAGACATCGCCGTGCATTCCAAGGGCCTTGAGCCGGCAGGCTATGACCCCCGGGTCTTCAAAGGGATGGGGCTTGCCTATGGCGTTTCCGACAGGGGGGCCTGTCATTTGAGATCCACTTTTTATAAACCGGAACTGGCCGGCATGAGTCCCATGGACATATTAAAAGGCAAAGCTGAACTGCTGATTGATTTTGAGGATCGCCTGACCATTTTTGACACCCTGGTCCTGTGCCGGTTTTTCAGAGATTTTTACACCTGGGAAGAACTGGCCGTCATGATCCAGTCATTAACGGGGCTTAAATCTGATAAAGCCTCGCTCCAGAAAAAAGCCGGCAACATTGCCAATGAAATCAGAAAATTTAATATCCAGGAAGGATTGACCAGCAATGATGACCAGCTATCCAGGGGCTTATTTAAAAAACTGAGCGACACGGGAGCGAAGATAACTCATGAGGAGTATGATTTGATGCTGGCTGAGTATTATGCCGTAAGAGGATGGTAAAGAGGGTTTTTTCCAGGGAAAAAATATGAACAGAGTCACCATTAAAGATATTGCAAAACAGCTGAAGGTTTCCACCACCACCATTTCCAATGCCCTTAACGACAAACCAGGCGTCGGCATGGTTGTAAAGGGGAAAATTGTGCAGATGGCCAGGGAAATGGGATACCAGCCCAATTATTTTGCAAAAGGCCTTGTGAGCAAACAAAGTTTTGCAATCGGTTTAATTGTTGCCAGTATTGCAGACCCGTTTTTTTCTGAACTTGCCCTTGGGGTAAATGAAAAAGTAAGCGAGCTGGGTTACACCATGATGCTTTTCAATACCAGCTACGACATTGAAAATGAGAAAAAAAGTATCGAACTGCTCAAGTCCAGGGGAGCTGACGGCATTATTTTGTCAACAATACTTCAGAATGACCCGAACATTGATCTGTTGAACCAGATGCAGATTCCCTTTGTGCTTGTCAACCGTCTGATCCTTAATCCAAAGAAGGCCAGCCAGATCGATTCTGTTTCAGTGGACAATTATGGCGGGTCCTATAAGGCGGCCAGGCATTTATGCCGGCTGGGCCATACAAAAATAGCCGTTATTGCCGGGGATATGGAAGCCTCTTCAGCTATTTTGCTGACACAAGGTGCAACAGATGCATTTGCTGAGTTTGGTGTTGTCATTCAGCCGGATCTATTTGTTGAATGCGGGTTTAATAGAAAAAAGGCATACCAGGCAGCCTTGGACATATTGATCCGGAAAAACAGGCCCACGGCATTTTTAATCCAGGGAGACAACATGGCGCTTGGCGTCAGGGAAGCAGCATATGAATGTGGGCTCAAAATTCCTGAAGACCTTGCAATCGTTGGCTTTGATGATATCAGCATATCTTCTTTGGCCGGGATAGAACTGACCACGGTCAGTCAGAACCAGTATAAAATGGGCATGACGGGTGCCCAGATGCTCATCAACAAAATAAAGAATAAAAACCGATCCGGCAGTTCCAGTAAAATAGAACTGGGAGCAGAATTGATCATCAGAAATTCATGCGGTTTTAATCTGAAAGGGTATGTCAGGTAATTGGCCGGATTAAATTCTTGCAGACGGGGTCAGGCTTGCTTTATTGTGTTTTTACATAAATCCATATCAAAAATGCAATAAAGCAAGCTTGACCCCACCAACTTACATCAGAAATTGAACGCAACCTAAATTAAAGGGGATGGATTATCAAATGAATTCAAAAGAACGCGTAATGGCGGTAATCAATCATCAAAAGCCTGACCACATGCCTTGTTTCGGGGCAAACTGCATGGTCACTTACGAGCAGATGGAGGCGGTTTCAGCATTCTGGCCCCAAGGCCATGAAGACGGAGAAACCATGGCCAGACTGGCTCTTGCCGCCCATACCGTTCTTGGGTGGGATGCGGTAAGGGTTCCTTTCTGCCAGACATTTGAGGCACGTGCGTTAGGCGTTCGGATCAAACCGGGAAAACTTCCAGGCAATATGGAAGGCATCCCCGGCATTGATCATCCCCCCCTTTACAAGCTGGATGACACCCCCGTGTTTCCGGATAATTTTCTTGACCAGGGATTTATTCCAGAACTGCTGAAAGCCGTCAGGATTTTAAAAAAGGAACTGGGTGATAGCGTGCCTGTGATTTCAGGGATTATCGGACCGTTTACCCTTGCAGGGTCCCTTATTGATACGGTTCCGCTGCTTAAGGCAACCTTTAAGGCGCCCGATAAGATCAGGCCCTGGCTGGAACTGGGGGAAAGGGCCGGCACGGCCCTGGCAAAGGCTCTCATTGATGCCGGGGCAGATATCATATGCTGTGAAGATATGACGGCCTCACCTGAGCTGATTGCGCCTAAAACCTATAAAGAGCTGGAACTGGAATTTCAGACCAGACAATTTGATGCAATTTCAGTCCCCACCATTCTGCACATCTGCGGCAAGATAGATCCTATTGTGCATTGGATGGCCCAAACCGGTGCGAATATTCTCAGCCTGGACACCAAATCAAACCCCAGGGATATCAGGGAAAAATGTGGTCCGGATATTGTATTGCTGGGTGGTGTTGATGTGGCAACGACATTGTTTTTACATGGACCTGAGGAGATTAGGCAGGCAGCGGAACAGTCTATCTCAGATGGCATCCAGATCCTGGCACCGGGCTGTGCCGTGGGGCCGGGGACTCCCAATGAAAACCTTTTGGCCATGCTGCAGGTGGCCAGGGCGCATTAATGGCAAGAATCGGTATTGCACTGGATCTGGGTACGAGCGGATTTCGCGGGCAGGCCCTGGATCTGGATCAAAACGCAATGATTATATCCACGGCTGTCACCACCCGGCACCCCCTGCCTGGTGCCAATGTCATGGATCATCTTCATTTTGCCATTGAACTGGGCCTTGAGCGGGCCCATGAGGTGATGATTCATGCTGTCAACAAGGTGATTGATGCCTTAAGGATTAGAAATGACGAGGTTGTGCGGCTGGCTGTCTGCGGTAACCCGATCCAGTTATCACTTTTCCAGCAGATGGAAATCAGGGATCTTGCCTATGCGGGAAAGCACAAGCTTGAAGCCCTGGGTGTGGTTGCTCCGAAAAGAGATGCCCGAATCATCAAGGCCTGGGAAATTTGCGGACTCGATCTGCCGGCTGATACAGACGTCCTTATTCCTCCGGCCGTCCGGCATGAAATCGGGGCTGATGCCCTGGCCATGATGATCCAGACCGGCATGTTGGAAAAGAATGAAATCGCCATTGCCACGGATTATGGCACCAATGCTGAAATGGCCCTGGTGGTTAATAAAATTGTATACACGGGTTCAACAGCAGCCGGGCCTGCCCTGGAAGGGCAGCATATCAAGGATGGGTTGCTGGCACTGCCCGGTGCCATCTGTGATGTGGCTTTTGTACCGGCTATTGCCGGTGACAGGGACTGCTTGGAAATATCCGGACAAGACAGACCCCTGAAGGGAGGGTTGAAAACCTTTGTTCTTGATCAAGCAATGGCAGTACAACCCGGTGATACCATTGACCCTTCAACAGGGACCCTGATTGAAAAAGGAAGCATAACGGCCGAGGGCATCACGGGAACCGGAGTTGTGGCCCTGGTTAACCAGGGGATAGAATCAGGCCTGATACGGCTTCCGAAAATCATGACGCAGGATGCTGCAGTGCATTTGTCCAATGGGGTCACCTTTATCCAGAAAGATCTTGAAGCGGCGGGCAAGGCCATCGGTGCCATCAGAGCCGGTCATATCGCTTTATGCCAGGCAGCAGGGATTGGTCTGGATGACATTGAAACCGCTTACATGTGCGGTGCTACGGGAACTTATGTGGACGCGATCAAGGCCCAGCGAGTGGGCATGATACCAAAGGGCGTTAAACGAATCTATCAGATCGGCAACTCGTCTCTGGCCATGGCCTGTGACATGGTCAGGAACGTGGATGAACTCTGGCGCATGGAGCAGATTGCCGATGAATTAAGACAGCATCACTGCATGTTTGCCGATTCCAGGACATTTGAACGGATTTATATTCTGGAATTGTCTTATTGGACAGAAGGGATGCCCATGGATCAATATCATCGGTTTTTAAAAAAGTTCGGTCTGCCGCCTTTAAATGAGACACAGGTCATTTCCCAAGTGATTAAGACCGTTCATCAGGATATCCCGGATTTCGGAATCACGGGCTTAAGGATTATTTCCTCTGTCGGCGAGCAGAAAACGATTGTGTTTAAAGGATGCATCGGGTGTAATGCCTGTGTTGAGGAATGTCCTGAAAATGCACTGTGTCTGGCAGAAAAGGGAAACGATGTTGCCATCACCCTGGATCTTGCCCGATGTATGGGCCTTGCCTGCACCAGATGTGAAAAAAATTGTCCGGAGAATGTGTTTGTCTTGAAAAAAATGATATTAAACAACTCAACTTTCAACGTTACCGGATTTTGAGGTCGAAAGCTGAGGAAACAATAAATATAAAAAGGAGATCAAATCGAATGGATAAGGCACAGTATATGAAAATGGCTGCCCAGTACATTGTTGATGCAGATGAGGATGAAATCGAAAAACTGGCCCAGGCCTATCTGGATGAAGGCTTTGATCCGGTTGAGATGATTGAAAACGGTCTTTCCGAAGGCATCCGGAAACTTGGGGACCTGTTTGATCGCGGAGAGGTCTTTTTACCCCAGCTGATTATTGCATCCGAAGCCATGACCAAAGGGGTCAATATCCTGGAACAGGCCCTGCCCAAAGACCAGATTGGTAAAAAACTGGCCAAGGTGGTTGTTGGAACCATTGAAGGGGATGTCCATGACATTGGTAAAGGGATTCTGGTCACCATGCTGAGGGTATACGGGTTCGAGGTCATAGATCTGGGTCGGGATGTCCCCGTTGCAACCTTTGTGGAAAAAGTAAAAGAACATAAAGCAGATGTTGTTGGTTCATCTGCTTTGATGACAACGACCATGGTGGGGCAAAAAGCCCTTGAACAGGCGTTAAAAGAGGCAGGCCTTCGGGAAAATCTTACAACCATGGTGGGGGGTGCGGCTACCACGGAACGCTGGGGCAACAAGATTGGCGCCAGTTTCTGGGCAGAAACCGCAGGAGACACGGTGATAAAACTCAAAGCAATATTCGCTTGAAAACCAGAATGGATCAGGATGTGTATGACAATGAAAAACTGGACTGAAACTCAACAGAATCGGTTGATCGAACTTGACGCAGACGATCAGGCACTGCTTCAGACATTTGAGGATGAAACTCAGCGAAACAGTGAGTTTCAGAATCGGGTAACACAGTTGATCAAAACACAAAAAAGCAAACTTTTAAAAATGCGTAGCAATGAAAGACGTCCGGGACTGTGCAGCCTTGCCGACGAGCTGGTTGCTTCCTTAACTGGAAAGGGATTTGTCCAGGTAACCACCTCCACCATGATGCCCAAAACCCTGCTGGAGAAAATGGCGATCACAGATTCCCATCCCCTGACAAAACAGATTTTCTGGATCGATTCAAAACGGTGTCTGAGACCCATGCTTGCACCCCATCTGTATTATATCATGAAGGATTTGCTTCGCATCTGGGAAAAGCCCATTGGGATTTTTGAGATTGGCTCCTGCTTTCGAAAGGAATCAGAAGGCGCCCGTCATGCCAATGAGTTTACCATGTTAAATGTCTGTGAATTCGGTCTGCCCATGGAATCGCGTGATGCACGGCTTGAAGAACTGGCCGGGCTTGTCATGAAAACCTGCGGTATAGATGACTATAAACTGGAAACAGAGGAATCAGCCGTTTACGGATCCACCATTGATGTGGTTGGTGCTGAGCCCGAAGATCTGGAACTGGGATCAGGTGCCATGGGCCCCCATCCCCTGGATGATGCCTGGAAAATAAATGAAACCTGGGTGGGAATCGGGTTTGGTGTTGAACGGCTTTTGATGGCAAAAAACAAGGGCAATACACTGGGCAGATATACCAGGAGCTTGACCTGGCTTGATGGTGTCCGCCTCAACCTGTAATGAGCGTCAAATGCAGTCATCAGGGAATGAATGGGGGTATATGGACGATAATTTGATGTCAAGGAGAATGATTTGAAAATAGCAATTGTTGGCGGCGGACTCCAGGGAGTTGAGGTCGCCTATCTGTCAAAAAAAGCAGGGTATCAAGTCATGGTGCTGGATAAAATCCCTGATCCGCCGGCAAAAGGACTTGCCCATGAGTTTGTTCAGTTTGATATCTGCCAGATAAACCCGGCATCTGCCATTCTTGACAGTGCTGACCTGGTTCTGCCGGCCCTGGAAAATGATGCAGCCTTAGCAGCCCTTGAGCGTTGGCAGAAAAATACAGCCATTCCGCTTTGTTTTGATTTTGATGCATACAGGATTTCTTCATCAAAACTAAAATCAAACCATCTGTTTTCAACACTGGGTATACCAAAACCCATGGATTGGCCGCAATGCGGATTTCCCGTTGTTGTAAAACCCAGCATCGGAAGCGGCAGCCAGGGAGTCAGAATCATATGTTCACAGGATGAATGGGATACCCTATTTGATACCAGACACCCAAAGGACCCATCAGCAAAAGAGCCGTGGGTGGTGGAAGAATATATCACGGGACCTTCCTATTCCCTTGAAATCATCGGCAGCCGCGGCAGGTATGAAACCCTGCCGCTGACTGAGCTTTTTATGGATGAAGACCATGACTGCAAACAGATTATTGCGCCGGTTGAAATCGAATCCGGACTGATCAGGCGCTTTGAACAGTCTGCAAAAACCATAGCCCGGCATATGAAACTTGATGGCATCATGGATTTTGAGGTGATCCTGCACGAGGGAGAGATGAAAATGCTGGAAATCGATGCCCGGTTTCCAAGCCAGACCCCCATGGCTGTTTATGCGTCCACTGGCGTGAATATGGTTAAAATACTGGCAGATCTGGCCTTGAATCATCTGCCGGATCTGGTTTTCCCGCCGGGGAAGCCGGAACCGGCGAACAGAAATAAACATAGACATGCGATGGTCGAGCATATCTTTGTTGGTCCCCGGGGAATCGGCGTCAAAGGCGAGAACATGATGAAATCCTGTGGCCCTCTTCATTTGGAAACCGATTTTTTCGGGGCAGATGAGGCGGTCACAAGCTTTGTTCCCGGGATTGATAAATGGGTTGCCACCCTGATCATCAAGGCCGATACCCACACGGAAACCAGACTAAAACACGAACAGATTTTAAATGATCTGGCCTGCCGGTTCAATCTGCCGATCGTGCCCGATAACCCCGAAATATAGTCGTTCAATGTTGGTTGGAGATTTGCAAATATCCGAGTTTGTTTCTTGTTTCAGGGTTTAAGTTTTAGGGTTTAAGAGCAGTTAAATCCTAAATCCTAAACTTAACCCCATTCCTGAACAGGATTTTCGTTCAGGCACTACAAAATATGAAAGATTACCATGAAGGACATGAAGCCCATGAAGTTTTTCCTTCAAGTCCTTCATGCGCTTCACGATAAAATTGGGGTTGTTTTCATATAAAACAATACGCTGATCAACCGTATGGCGTTTAACCCTCCTGCCGTTTGCCCAGCCGGCCGTCAGGCGCTGGGATGTGGGGCGAAGGGAACCGGGCTTTGCGTTCAAGCACATTGAGATCGAGGTGGTTGCGCATGTATTTTTCAGATGCATCTTCAAATGGCTGAAAATCCCAGGGTGTAAATCTGCCTTTTCTCATTGATCTGTCCACAAGACGTCTGCGATTCTGGTTTGCCACCACTTTTTTGCGCAGATCGGTTGTGTTCCATCCTTTTTTGACCTCAGCATAAAAGGTGGCGCGCACGGTTTCATATTCCGGCTGTCCGGCAAGGTTGTCTGTTTCATCTGGATCATTTTCAAGATCATACAGCTGTTCCGGGTCAGCATCACAATAAATATATTTATACGTGCCGCGTCTGAGCATGATGATCGGGGAAATGGCGCCTTCACAGAGGATTTCACCGCAGACCACCGCGTTTTTGTCCTCTTTTTCGCCCTTTAGCAGGGGAACCAGGCTTTTGCCATCAATGGCAGCAGCATATTCAATCTTTTTGTCAGCCACGGCAATGTCCGTCAGCGTGGGAAGCAGATCAACAAGGGAGACAGGCTGGGTAACCCGTCTTGGTGAAAACCGTTTCCGTGCCCAGACAATCAGTGGAACACGGGATGCCCATTCAAAATACGACATTTTATACCACATCCCCCGTTCGCCCAGCATCTCTCCGTGATCTGAAGTGATCACAATGATGGTATCATCCTTGAGGCCGTTTTTTTCCAGGGCAGCGAGAAGACATCCCACTTTATCGTCAGCATAACTGATTTCACTGTAATAGGCATGGCGTGCATTGCGGATTCTTTCTTCGGTCTGCTCATATTCACCCATTGCACTGACATGATACAGCCGCTTGCAATGGGGATCAAGTTTGTCATAGGGGATTTGCCGTACCCTGGGCATATCGATTTTTTCGTGATCATATCGGTCCCAGTATTCTTTTGTCATGGCAAACGGATCATGGGGATGGGTAAAGGAACTCATCAGGAAAAAGGGGCGGTCATCATCGCTGCGGGCAAGCTCGTTGATTTTCCGGACTGAATTGAAGGCCACTTCCTCGTCAAAATCAATTTGATTGCTGGTGACACACGTGCCTGCCTGAACCACACTCAGCATGTTGTGATACCAGGTTGGGCGCCGTTCAAAATTATCCCAGTCCGGGGTCCAGCCGAAATCACCCGGATATATGTCCGTTGTCAGCCTGTCTTCAAACCCGTGTTTCT
>Ga0180007_10002823_pt1 | contig 20116 bp, 13 predicted proteins | sample MM_PC_MetaG_FD_121122 | JGI IMG/M metagenome (GOLD analysis project Ga0180007, IMG submission 121122) | Groundwater microbial communities from the Aspo Hard Rock Laboratory (HRL) deep subsurface site, Sweden - MM_PC_MetaG | ecosystem: Environmental > Aquatic > Deep subsurface > Groundwater... | reverse complement strand
TGACGTCCTCGATGCCGGTCAGGATGTCGCCCTCGGCGTGGTTGCCCGCGCCCCCGCCCGTCTGGGCCGTGGTCCCGTCCTGCAGGGTCAGGTCCACGTTGACCCAGGCGTTGCTGGCGCTGTAGTCCGACAGGTCGCGGGTGCCCGTACCGCCGGAAAGCCTGTCGGCCCCGGCCCCGCCGACCAGGGTGTCGTTGCCCGCGCCGCCGATGAGGGTGTCGTCGCCGTCCAGGCCGATGAGATGGTTGGCCAGGCCGTTGCCCGTGAGCACGTCGCCGTGGGCGGCGTCGTTGCTGCCGATGAGATTCTCGATGCCCACGAGCGTGTCGCCGATGGCGTCATTCTCCGCCCCGCCGCCGCTCTGGGCCGAGGCACCGTCTTGGATGTTCAGGTCCACGTTCACCCAGCTTTCGCTGTCGCGATAGTCGGCGAAATCCCACGCGACGCCGCCGTCGATCAGGTCGGCCCCGGCCCCGCCGCGCAATGTGTCGTAGCCCGCCCCGCCAAGCAGAGTGTCGTTGCCGTCCAGGCCGACGAGAAGATTGTTGGCCGCGTCGCCGACGATGCTGTCGTTAAAGCCCGAGCCGATGACGTTCTCGATGCCGATGAGCACGTCGCCCTCGGCATGGCCGCCTGTCTGGGTGGCGCGGGTCATGTCGATGTCTACGGCCGCGCTGCTCGCGCCGTAATCCACGGTGTCGCCGCCTTCCTGGGTGTAGAGCCAGGGAGTGTGCGATGCGTACGTCTGCCCGCCCCCGTCCAGGGTGTCGCTGCCTGCGCCGCCGCGCAGGGTGTCGTTGCCGTCGAAGCCGAAGACGTGGAAGGTCACGCCTTCCCGACTGAAATCCGTCGCGCTCGTCAGGTCGTCGGCCTCGTTTGTGCCCCAGATCTGCACCGCGCTGTTGCGGATGCCAAAAGTCGTCTCGGCGGTGCTCAGGCTGCCGTCGGTGACGGAGAAGACAAAGGAGTCGTCCTCGACGACCCGGATTTCGTCGCCGGGCTGCGGGGTGTCGAAGCGAAAGGTGACGCGGCCGCCATCGATGTCGGCCTGGGTGAAGACCGGCTGGGAGAAGTCGGTGATCTCGACGCCGTCCAGCAGCAGCACGCCGCTTACCGGGCCCTGGGTGATGGAGTACAGGAGATCCGCCGCATCGTTGTCCACGTCCGTGGCCGACAGGGAGCCCGCCAGGGATTGCGCGTTCAGGTCGTCCACCAGCAGCACATCGTTGACGGCGATGACCGGCACGTCGTTGACCGGATTGACCGTCAATGCCGCCTTGGCGTCAGATGACGTTTCGCCGTCGCTTATGCGGTAGCTCAGCGCGACATTGCCGTTCCAGTCCGCCGCCGGGGTGAAGGTCCATGTACCGTCGCCATTACTCGTCACGACCCCGGATCCTTCCGTGAGGCGAAGGCCATTCACAAAAAGCGGGGCATCGGCAGAGGCATAAACCCTGGCCAGAAGTCCGGCCTCGGTGATGAGCATGGCCCCGTCTTCGTCCATGTCGCCAAGATCCACTGTGCCGAGCACCAGCAGCGACTCGTCTTCCGGGGATGTCCGGAACCAGGCCAGCCCTTCCCGCTCGATCTCGTCCTCGATCCCGCGAGCGGCCAGATCATCGCCGGGCGTGGCGCTGAACGATCCCGATTCCAGAAATTTGGTCATGCCGAAATCGTCGCCTGTGGCGCGATCCAGAAAATCGGTGCTGCCGACACTGGCCTGATGAATGCCAAGTGCCTGGCGGATTTGCGTGTCGCTGCTGAAGACGTCGCTTCCGGCTTCGGAATCCGAAGAGCTTGACGTGGCGGCTACGGTTTTCAGCCCCGCGACCTGATTTTCGGGCAGCGTGCCCAGCGCCGACATCGCGTCTATAAGATCACCTTCGGGCGCTGCGACGGCAGCATCTGTCGCATCGGCAGCATCCGCGTCCAGGCCATCGACCGCGACAACGGGCATTTGCCCGCCCGGATTCAGCGGCTCCAAGCCGCCGGTGACGGCTTCAGTTTCATGCGCTTTGCCGTCTAAGGGTTGAACGATCCCCTGATTCTTGAACATATGGTTGCTCCTTGGTCGCCTAGTACGACTCTTTGAAAGCAACCTACTTTTTTATGTATATTAAATAACATACGTATACGTATGAAATTCATACATGAATACGTACGCATATATGCTTATTTTACGCCCGACAAAACTAACTGTCGTTAGTTAGAAACACCTCCATTTCAAGCATATCATCCACCTATAAGAACAGGGCCACCATGGCCTTGCCTCTGCCGGAAACAATGAGAAATCAATATATATCATGCTGATTTTAAACAAAAAAAACCACTTAAGGCAGCGCTGCGCGCCCGATCATCACCAGGAACTCAGCAGATGGTTTCGAAACCAACGCAGATCACATCCAAAACAAATAATTACCTACGTAAATACTACCATATCTCCTTCAATTTCAAAACAAAACCCTACCACAAAACAAAGGGAGGCCGCGAAATCTCACCCTTGAGCAAATCTAGCGGCCTCCCGTCACAGAGGTTGCGGTAACGATGGTCGTCCCGTTGAAAAAAGGCTCAATGTCTTTTCACTACCTGAAAAACATGGATCCAACCCGACGGATACAAGCCCACTTGCCCTGGCTGAGCACTTCTCCAGACACACGTAGGCGGGGATGACTTTTTGCGGCACCTTCCGGATTTTTCAGCAGTGCCTGACAATGATCTCGTGCGATGTTTTGCACTGTCCTCCTGGATGACCCTCTCTCCTCCCGCATCCTCCCTGAGCAAGGCGAGTCCTGAGCACACGCTCTATGGTTATATGCATTTGTGCGGGCATTTCAAAATACAATACATACTAAAATGTGTATAAATAGGATCCAAAAATACTGATCCATAGGAATAATTCTACCCTCTCCGCTCATGTAATGTCTAATTATACGGGAAAGGCCATCACCCCCTCAAAGGCAGCCCACCCCGGATCACTGATCTTCAAACAGCACGGCACAGCTCAAATCCTCCCGGACACCACTTCAATCGTGACTGCCGGAAAACGAAACTCGCGAGCGTGCTTCTCAAACGGCGAGAGAATCATTCGGAACAAAATCTGGAACATTTGCAATTTGTCAAATTTATAAAATATTTCAATAAGATGTCTGCAACATGCTCACAGCGTAAGCGGTCATCAAAACACGCAAGCAAGGAGAGTCAGATGCTGCATGAATCGCAAACAACCAACGGCGGAACTATCCAACCCGTCGTCTTGGAACGAACGGAAAGCCAGGCAACGGCCGACGTGCTTTCCGGGTGTCTTCTCTTTGTCGCCAAACATCACGGCCGCGTTCTTTCACCCGCATCCCTCCTGTCCGGCCTGCCTCTCGATGCGCAGGGGCGGCTGACTCCCGGCCAGGTCGAAGCGGCAGCCCGCAACGCCGGCATGTCTGCCCGCATCGTCAGGAGTCCGCTGTCACAAGTCGCGCGCTTCGCCCTGCCGGCCGTTCTCTTTCTTGAAGACGACCAGGCCTGCGTACTCGTGGAGATCGACGGCGAGAACCTGACCGTCGCCCATCCGGCCCTCGAAGAAGGCGTCAAGGTCATGCCCCGCAAGGAACTTGAAAAGCTCCACGCGGGCCACGTCCTCTACCTCATGCCCATCAGGGAGGAATCTGCGCACCAGCGCCCTGCTCTCAAAACCAAAGGGCATTGGTTGTTGAGCGCCCTGCTCAGGAACTGGCGCTCATACTCCCAGGTCATTACCGCAGCGGCCATTCTCAACATCCTGGCCCTGGCCTCGCCACTCTTCGTCATGAACGTCTACGACCGGGTAGTGCCCAACAACGCCCTGGAAACCCTCTGGGTGCTGGCCATCGGCATGGCCATTGTCTTTGTTTTCGACTTCGCCATCAAAGGCCTGCGCGCCTACTTCATCGACAACACCGGCAAGAAAATTGACGTTGAACTGGAGGGCAGACTCTTTGACCAGCTCCTGAACATGCACCTCAAGGACAAGCCCGCTTCGGTGGGCTCTTTCGCCAACCTCCTGCGCGAACTGGAAGTCCTGCGGGATTTCTTCACCTCGGCCACGCTGGTGAGCTTCGTGGACCTGCCCTTCATTCTGCTCTTCATCACCATGTTCTGGTACATCGGCGGCCCCATCGCCTTCATTTTCATGGCCGTCCTGCCCATCACGATCATCATCGGCCTGGCCATCCACGTGCCCATAAAAAACTCCGTCGAGAGCGCCATGGCCAAAGGCAACGGCAAACACGGAGTGCTCGTCGAGACCTTGAGCAACATCGAAACGGTCAAGGGCCTGGGCTGCGAGGCGACCATGCGCCAGCGTTGGATGCGCGAAACGGCCGACAGCGCCAGGCACGCGATCCGTTTACGCTCCCTGTCTCACCTGGCCATGAACTTGACGGGATTCGTGCAACAGTTCGCCTACGTGGTCATCATCATCGTCGGCGTCTACCTCATCAAGGACGGCACGCTCACAACGGGCGGGCTGGTGGCCTGCTCCATCCTGAGCGGCAGGGTCATGGCCCCCTTCGCCCAGATTGCCCAGCTCCTCACGCGTCTGCACCATACCATGAACGCCTACTCGGAGCTGGACAAGGTCATGAGCCTGTCGGTCGAACGCACGGATACGCACTCTTTTCTGCATAGGCCGCAATTGGCGGGAAACATTGAATTCCGCGACGTCACCTTCTCCTACCCTGGTTCAAAACTCCCTGCCCTCAAGGGGTTGAACCTGCGCATCGCAGCCGGCGAACGCGTGGGCATCGTAGGGCGGACCGGTTCGGGCAAGTCAACACTGGGGAAACTGGCATTGAGTCTTTACACCCCTGACCAGGGCTCGGTGCTGGTGGATGGAGCGGACCTGCGTCAGGTTGATCCGGCGGATCTGCGTCGCTGGACCGGATACATGCCCCAGGATGTGGCCCTGTTCCAGGGTACGGTTCGGCAGAACATCTGCATGGCGCATCCCCAGGCTTCGGACCAGGAAATCCTGCAAGCCGCCCAGATATCGGGCACCCACGATTTCATGCGCACCCACCCCCAGGGCTACGCCCTGCACGTAGGGGAACGCGGCGGCACCCTCTCCGGAGGCCAGCGCCAGGCCATCTCCATCGCCAGGGCGCTGCTGCGAGACCCGCGCATCCTGGTCATGGACGAACCCTCCAGTTCCATGGACTCCCAGTCCGAGGCGCTGCTGCTGCAACGCCTCAAATTATTCCTGAATGGAAGGACGCTGGTGCTCATTACCCATCGTCCCTCCCTCCTCGAACTGGTGAACCGTCTGGTTGTCATTGACGATGGCCGGGTGGTGGCGGATGGGCCCAAGGACGTGATCGTGCGGCAACTGCAGTCCGGAGGAATTCCCATCAATCAAGCCACGCAGCAGCAAACGGGGGCCAAACAATGAACACCCAGCACAATCCTGTCGAATCTGCGCCCAGCGCGCCCGGACCCGAAACAGCGCCGCCAGCGCCAGCGCAAAACGATTCGCGCGCATCCACCGAGCCTGCGGGAAAGCACGCCTGCCGGGATCAGCAGATCCGGAATTTTGCGATGGAACTGAACGACATGACCAGGCGCAGCAGGATTACGCCCAACCTCCTGCTCATCGTCATCGCCATGTTCTTCACGGCAGCCATTGCCTGGGCGGCTCACGCTCCTCTGGACGAAGTGGTGCGAGGCATGGGCAAGATCATCCCTTCCACGGAGATCAAGCGCATCCAGAATTTCGAAGGCGGCATCGTCAAGGAAATCCTGGTGCGCGAAGGCGAAGAGGTGACCAAGAACCAGCCGCTGATCCTTCTTGATCAGACGCAGATGACATCGCGGTTTCGTGAGCAGCAATCGAACTATCTCGATCAGACCCTGGCCATCGCCCGCCTGGAAGCGGAGCTGGCAGGGAAGGACACCATCGTTTTCCCGGCCGAAGTGCAGGACCAAAAGCCGCATCTGCTCAAAAACCAAACCGAGCTTCTGCGCTCTCGCGCCGCCAATCGGCAGGCCGCCCTGTCCGTTCTTGAATTCGACAGGCAGCAGCGTCTGCAGGAACTCAAAGAGCTCAAGAGCAGGCTGAGCTATCTGCAGAGCAACCATGCGCTCCTGAAAAAGGAAGTGGACATGACCCGGTCCATGGTTTCCAAGGGGGCCGCGTCGGAAATGGATCTTTTGCGCTCCCAGCGCCAGCTGATGGAACTCGCGGGACAGATCGCCGATGCGCGTATCGCCATTCCCAAAGTGAACGCCACCCTTGAAGCGGCCGCGCACCGCATCGAGGAAGAAAAAAGTAACCAGCGCACGGCAATACTGCAGGAGCTCAATACGATTCGCACGGAAATGGAAGGCCGCAAGGAAACACTTCCGGCCCTTGAAGACCAGATGAACCGCACCAGCGTCCGCTCTCCTGTTGACGGCACCGTGCAACGGGTCTTTGTGACGACCATTGGCGAGGCCGTCGGACCGGGCATGGAGATGCTTGAAATCGTGCCCAGGGAAGACACCCTCCTAGTCGAGGCGAAAGTGCTTCCGCAGGACATCGCCTTTCTGCATCCCGGACAAAATACGGATGTCAAGATCACTGCCTACGATTATTCCATCTATGGAAGCATGACGGGAAAAGTGGAACATATCAGTGCCGACGCCATCTCCGACGAACAGAAAAAACTCAGCTACTACCTCATCAAGGTCCGCACCGATAGCGCGTCATTGACAAGCAAGAATGGCAAGGAACTGCCCATCATCCCGGGCATGGTGGCTCAAGTGGATGTGCTGACCGGCAAGAAAACTGTGCTCGAATACATTGTAAACCCGATCATCAAGACTGCCCGAGGCGCGCTGCGTGAACGCTAGGGGGTTGAGCTCCACGAGGCCACGTGGTAAACTTTATGTTGGGAGTAATTTACCATGAAAAAAAGAATTCTGCTGATTGAAGACGATGAGCTGCTTCGTTTGGGCCTGAAGTCCATAATCCAGACCAAAAAAGAATACGCAATTGAAGCCGACACGGCGAGCGGGAAGCACGCCATCCGGCTTTTCGACTCCAATCATCCCGACATTGTGCTCCTTGATCTCCTGCTGCCCGATATTTCCGGCATCGAGGTGTTGCGTCACATCAAGCGGATCGCACCCGAAATCCCCGTGGTGGTGCTTACGTCCCATGAAGAAAACGAGCTGCTTTTCGAGGCGCTGGAGTGGGGAGCAAACTGTTATGTGCTCAAGGGGGCAGGGCCGGAAGAGCTGCTTCTGGGTATTCATTACGCGCTGCTAGGCGAGATGTTCGTCAGCCCGAAACTGGCCAAACTCATCGTCGAGGCCTACCTCTTCGTCAATCGCCAACGCAAGTCCCTGCCGCCTTTGGCCGACCTTACGGTGCGGGAAAAGGAAATCGTCAGACTCGTCATCGACGGGAAAAAGAGCAAGGAGATCGCCGACACGCTCTTCATCAGCGTCAAAACCGTTCACAAGCACCGCTCGAACATCCTGGAAAAACTCGGCCTCAACAATCTGGCCGACCTTCGCCAGCGCAAAATGTATGTTCTCACCGAAATGTTCGAAGAAGACCTCACCGAATAGCCCGCCACAGCCTGCCCTTCGAAATAAAAACGACAGGGGAGGCTGAATCTATAATTACAGATTATTACTCAAAGCTCTTCAAAATACATACTTATCGCCGTTGCTGAAAATCTCCTTCTTCACGTAATCTGCCTGCAAATACTCATATATGCGCAATGCCTGTGTGTGTTGTTTCAACGACAGAGCCGCAGCCATGCTGGAGAACAATCCGGGAGTGACACGCCTTGGAAAAAAGCAATTTTCTTCTCGTTGAAGACGATCATCTTTTGCGCATGGGACTCAAATCCATGATCGACATGCAGGATGGCTACACGTGTGGGTCGGACGTCGCTACCGGCAGGGAGGCCCTGTATTCCTTCCGACAGAACCCTGCGGACATCGTCCTGCTGGACCTGCAACTGCCGGACATGTTCGGAACGGAAGTGCTGAAGAAATTGCGCAGGATCGATAAGCAGGTCAAAATTGTCGTATTGACCGCCCATGAAAACAACGATTTTCTTTACGAAACCCTGGAATATGGCACCAATGCATATGTTCTTAAAAGCGAGAACCCCGAAGAACTTTTCATGGCCATAAAATGCGCATTGAACGACGACCTGTTCATCAGTCCCAAACTCACCAAAAACATCGTCAAGGACTATATCTTCACCACACGACAGCGAAAAGGCTTGTCTTCCCTGCAAAACCTCACGCCGCGTGAAATTGATGTGGTGAAGCTGATTTTCAAAGGCAAGAAGAGCAGGGAAATCGCGGAAATCCTGGCCATCAGCGTCAAAACCGTCGACAAACACCGCTCGAACATCCTTCAGAAAATAGGCATCCACACCTTCAACGAACTGCGTCACGGAGGGATGTACTTCCTTGATCTTCTGAACCAGAATTAATTAACCGACATAATAATTCGCAGAAGTCCTTGCAGAATTCAAAATTTGCAAAGCGCAGAGCCCTTGCGTCCGGAAAATACGCCCCCCACATGTTTCAACAATTACAAACAGTTAAGACAATCCAAACCTTTTCGCGGGCTTTCACAGTGACGCGATGATCGAAAATATCCCGGCGAACGGGAATCCGTCATCACAGCATACCCCGCTCCTCTCCCCGCAACCAAATCTCCCCGCGACCACGCGCAGAAAAAAACATCCGCGTCTGATTTTTCATTCTTCATGATTTGAAAAATTGCAGAATTATCTGTATCCTTCATCATGAACAACCCATGTCTTGCCGTCTCCTCGTGCTACGGCAATGAATTGGCACCGCCCACCACGCTACGACCACGGTTTGCGCATCGTCTGTTTTTTGCAATCAAAGATGGAAATAAAAATGCTATTATGAGATTTCAAGCGCATACGAAAAACGCTGCGGCGATACAGATATCTAGCGAGAATCCGGGTTACGACATTTCCGAAAACTGGGACATGGAATCTGAACAGACGTCACTGCAAAAAAGTCGTGAAAGAGCATGGGTGTCATTCCCGCGAAGGCGGGAATCCATTCTTTTCAAATAGTTAAAAAGGCATGGATCCCCTTTTTCAAGGGGATGACGATTTTTTGCAGTGATAGTTGAACAAAGGGAGTTGCTTTTGAAAACCCGAAAATTCGACGTCATCGTCTTGGGCTCCGGAGTCGCCGGAGGCCACGTTGCCTCACGCTGCCACAAGGCCGGTCTGAGCGTGGCGCTGGTGGAAAGCCACGGTTTCGGGGGCACCTGCCCTCTGCATGGTTGCGAACCCAAGAAAGTGATGGCCGATGCCGCAGAGACTGTGGAACGCTTCAACAATGCCTCCGGATCAGGCCCGGTCGGCTCCGCCAAGCTCGACTGGGTCGACCTCATGCGCTTCAAGCGCACCTTCACGGACGACCTGCCGGACAAAATCCAAAAACACTACGAAAAGCTAGGCATCCACACATTCACTGCTACCGGCAGCTTTGCCGGGCCAAGCACCATCGTCAGCGGAAATTCACGTCTTGAAGCCTCCCATATCTGCATTGCAACCGGATCAACCCCCAGGGAGTTGCACATCCCTGGAAGCAGACTGCTGTCTTCCAGCAACGATTTCTTGGCCATGCCGACCCTGCCGGAGAGGATCATCTTCATCGGAGGCGGATTCATCGCCTTTGAGCTGGCCCACATTGCGGCAGCGGCCGGTGCGCACGTGACGATTGTTCATCGCAGCCAGAGATTTCTCAAAAAATTTGACGCCGACCTGGTACAGCGACTGACTGAACATCTGAAAAAAATGGGAGTGAAGTTTTATCGGGACAGCCCGCCCCACTCCATCGAAAAGGATGGCAGCACGTTGATATTGAAGGCTGGAAAAGACGGCCGCCAAAGCTTTGCGACGGACGCGATCTTCAACGCGGCCGGACGTATCCCAAACCTGGCCGATCTCGATCTGCCCACCGGAAACGTCGACACGCACAAGGGAGGAGTCGCCGTCAACGCCTGCATGCAGAGTCTCTCCAACCCCTGCGTCTTCGCAGCCGGAGACGTCATCGCCGAAAGCATGCCCCTCACTCCCGTGGCCAGCGTGGAGGCGGAAGTCGTGGCCAAAAACATCATCGAAGGCCCAAAACACGAAATCAGCAAGGACGTGACGCCATTCGCCCTGTTCACCTACCCGCCGCTGGCAGGCGTGGGCATGCTTGAAGAGGAGGCGCACGAGCAGGGATTAGGGTTTGATATCGTCCATGGAGATTCGGCAGGGTGGTCGGAATACAGACGCATCGGACAGCAGTGCGCAGGATTCAAGCTGTTGGTCGAAAAAGACACACGCCAACTCCTCGGGGCGCACGTTCTGGGTGACGCGGCAGAGGAAACAATCAACCTTTTTGCCCTGGCCATGCGCAAGAAGGTTGATGTGGACGAATTGCGGTCCATGCTGTGGGCATACCCGTCTTTTGGGTACGCAATGAAATACATGTTCAGATGACTTGAAAACCTCCTGCCGCATGCCACGATCCGCAGCAGGAGCGGCTAAAGGGCCGCTCCTGCTGTTCTTCCGATTCGGTACCTACTCTCTTTGTCGCTTTTCTTTCTGCAGTGCGCCATCCATCTCCAGATTGCGGAAAAAGGCCGTGGTGTCTCCCTTGGTCCAGAGGCCGACGTACCCGGAAACGGCTCGGGGGGCTGTAAAACGCAAACTGCGTCCGCCAACCACGCTGGCTGTGATCTCCTCCCCCGCCACCATCACTTCAAGGCCAAGCCACTTGCCCAAAGGCATTTCCGTGTCGACCCGCGCCAGAAAATGTCTGGTGTTGTTCACAAATTCGAGCAGTTGCAGCTCCCCTGCGGCGGCATCCGCAGCCAGCACCAGACAATTTCCCACGTTGGCCAGGCCGAAAGCCAGCCCGGCGGCGAGGTCCACGCATCCGGCCTCGATGTGCACATCGACCCGGATGCGTCCATCTTCGTGCCGGCTGTCACGCTTCACGGCCACGGGATAGTAGTGCTGGGCATGCCGCTTCTCCAAGAATTTCCGGTACCGTTCGCCCAGCACCGAGCTCGCCGCGAAATGCAGCGCGCACGTGACTGTCTGCCCCATTTGCGCCCCGTCCTGCATGATGACCTCCCGGCCTTGCATTTCGGCAAGGGACCATTGGCCAAAAGATGCATAAAAACCGGGAAGGCGCTTTTCGGAACGATCCAGAAAATCATATTCCTGCTTGAAGAACATCTCGGTCAGAGTCTGCACCTCGGTCTGGTTTGGGATGGCGAGATCGAGCAGCCTGCTGCACCCCAGCAGACGGCCGGTCTGATCCAGAACCTCTTCCATGGCCGGACAGTCAAGCCCTCTGAGAGCTGCCTGCAACATGTCCCCCCTGATATTCACCTCATAGCCCAGTCGGCCCAGAACATTGGATAAAAACTCGATGCGCAGGGCCTTGCCGGAACTGGTACCGGCCCCGCCTGAAAACTGCAGGGTTATGGTGTTGGCATCCGGTTCATCCGAACAGAGCGCATCCAGATTTGAATAATGATATCCGAACTTGACGCTCAGGTTCAGGTACTCGGCGGAGACCAGGGCATAGGACTTTGTTTGCGGCGGTATGGCGCCACCGGGCCCCATGCTCCCGGACATGAGTGCCATGAAGTTGCGCCCGCTGATGTCCACGTTACCGGCCCAGGTCACGCCCGGATGGGCCAGACCCCGCCATAGCGCGGCCATGGGTTTGGAACGGATGTGCTCCGGAAGGATCTCATCACAGGAACTCAGTCCTTCGGCCAATCCGCCGCCCAAATCAATGAAATGCATGTCCAGAGGAATATTGGCGCTCATGCTGCGCGAAACCAGAGATTCACCGGCGAGCCTGGAGATGTTGAACATTTCCTCCATGGCCTTTTCGTGGGCGAAGCGGATCAGGTCATGCAGAGTGCGACACCCCTCGGGGGCGAACTCCGGCGATTCGGGGTCGGTCAGATTGAGCGGAGAGATGCGATTCAGCAGTTCACGCAGATGCCTGCCAATGGGCCCACGGCCTTCATCTTCTTCCCTGCCGGACTGCTTTCGGGCCAATTCGGCGATAAGGCCCAGGTAGACTTCCCCTTCTTCAGCCAGCAAGGTGATCTCTTGGCCGGTGGATATTCTCGTCGTGGCCTCGCGGGTGTCCATGAGGGCCGGAACATGAAACTCCCGCGCCACGGAAGCCAGGTGGCTGGCCACTCCGCCCAGGTCGGTGATCAGCCCGCGGACCCGGCTCATGTAGGGAGCGAGGTCGGGTGCGGCCTTACGGGCGACAAGGATGGCATTTTCGACCTGGTCCGGTTGCAGCTCCGCCGAAACAAGGACTGCCTTGCCCGAAACCCTGCCGGGTGATGCCGTTTGTCCGCCCGACAAGATCAGCTCCATGCCGTCAGTCTTCAAGGCGGCCGAGGGTTTGTCTATCTTGGTGATGCCCAAGGGACGCGACTGAAGAAAAACGATCCGCCCTTCTGGATCTTCAGCCCATTCGATGTCCTGCGGCGCGCCGAAATGGGCTTCAAGCCGAAGTCCGGAGCGCACCAAATCAACGACGCTCGAATCCGCCAGCGCAGGCGTCATGTTTTCCGGATCTTCGCCCTTGGGCTGGATGCTGCGCCAGACGATTGACAGCGCATCGCGGTCAACCCTGTATACATCCGGAGAGGCGGCGCCTCCGACCACCTGCTCACCCAAACCCAAGGCCGCGTCGATGCGGGCCTGCCCAGCCATTGGTATGGAAGGATCGACAGTATAGAGGACGCCGCTGGCCCTGGCCTCGACCAAATCCACAACGGCCACGGCCATGGGAGTGGCCGCGTCGGACAGCCCGTACCGCAGTCGGTACAGGATGGCACGCGGAGTGTATTTGCTGGCCAGGACAGTGCGGTAGGCCGCTGGCAGATCCTCCTCTTCAACCGGAAGCACGCTTGAATACTGACCGGCAAAAGAGGCCGCGGTGTCCTCGCCCACGGCGCTGCTGCGAACTGCCATGCGTGGCTTGCGTCCAAGCCGCCTGGACAGGGCAAGAAATTCGCCCTGCATGGCCTCCTCCAGAGTGCTTGGCAACGGAGCGGCCAGAATTTTTTCCCGAATCAGACGACAGGCCTCGCCGCTGTCCTCCATGTCCGGATCAAAATCGGCCAGCATTTCATCCACGGCTTCAAGCAATCCGTTTTCGCGCAGGAAGAGATCAAAGCCTGCGGTCGTGACGACAAACCCGTCCGGAGCAGACAGCCCGAGCACATTGGTGATCTGCGCCAAATTGGCGGCTTTGGCACCGGCCAGGGGCATGTCGCGTGCGCCCAGTTCCGCAAAAGAAAACGTCAGGGGGCCGTCGATGACTGTCCTCTTGCGCTGGTTCAAGGCGTCAAGCTCCCCGGCCACGGTATCAAAAACGGATAAAATCGCGTCGTACCGATGGCCTGAAAGCTCATTCAAGGATTCCACCAGCCCCTTGACCTGAGCCAGAAGCTCCGAGCCTCGACGCCGTATGAAGGACAAAGTGGCCAAACCAGCCCCCCGGTCCAACATTTCAAGCTCCGCCAGGATGCGCAGCGCACGATGATTGTGATCCAGAAAGGCATCGTACTGTCGAAAACGTCGCGAGGCCGGTCCGTCCTGATCGGCCAGCAGGCGGCAAGAGTCTTGCTTGGTAAAAAATGACATAAAATTCTCTGCAAAGTTTCGGCATTGTTCATGAAATCGGTCAAAACCATGGTCGTGAGCATGACCACAGCCAGTCCGACAAGGGCATTGCCTTGGGCAACATTTTCCAGCAACAGGCGTGCGATCAGATCGGCCGCACCCGTATTCTGCATGGCCCCGGCAACCGGCAGCAGCGCTCCCAGCAGCACAATAACAGGCCAGTCCACAGCCTCGTAGACAGAACGCAAGGGCAAGGTGCGCAGCGCCATGGATGCAAGCACTCCTGCGGCTCGACCAGATCAGAAAGTACGCAAGCCACCAATGCGCCGATCGCAAACATGTCGTGCCGCCACTTGCCCCATAAAAACATGCCGATGGCGGCGGCTATAATCGCCATGATGAGGGTCTGGTCGTAACTCATATTCACCTCTCCCCCGAGATGTTCAGCTCATATGCAACCCTTTCCCAGAGGAAGACAGATGGGCTCATAAAAAGGCCGACATCAACCGTCCGGATAAGGACGCAAATATCCCGAGATGTATCAGGGCGGCCTGTCCAAATTTGCGTACGTATTTCTCTTGATTGCTCCATATTTCACATGCTACGGTGCTTCATATGAAAACGACTCTCATTATCATAATATCCCTGATCGTAATAGTAGCAATCGCCTTCTTGGCAGGGATAGGCAGAAAATTTGGAAAACCCAGACGGCCGATAAATGTCAGTTTCGATCAACTCAAGAATATGGAACACAGAGATCGCTGACAAAACGCACAATACCAGACTCCAACGATGGGCTTTTCCTGTTGATTTGCCGATGAACTCCCTCTTCAAGGCAAGTCACCACGCAAAATCCGGAGTATTTCATGAATGACATACGCATCCGTCCCATCGGCGTCATCAATTCCCCCTTCACTGACAGGGCCAACATGCCCATCCAGCCATGCGGCGCACGCGATGTGGCCGGCCGGATTGTGATAGAGGAAGCCCTGGCTCCCGGCCTCAAGGACCTTGAAGGATTTTCCCACATCTATCTGCTCTACCACTTCCATATGAGCACGGGGTTCGATTTAACCGTCGTCCCATTCATGGAACCGGCGGAACGCGGGCTCTTTTCCACCCGCGCTCCCAGGCGCCCCAACCAGATAGGCCTGTCCATCGTGAGGCTGGAACGCATCGAAGGTAATATCCTGCACATCCTAGATGTGGACGTTCTGGATGGCACTCCGCTCCTGGACATCAAGCCCTACTTCAAAACTTTCGACGCCTTCCCCGAAGCCATCTGCGGTTGGGCCGAATCACATCAGAACAAGGCAGGGCAGGTCCGCTCCGATAAACGCTTTGTCAGCCCCAAAGTATAATCGAGGATAAACGCCCTGGGATAAGCCGGGCATGGCTGCTGAACGACGCTGCGTCATGGAGAGAGTTCGGCGATCTCGCCTCGAAGCCCTCTGTCGTAGCAACGTCAACCACGCATCGGCTTCAATCCTTGTCCTTTTTGCCGTTCTTGAATCCCTGCTCAAACGCGGCCTTTGCCTTGGAAAAACTGTCCTTCCAGACGTGAAAGGACTCTTCGAGCCCTTCTTTGATTTCATCCCAGGCGGACCCGCTGGCCTCCTGCAATGCTTTCAATTTTGTCTCAACCTCATTGCGTTTTTCCCTCAACTCCTCGACTTGCTCAAGGTAGCGAAGCTTCAAATCTGCCTGAGACTGATTCGCCTTTGCGGACAATCTGTCGATCTCGGCATTCCATTCATCAATTTTGGCTTTGAGTTTCTGCACATAGACATCTTTTTTTTCCGGCATGTGATTCATCTCCTCGCAAAATTACGGATTATGTGTGAGCAATGGTCAGGATTGACCTTTTTAACAAGGATAAATAATTTTGCCAAACACTCCCGCGCCTGTCCGCGCGGTGCCATCCGGCGCCCATGCCCGCAACAAGGAGAAATAATGGAGACACTGATCATCGGCGCCGGTGCGATGGGTGGCCTGTTCGCCACCCTGCTTGCTCCCGTGGTTCCGACAAGCCTCTTCACCACCAATGCCGAACACGCCGAGGCCATCAGCCTGGCCGGGCTCAGCCTCACCGCCATAGATGGCCAGGTTCGCCGCTCTCCGGCCAGGGCACTGACCGATCCCGGGCAATACGGCTGTTGCGCCGACCTGATCGTAATCTGCACCAAGGCCCGCGCGACAAACCAGGCCGCAGGCATTGCCAGGCAACTGCTGACCGCGGACGGCCTGGTGCTCACCCTGCAAAACGGGCTCGGCAACCTCGAGCTCATTCAGGCCGCAGTGGGCACCGCCCGCGCCGCCGCCGGCATCACCGCTCAAGCGGCCACCCTGCTCGGCCCCGGTCAGGTCCGTCATGCCGGCAGCGGTCCGACCGTGCTGGCCGCAGGCCCTGGGCAGGACAAAAAGATCGCCGCTGTCGCAGCCGTTTTCAACCAGGCAGGCATCCCGACCAGTGTCACCGAAGATGGCGAGGCCCTGCTCTGGTCAAAACTCATCATCAACGTGGGGATCAACGCCTTGACCGCATTGCTGCGGGTCCCAAACGGCACTGTGGCTGAAATCCCCGAATGCGAATCCATCATGGCCCGGTCTGTGGCCGAGGCCGTAGCCGTGGCGAGAGCCATGGGCATAGAATTGCCTGATGAGTCACCGCTCGACAGGGTCAGGCAGGTTTGCGCAATGACCAGCGGCAACCAATCCTCAATGCTTCAGGACATCCTGAAAGGCAGGCCTACCGAAATCGATGTCATCAATGGCGCCGTCGTCCGTAAAGGCGCCCAGAATGGTATCCCCACTCCGGTCAACCAGATGCTGACGCAACTGATCAAGGCCTTGGAGGCCACAGCCCCCCACCGGCTCCCTCCCGCTTTCTCCTGAAAAATCAGCCCATGCGACGACATCTCTTCTTTTGAGAAGATGCAGACTTTGGCGGACGGCCCAGGCGAATTGCAGAAAGGAACACGTCGGCGTGTCGGCAAGCGAGGCCCATCAGGAAGACCCGTGTTTGAAAAAGGACACCCGGCGGCATGAATGGATCCATGCCGCAGGTCAGTCGGCTGGCTTGTTCTGGGGTGCGAGCAGCTTCTGTTCGCCGCCGGTCGCGCCCGGCGCCTTACCGGTCATATCGCGCAGGACCTCCGCGATGGGCGTGCCGTTGGCATTCACCGCTTGCGGATTGATGCGCACCAGTTCCTGCCAGGCCGCGATGGCACCTTCCCGGTCGCTAAGGTCATAGAGCAGCACGATGCCGGTGTTCATGCGCGCCGTTTCATGCCGGGGATCCGCGGCGATGGCCTTGGCAAAGGCATCCAGGGCCTTCTGGAATTCGCCCAATGAGCGGTGCATGACGCCCATGTCGGTCAGCACGTTGGGATTGCCCGGGCTGATCTCAAGCGCCCGGCTGTAGGCCTCGATGGATTTGGCGGGCTGGCTCGTGTCGAAGTAGAGATTGCCCAGGGTGATCCAGGCGTTCACGTCCTGGGGGTTCAAGACGACGCGATCGGAATAGACCTTGATCTGGGCGAGCATGTCATTGCCCTGGGACTGGGCCGGGGCTTCACTCTGTCCTTTGGTGGAATGAAAGGCCGTGCTGAAGGCGACGCCGATGAGCGCCCCCGCCATCAGGATCACGATCCCGTAAACCAGGGCATTGTTCTTTTTCCCGGCCTGCTGTTTGGCCGATGATTTCGCCATACATCCTCCTTGTCTGAAATTGTCGCCCGGATCCGGGCAGGCACGCCCCGGACTACCCGGACCGAACCGGAGCCATTAGCAAGCTTCGGACCAGCCAGAGACACCGGCACGACCGCAAATCCGCAATCAAAAGTTCAAGAAAAACATGAAATCTGCACTTCACATGCACAACCATGTGACCATAGCTGCACATCGCCGTGCACTCTGCGTCGCAAACCACTTGAAACACTGTCACCAAAAAAAGAATATCCCGTACGGAGGAAAGCGGTTCGACAGATTTTACGCGTTGCGGTAGATGCCTTGCATCACGAGCCCCGCACGCCACAATTCCCGGAAAATTCGGAGCGCCCATGTACCTGACCGCCATGACCCATCGGGACGAACTCTTTGACCTGACCATGCGCTGGATGAACGATGATTTTCACCCTGAAGACGGGGAAACCCTGACCCGGATATTCGTCTATGAAAGTGCCATCTCCGCTCTGATCATCGAACGCGTCCTGCGCCTGTTCGGCAAATTCCGGGACGCCCCGCTCAACGCGCGGCGGGTCCGCTTCAAGCACGATCTGCGCGAGAACATCCTCGCGCACCTTGGAGTGCACACGCCACGAGTGGATGAGCTGGCGCAGAATTTCCGCGACAACCCCACGTATTTTTTTCCTTTCCTGCCCGTGGACGCCCTGGTCATCACCGATGACGCGACCCGGCTGCTGGCCCTGGGACGCGTCAAACGGATGGCCCGCGTCGCGGAAAAGGTGTCCTTTCGTCTGGTGGAGGCGCTCTTCAAGGAAATCCAGGCCAAGGCGAGAAGCTTTGCCCAGCAGCGGGCCGCTGAGGCCGGAGTGCCGCTGGACGCGTTTGTCAGTTCGGACGAGGCGATGCAGAACGATTTCGTGCAGGCCGAGGAAGCCGTGGCCCACAGTTTCAAGGGCAAAACCATCCACATCGGGGCTGAAGCCTTGACCATAAACGACATCCTCGGCTTCAAAATCATCGCCCCGCAGGAAAACCTCGACCGTCTCCCGTCCATATTGGGCGGTGAACCGGGGGTGAGCGTGGTGGAAATCCAGGAACACAGCGGCAACTACAACGCCGTCAACCTGCTGCTGGACCTTGATCTCCCGCCCGCGGACACGTTGACCGCGCGCCTGCGCGACATGGACTGGAGCATGGCCGGCCAGCGCGGGCTGGACCCGGACGATGTCCGGCTTAATATCGGGAACTACGTGATGGAAGGGGCGGATTCGGTCAGAATCGAACTTATCCTGACCACCCCGGAGGAATTGATGGAAGCGGAATTCGGCCGCTCCATTCACGAACTGCGCATCCTGCGACTGCGGCAAAGGCAGGCGTACTGCGGCCCTCTCGGACAAAACGCGGGATATCTGATCGAGTACATGCTCACCCTGGCCGCATCGCCCACGGTCCGTATTCCGGAAATACCGGTAAAGATGTACGGCCGCTATCTGCCCGAGGAAATCGCGGCCTTGAAATCCGCCCTGCGCGGCAATGCTTTTGATGAAGGTCTGCTTGGCACGTTCTGCATGCGCCAGGGAACATGCGAAACGACACTGGACGATTGAGCGGAAGCACCGAGCCACAGAACCCGCCCTCAAACGACGGCGAGGCTGAAATGCAGGCTATCCGAGTCGTGTTATTTCAGCCCGGCCCGCGCCCCGCCCGGCCCTGACCACAAGCCACAGTCCGGCCAGAATGCACGGAACGCTCAGCCACTGCCCTACGGTCAGAAAAAAACCAGCTTCATAGGCGGCCTGCGGCATCTTGTAGAATTCAAGCACAAGACGGGCGGCAAACACCAGCATCAGGAAATTTCCGGCGAGCAGGCCTTGGCGGCTGCGCACGCCTTCCACTCGCCACGCCGAAAAAAGAATCGCGAAGATCATAAGATAGGCCGCTGCCTCATAAAGCTGCACGGGATGACGTGGAAGATCGTCCACCCGCGCGAAAATCACGGCCCAGGGCATGATGGTCGGCATGCCCACGATCTCGGAGTTCATGAAATTCCCGATGCGGATGAACGCCCCGCCCAGGACGGCGGGCACTGCGATGCGGTCCAACAGCCACAGAAACGGATAGCTTCTGGTCCGGGCGTAGGCCCAGACCGCGACAAGGATCCCGGCCACCCCGCCGTGACTGGCCAGACCTCCCTCCCAAATCTTCAAGATATCAAGAGGATTGGCCAGATAATAGGCAGGATCATAAAGCAGGCAGTGCCCAAGCCTGGCCCCGACTAGCGCGCCGATGACCACGAATCCAAGCAGGGAATCCAGGTCGCTCTTATCCCGCCCTTCCCGCACGAACATACGGCCCATGATCTGCAATCCGATGATGAAGGCGGCGGCGAAAAAAAGGCCGTACCAATGGATGGACAGGGGACCGATGGACACGGCGATGGGGTCGGCGTTCCAAATGAACATAAACAGGCTCCGAGAAATACAGTTTCAGCAATACCTGATCGTTAGCACCGCCGGGGTCAACCCCAGACCGAACCGTACAAAAGGCCCGAAAATGTGGCCATGACGATGACCAGACCGACGAAGACCACGGTCTTTTTCACGCCCATGATGCGGCCTATGACCAGCATGTTCGGCAGACTGAGCGCCGGGCCGGCCAGGAGCAGGGCCAGGGCCGGGCCCTTGCCCATGCCGGAGCCGATGAGACCCTGCAGGATGGGCACTTCGGTCAGGGTTGCGAAGTACATG
>Ga0180007_10002821_pt1 | contig 20126 bp, 17 predicted proteins | sample MM_PC_MetaG_FD_121122 | JGI IMG/M metagenome (GOLD analysis project Ga0180007, IMG submission 121122) | Groundwater microbial communities from the Aspo Hard Rock Laboratory (HRL) deep subsurface site, Sweden - MM_PC_MetaG | ecosystem: Environmental > Aquatic > Deep subsurface > Groundwater... | reverse complement strand
TAACCGATATCCTGGGATACCGCCTCGAAACAAGTAAATGTCCTCGTTGTCAGGCGCAATTAACGAGCGCCGTTTATAATCCTGCAAACGCGCAGCTGATTTGTCTGGAATGTGGACATCAATTTTCTTCCGGGCATCGCCTGTCTGAAGCCGATATCACTTTTTTAAAGGAGAACGGGGCCGATTCACAGCTCCCCGCAAACAAGGAGAAATTGCTCAGGATGCTTATCCACTATCTTTCATACCATCTGGAAGTATCATTAAATCTTAAAAGCCTTCAATTGTTGTCTGATTTAAAAATTTAGGATCGGCATGTCTAACAATTATAACCAAAATTACACCGGATATAATCAGCAGTACATACGTCCCCGGATATTCACCGGGGCCGTTAAAAATATTATCGTCGCCAACCTGGCGATCTTTCTTTTCATGACTTTGTTTCAAACCGAAAGATTCTTTCTCTATTATTTCGGTCTGGTGCCGCAGTTTGTCTGGGGGCGCGGGTTCGTGTGGCAACTGTTCACCTATCTGTTTATTCACGGAAGTTTCGGGCATATCTTCATGAACATGTTCGTCCTCTGGATGTTTGGCTCAGAAATTGAAAACGCCTGGGGGAAAAATGAGTTTTACAAATTTTATTTTATTACCGGTATTGGTTCCGGACTTATAACACTTTTATTTAGTCTTCATTCCACAATACCTGTTGTTGGTGCGAGCGGGGCCATTTATGCAATCCTGGTTGCTTTCGCTATGATGTATCCAAACCGGTTGATCTACTTTTATCTCCTGGTTCCCATTAAAGCAAAGTATTTCGTCTTGATTATGGGTGTGATTACTTTCTTTTCATCTTTTACGCAGGGGTCCGGCGGTATCAGTTATTTGACCCATCTCGGCGGCATTATTATTGGCTTTCTTTATTTAAACAACCGAAACCTTGCTTCCAAAATCCGATTCAGAATGCCACACATAACAATAAAAAATCCCTTTGCAAATTTTATCCGTAAGGTTGACAAAGAATCCAAAGCCCCGGATATCAATTTACATGGAACAGAACAGACAATGCGGGAAGAACTCGATCGTCTGCTTGATAAAATAAACAAAACCGGTTACGAAAAGCTCAGCGAAACTGAACGCCGGAACCTGACCCTGATCGGGAAATATTTTACCGACAAAGACAAAATGAAAAATTAAAAAAGGATAAAATTATGGTAGATGTATTGTTTGATGTCGCATTGGTAATCTGGATCTATATGTCACTATTCTTTTTGCTGGCAATGTTTTTAAAAGACAACTCCATTGTGGATATTGGCTGGGGGCCGGGTTTTATTCTGATAACACTTTTAATGATCGTACAACGGCCAATTCCCGGTATGCGCGGAATTGCCTATGTTTTTGTAATCCTCTGGGGATTTCGCCTGGCGCGCCATATTTTTTTGCGTAACCGGGGGCGGAGAGAAGATTTTCGCTATGCCGCCTGGCGTAAGGAGTGGGGCAACTGGTTCGTGCCACGCAGCTATTTGCAGATTTTCATGTTACAGGGAATTATCATGTTGATTGTCGTATATCCAATCGTTGTCATCTCCGTTGCACCCCTTCGGCCAATCGGCATAATTGAAACAATCGGGGTCCTTATCTGGTTGATCGGTTTTTATTTTGAAGCTGTCGGTGACTTTCAATTATCCCGTTTTAAAAAAGATTCGGACAACAAGGGGAAAATCATCACGTCGGGATTGTGGAAATACACCCGTCACCCGAACTACTTCGGCAAAGCGGCGATGTGGTGGGGAATTTTTCTACTTGCCCTGCCGGTTCAACATGGCTGGACTACGGTCATCAGTCCGATCCTAATCACTTATCTGCTCACAAAGGTTTCCGGCGTACCGATGCTGGAGAGAGGGTGCGAAGGGAATGTTCAGTTTGAACTTTATAAACAGCGGACAAATACCTTTTTTCCATGGTTTCCAAAGAAACCCCAAAAAGACATAAAAAACCATGAATAAATCTATAGACTATTTGCTTTTATTTGAAAATACCATACACAAGAATTAAAAGCGATAAAGCCGGTGTTTACAAGACAGATCAATACTATTTTAATTCAAGCCGCGAATTATAGCCCGTACATTTCAATAATTTCCTGCTTAGACTTGCCAAGGATATCGTACTTTTTACCAACTTTGATAAATGCCTCAAGCGCTTTATCCAAATGATGAATTTCGTGTCCCGCTGAAATCTGTGTGCGGATGCGGGCCTGTCCCTTGGCCACCACCGGAAAGAAAAATCCGATAGCGTAAATTCCCTCATTATAAAGATCGTTGGATACATCCTGAGACAACTTTGCATTAAACAGCATCACCGGAACGATCGGCGTCTCCCCATCTTTTAATACAAACCCTGCTTCTGTCAGGCCCTTGCGCCAATAGGCAGAATTTTGCTCCAGCTTGTCACGCCTTTCAGTATTTTCGGAAATAATCTCCATTACTTTTAAAACACCGGAAACAACTACTGGGGCTATTGTATTTGAAAACAGATATGGGCGGGCTTTCTGACGACACATTTCTACGATTTCCTTCCGCCCGGAAACACAACCACCCGAAGCTCCGCCGAGTGCTTTTCCAAAAGTGGTTGTAATGATATCAATTTTGCCCAACACACCGTATTTTTCATGGGTCCCGCGCCCGGTTTTCCCGATAAAGCCGGTGGAATGGGAATCGTCCACAAACAGCATTGCATCATATTTTTCACAAAGCGCGACCATTTCATCCAGTTTGGCGCAGTCGCCGTCCATTGAAAAAACACCATCGGTAATAACAACTTTCAGGCGTTTATCGGAATGTAGCTGCAATTTTGATTCCAGATGATCCATATTTGAATGCTTGAAAGTATCGTGCATGGCCGAGCATAGCCGGATGCCATCGACAATCGAAGCATGTACCAGACGGTCGGATATCATGACGTCCTGGTCGGTCAGAATCGCTTCAAAAACGCCGGCGTTCGCATCCATACAGGATGGAAAAAGAATTGTGTCTTCAGTGCCCAGAAATTCTGACATCCGGGCCTCCAGCTCTCTGTGAATATCCTGGGTTCCACAGATAAACCGCACCGACGACATACCATAACCGCGACTATCCAGTCCCTCGTGGGCAGCTTGAATAACTTCCGGATGACTGGAAAGTCCCAGGTAGTTATTTGCACACATGTTAATCACTTTTTTTAAACCGGCCCCTTCCGGATATTCAACTTCAATATCCGCCGCCTGCTGAGAATGAATAAACCGTTCTTTCTTAAAAATGCCGGCGTCACTGATTGCGTTTAATTGTTCTTGATAAATTGTTCTGAGCTTGTCACTGAAACTCATAATCCCCTCCTGAGTTTTAATTGAAAAGAGTTCATCGTATTGATCGTATCCCTTACTTAAGAAAACCGTCAACGAGGACGGTAATTTTTGTTACCGAATCAAAGGCTTCCGGAGTGGCCCGATCATCGGGTATGGAAATATTATATTTGTTTTCCAAAAACCGTTTCAGGGATACCATCGAAAACGAATCCACAATTCCACCCGAAATCAGCGGTGTGTCATAACTGATTTCTTCATCTTCATCTTCCAGATACTCTTCAATCACATAGTTTAAAATGATGTCTTTCATCTCTTCCGACATTTTACACTCCTTTTTATTCTTATTCTTCGTCTTCAAGTGTTGATGTATCACCGATATCTTCACCCCATTCCCGGGCATGCAAAAGGCGGCGCATGATTTTGCCGCTTCGGGTTTTTGGTAATGATTTTACAAATTCTATTTCCTGGGGCATGGCCAAAGGCGACAATTTCTTGCGGATAAAATTCATGATCGTTAATTCATTGTCAGGTGTTGGCTCAAAGCCCGGTTTCAGAGTCACAAAGGCTTTGACCACTTCCATGTTAATTTCATCGGGTTTTGACACCACCGCCGATTCGGCTACCTGTTCAGCTTCCAGCAAGGCCGATTCCACTTCAAATGGGCTGACCAAATGCCCGGCGGTATTTATAATATCATCATCTCTGCCGACAAACCAAAAATATCCTTCGTCATCCAGCCGGGCGCGGTCACCCGGTATATACCAACCATTTTTAAATTTGCTTTGATAAGTTTCTTCATTATTCCAGTAGCTTCGCATCATCGCCGGCCAGCCGGGTTTAAATGCAATCAAACCAATCGTTCCCGGAGTAGTTATCGGTTCATAGGTTTTTGTGTCAACCACTGTTCCAACAATTCCCGGAAAGGGTTTGCCCATGGAGCCCGGCCGGATCGGCATCCCCGGAAAATTCGTAATCATAATCGAGCCGGTTTCCGTCTGCCAATAAGTATCCAGAAACGGCAGACCATATATCTTCTCTGACCAGATCACCGCTTCTGCATTCAACGGCTCACCGACACTGGCTAAATGCCGCAATGAAGATAAATTAAATTTCCTTACAATTTCATCGCCGGCTTTCATCAGCGAGCGGATTGCCGTCGGCGCTGAATACCAGACTGTAATGTTATATTTTTCGATAAACTGATACCAGTTTTCCGCTGAAAAACCCTTGTCCAGCACACATTGGGTGATACCCATACTCCAGGGACCAATAATGCCATAAGAGGTTCCGGTTACCCAGCCCGGATCAGCCGTACACCAGTAAATATCTTCTTCCTGTCCCAGAAGGGAATCTTCGATCAGGTCCAGCACCCACTTTGTCGTTAAGTATTGTGATATCAGGGAATAGTGAACATGTTTAACGCCCTTGGGTTGTCCTGTGGTGCCGGATGTATAATGCAGTACCGAAGGCGATTCTGCTTTGGTGGGAAATATTTCGAACTCTTCTACCGGGACTGTTTCTTCAAGATTGAATGCAATTTCCCGTTCTCGCAATGGGTGTTTTCCATCATAATCAACAATGACAATGTGTTTCAAATATGGAGATTTTTCCAATATTCGGCGTACTTTGGATACGTGTTTCCTCTGTGTTATGATAACGCTGGTTTCAGCGTTTTCCAGGCGAACATGCAGCGATTCATCCCCGAAGGCCGAAAACAATGGCTGAACAATCGCTCCGATTTTTAAAACACCAAGAAAACTAAAGTAGAGTTCCGGGATTTTGTCCATAAACAGGCATACACGGTCCTCATTTTTCAAACCAAGGTTTTTTAGGAATTTACCGATAGTATTTGAGGCGAGGCGCAGATCATTGAAGGAGTAACGTTTTTCGGTACCGTCATGACCTTCCCAGATCAAGGCGGTTTTTTCGGCTTTGCCCATATCACAGATCCGGTCTGAACAGTACCAGCCGATATTTTTAGTCTTTGCATCAGAATAGCCAAGCTCTTTTTCTGCAATAGACCAGCTAAAGTTTTTAAGTCTTTCTTCATATGAACCAATATTCGTCATAGAATTCTCCCTTTATGTTTCAAGAATCTTACCGTTTAAAAAGCTTTATCGCAACAGTTGGTTTTTATGAATACATCGCCAGAATTTCTTCCCTGGTTTTCCCAAGAATATTTAGACGTTTGCCAACTTTGCAAAAAGCAGAAATTGTGTGGTCCAGGTCTGCGCGGCTATGAGCGGCGGACAGTTGTACCCGAATCCGGGCTTTCCCCAGCGGAACCACGGGATAGGCAAACCCGATTACATAGACACCTTCGGCCAAAAGCATGTCTGCCATTTTCAGGGCCAGCGGTTCATGGTAGGTCATTACCGGAACAATGGCGGTTTCGCCCGGTACGATTTGAAAACCAACCTCAGTCATTTGTTTTCTGAAATATTGGGCAAGTTGAATTAATTTATCCCGCAAATTACTCGATCTTTCCAGTATTTCAATGACCTTCAGCGTTGTTCCTACAATCACCGGAGCCAGTGAATTTGAAAACAGATACGGCCGCGACCGCTGACGCAGCATTTCAATGATCTCCTTGCGGCCCGCCGTACAGCCGCCGGACGCACCGCCCAGTGCTTTACCAAAAGTGGTTGTGATAATATCAACCCGCCCTATCACATCATAATGTTCGGCGGTTCCCCGACCGGTGGAACCGATATACCCGGTTGCGTGAGAATCATCCACCATTATCAGGGCATCATATTTTTCTGCCAAATCACAAATTTTATCCAGCCGGGCAATGTCTCCGTCCATGGAAAAAACACCATCGGTGGCAATCAGCCGATATTTAGCCGATTCCGATTGCTGCAGACACCATTCCAAATCTTCCATATCTGAATGCTTATACCGAAACCGTTTCGCCTTACATAATCTGACACCGTCGATAATCGACGCGTGGTTTAATTCATCGGAAATAATCACCGAATCCGCCCCCAGCAGTGGTTCAAATACTCCGCCGTTTGCATCGAAGGCCGCGGCGTATAAAATGGCATCTTCGGTTCCGAGAAAACCCGCCATCCTCTCTTCCAGATCTTTATGGATCTGCTGGGTTCCGCAAATAAATCTGACCGACGACAATCCGTAACCCCATGTTTCAACAGTCTTCCGGGCAGCTGTGACAATTTCCGGATGATTCGCTAATCCCAGGTAATTATTGGCACAAAAATTCAATACCGCTTTCCCACCCGAAACGCGAATACTGCCCCCCTGTGGGGTTGTGATAATTCGTTCCTTTTTATAAAGCCCCTTATCGTGGAGAGACATTAATTCTGTCTGAAGGTCGTCCTTTATTTTGCCGTACATGCTATTTTTTACTTTTCTATAGTTACTATTGCGCTTGCCAAATCTTTCAAATGGGACAGAGATACATGAATTTTCCCAAATGCGTGCTGAATCGCAAAATCCCGGGCTTTGCCGGTCAATACAATTTCAGGTTTACCCAGATCGTCATTTTCGATTGAAATTTCATGGAATGCGAGTCCGCCACGATAACCGGTTCCGATAGCCTTGAAAAACGCCTCTTTGGCAGCGTAGCGGGCAGCATAATGCTGGGCCTTATTTCCCTTGAAAGATTCACAATAGTGAATTTCATTTTCCGAAAATATTTTCTCTTTGAAGCGGGTGTCTCCGTTCACCTGCCTGGCGATCCGATCCACTTCTATCAAATCTGTGCCAATGCCGTAAATCATCAGGCCAGTTTCTTCCTCAATTGAGTCAACATGTCTTCCGTCATTTTTTCCAGATTGTATTTCGGCTGCCAGCCCCATTCTTCCCGGGCCGCCGAATCGTCCATGGAATTCGGCCATGAATCAGCGATACCCTGACGAACCGGGTCAATTTTATAATCAATACTAAAATCAGGGATCTGTTTCCGAATTGAACCCGCCAGTTTTTCAGGATCGATGCTCATGGCGGTCACGTTAAAGGCATTGCGGTGAATTAGTTTTTTCTGATCGGCTTCCATCAGATTAATCACGGCATTTATGGCATCCGGCATATACATCATGTCAAGATACGTACCCGGTTTTAAAAAACAAGTATATTTTTTTTTCTTAATGGCTTCATAATAGATTTCCACAGCATAATCGGTGGTTCCTCCGCCGGGCAACGTCTTATAGGAAATAATGCCGGGATAACGTAGACCGCGGGTATCGACGCCAAACCGTTTATAGTAATAATCACAGAGCAGTTCACCGGCAACCTTGGTGACACCATACATGGTGTTCGGTCGCTGAATTGTATCCTGGGGAGTCTTGTCATGGGGCGTCGACAATCCAAAGGCACCGATACTGCTCGGTGTAAAAACCGCGCAAGCAAATTCGCGGGCAACTTCAAGGACATTGTATAAGCCGTTCATATTGACGTTCCAGGCTGTTTGCGGTTTTGCTTCCGCAACAGCTGAAAGCAGAGCTGCCAGATGATAGATGATTTTAATATTGTGTTTTTTTACCAGTTCAGCAATCTGGGTTACGTCGGTAACATCCAATACGGCACATTCACAGTCGGATATTTGATCATCAACGGTCTTCGCCCGTACATCAGACACAACTACATTGCTCGTGCCATAGCGCTCACACAATGCGTTGGCTAATTCCGAACCGATCTGACCCAGAGAGCCGGTTATTAAAATTTTACTCATAAATTTCTCCCGTTAAACCATATGTTTTTCAGTATTGAGAAAACCACCTCTAAGAGGGCAATAAAATAATGAATTTTTTCCTCTTTCGCTCCCCTTTTTTATAAGAAACGGTCTTTTTTAAATACAAAAACCACGCCATATCTATCACACAGGCTTTCATAATTTCTTTGAATCAAGCGTTTCAACCAATATCTTTAGCGGAAGTTTTAACAGCGTGGAGTTTTGTTGTCTTTTATCTGGTTTAGTTTTCTGCTTTCAATTGCCTTGTTAATCGGCATCGGCCGGAAAAGTATCTGGTTGGGGTTGATAATATCTTCATTCATACTCGGCATCCTGAATTTACCGTTGTCGAATGTCGTTACCATTTTCATCAAAACAATTTGTGATCCCTCAATATTTTTACTGGCCCTGGCGGTAGGAATTATGCCTATTGTCGGTGGGGCTCTCAGCGAATCCGGCCTGATAAAAGACCTGATTCAGTCGCTGAACATGCGCAGCAAAACCTTTCTCTTTATTGCGCCGGCGTTCATGGGAATGCTCACCATGCCGGGTGGTGCGTTATTGTCAGCACCGGTGATTGCCAATGTCGGCAGCGGTGCAACAAAAGCCGACTATGCAGCCATCAATATCTGGTTTCGGCATATCCTTGTGATGATCTATCCCCTCGCCGGTCTGTTGGCAACAACCAAAATGGCCGGAATCAATCTCTATACCGAAGTTCTGTATCTGCTGCCAGCATTCCTGCTGTTGGCTCTGCTGGGCTATCTGTTTATTCTCAAACCAATTAAAGACAACAGCGTTCTCAACGGTACATACGATTCCCGCAAAATACTTCAACCCATCGGCGCCGTTATGATCGCTCCGGCCATTCATATAATCGGTAAATCGTTGTTCCCGAAAATACCGGAGGAAATTCCACTTTTTATTGGTGTGCTTATTTCTCTCGGATTAACGTTTCATTTCGGCAAATTACCACTGGAAGAATTAAGGCCGATCATACTAAAAATGCGGCCCTGGCGTTTTTTGCTGCTGATTCTGGGAATGTTTATTTTTTTAAATGTCTTTAAAGCCACCGACGCTTCGGCTGCCATCTCTTCGATTGCGTTCAACAAAACCTTTCTCGTGGTTGGAATTGCCCTGTTTTTAGGCTTTGTGACCGGTCGGGTACAGGTGCCGGTATCGATTCTGTTGCCGATCTATTATGCCGGTTTCGGAGCCGAAGCAATATCACCAATGGTGTTTGCAGTGATGTACTTCTCGGTTTTTATCGGGTATGTTGTTTCGCCGATCCATCCCTGCGTGTCGGTGACGGTGGAGTATTTTAACACTAGTTTAAGGGAATATTACCGGAAGGTGGCCGCTCCCGCTTTGATTGCGATTATATGCACAACGCTGTTTTCGATTGTATTTGTTGGTTGAAATTATTTGACAGCATTGTCAGTATTTTCGGGACGGCATGGATATTTACATCCGGATTTATGATTATGTGAAAATGATATTCGGACTCTTGGTCTGAATTGAGTTTTTGAATAAATAATTCGGTCGCAAAGGTTGAATCTTTCCCCAATTATTATCAGCTTTACTCCCGGATTACAATTTTTCCCGTTTCAAAAAACTAATCCTCTCGAACCTTTACCCTATACAATTTATTATCGTTGAAATACGGGCTTTTTGAACCCTGGATTGATGACGACTTTCGTATATTTTTATCGGTATTATCGTATCAATCCTTATTTGTTAGGCTCTGTTTTTAATAAATTATGCATTTAAATTACTATAAACGTATTTGTCAAATGTACATCAATGTATAAAGTTTTTCATCTTATTTTTAATTCCAAAGCTACATTAGCAACAACACCGTCTAAAGGCGCATATATTGGTTTAAAAGTCGGATTGTTGTACGGTTTATTTACAACCCGCTCATACTTTGTTTGCCTTACATCGAAAATATTTTCAACATTTCCTATTATTGAAAAATTTTTAAATATTTTTTGAATCATAAAACCAATAGTCCAGTAATCCCTGGATTGTGTAAATTTGTTTATATATTGCTTGCCTGTGTAAAATGCTTCAATTCCTGTTCTCCAGCTTTGTTCTTCTTCGTAAGTTAATGTCATATTTAATTTATGCTTTGGAGTCAATTCTAAATAGGGATTTATTTTATCATAATTTTTCCGTACATCAGTATAAGTGTAATCAACAAACAGTACTAACTCATCCAACGCCACTTTGATATTTGTATCAAATCCTTTTGTTTCCAGAGATGAGTTTGCATTTTCATACATTAAAAAACCCTTCGCCAATGAATCCGGTTGGAGAATAAGCGCATTGTAAATTTTAGTATAGTAAAATGCCTGATTTATAGTAAACATGAATTCATTCATAAAAAATTTATAACTTATATCCAGATTCAAGCCTTGCGAAGTTTCAGATTTCATGTTAGACGAAATAGGCATTACGTTTTTAAAAGCTTTTGCTTCGGCAGCGCTCGTAAAAACGGTAGGTATTTTGTAACCCGAGCCATAACCTATTCTGGCATGAAGTTTATCGGAAAATTTATACAATGCAGAAAAACGGGGTAGAAAAAATGTCCCATATTTATTGTTATAGTCAATTCGCAAACCTGTTTGGAATATAGTTATTTCAGTTATATCCCAATCATCCTGGGCAAAAAAGCCTACGGTGTAATAATTATAATCCAATGAATTGGCAGTTAATGAAAGTTTCTCATTTTCAACAAAAGCATCGGTAAGAAGATTATAACCAAAAACTATATTATGTTTTTGGGTTTTCAAAAGGTACGATAAATCCGAATAGCTCGATATTTGCTCACCACCAAAATTATTGTTGGTAACAAAAATATCTCGTTGAAAATCGTTAATACTGTTTTTGAAGGTGAGTATATTTCCGTTTCTATATTTTTTTTCAAATTTCAATTGTGAAGTTGTTCTATTTGATTTATTCTTTTCAATAAAAGAATGAAGCGAGTCGGGAGTATTCTGGATAGCATAAATATCTCCGCCTGCACGGTGTTCAAACGAAGAAGAAATGCCTAACATGAGAGTGGTTGCATCATCAAAGTAGTAAAAGAATTTTGGGTTGAGAGTGGTTTGTTGAAATTCAGGGATGTCAGAAAAACCATCTTTATCAACATCAAACGCATTTTGGATACTCTGACTGGCAAGAAAAGTTATCCCAGTTTTGTCGCTCCGGTTTGCGTAAAATGAGCTGATATCTCTGCCATTTTTATGGGTTTGATTAATAATTGTTAACCATTCCGGGGTTTCGGATGGTTCTTTGGAAACTAAATTTACAATACCAGCAATGGCATCACCACCGTAAAGCGCCGAGGCTGAACCTTTTATGACTTCCACCTGCAGTAAATCTAAAGGTGGAATCTGCAATAGCGAAAGACCAGAAGAAAAACCACTGTACAGAGGGAAACCATCTTTTAAAAGCTGTGTGTACTTACCTTGCAAACCCTGTATGCGAAAGCTCACATTTCCTGTGGTTGCCGATGTTTGCTGAATCTGAATTCCAGAAGTCTCGCCCAGAAGTTTAGAAATATTTCCTGGTTTTATTGCGGTTTCTTCTCTGACTTCTTCTAATCCCAAAACTTCTACCCGAACAGGCACATCATCAATTACGCCATTAGTTCTTGTAGAAGTTACAAAGACTTCTTCAGACTCTATTGCCCTTGGTTCTAAATAAATAATTTTTATTCCTTCCGGATATTCTGAAGGAAATGATAATTTAAGTTTAAACAGTTTGTAGCCAATATAAGAAAATGTAATTGTAAATGTACCGTTAGGAATATTTATGATTTCAACGTTTCCATTAGTATCAGTAGTAGCGCCTATTTTAAGAGACTCGATAAAAACATTTGTTCCGATAAGTGGTTCGTTGGATTTATTATCATTGACAATAGCCTTAAAAGAATTCTGACTGAATGCAGATTGTGCTATAAAGAGAAATAGGAATAAAATTATCTTTTTCATGTTAATTTGTTTGCTCCATATTTAAACTGGTTATATGGCCTAACATTGTCAATATATGGAAATATTTCAGTCGAATTTCCATGTTTCCAATATATTTTCGCGTATCATGTAAATCAAGGGAAAATATCAATATTTTTCTGGCCGCAAGGCTCTTGCTCTGCAACTGATATAATCCGTCCCGGAGCACCGGAACGAGAATGAAAAATCAATCGTTTTAGAGTTTATTGTAATCTCTCCATTATTCATCCCCTGTTTTCTTCTATTTCCAAATCTACAATCTAAACCTATCTTTGCGAAAGTTTCCTCCGTAAAGTGTGAATATTTATATCTGTCCAATGAGAACGGAATAGCTTTCGCAAAGTTTACGATATTAAACCGGTGATTGAGGGCAGCGCCGCCAAAACAGGAGCTCTTCAAGATGCAGAATCCCAATCAAAAATCTGAAATCTGAAATTATTCCGCCGGTTCCCACTCCGCAATGGTTTCTATTTCCACCTTTGTCTGTGGATCCGTCGTCCAGAATTCGTTGGCATTGTAGGTCCAGCCCATGGTCTCTGATCCGCCGCCGCTCTCCGTTGTAATCAGGAAGCGGTTGGCCAGATGCCCAAAGTAATTCGCCTGATCGCGGGGCTGTACATTGTCGCCGCCGCTGGGATCTACGGGAATCCAGCCGTAATTCGGCAGATAAATCTCTACCCAGCGATGAAACACATCGTCCATACTGGCGTCATCATTGCGCACAACGACTGAACCGACATAGCGCGCCGGTAAACCAGCCGCCCGGCACATGGCAATATAAACAAACGCATACTCCGAACAGGAGCCGTTGCCACGGGCTAAAACCGTCGGCGCGGTATTCCAGCCGCCAACCATCTCATAATACATGTTTTCGATCAGGTAATTGAAAATCTTGCGGGCAATCCAGTAAGGATTTTTCTCTTCGCCGACACACTGATCCAGGGCCTTCCGGATAGCCGGATGGTCAATCTGATATTTCTCATTATTTTCAAGATATAGCGCTGTAATGTCTTTGGGAATATCTTTCAGCGAACCGACTTGATCGGGAAAGATAAAATAGCGGGTTTCCCAAATCGTTGCATCGGTCACCGAAATAAATTCCTGAATCGCCTGGGCTTTCAGGTTTTCCGAATGAAGCACCGCCGTCTGCTGGCCCCATTTGTCCGTCACAATCTTTGAATAATTTGGGGTGTACGCGATCTCGCCGTTGATGTGCTGGCTATCGCGATTAATTGGAATCGGCAAATGGACGTCGGCGGTTTTGACAGCATTGGGTCCGAAATTTTTCAGCTGGTGGGTAATCGTTACTTTCGCGTGGCGCTCATTGGTACGGACAAAACACTCGTTGTCCCGGATTTTCATTTGATACAGCTTGTCGTTCTGATAGTCCACAGCCCAGAGAAATTTCCCGTCGAATGCCAGTCCCCGTGTAAAGGGACCCGGCGCCGCAGTAATCAGCAAGACACAACCGCTTTCGGGATCGACCATGTGGATCTCATCGGCAACCCGATCGGATACCCACAAATACGTACCATCAAAGCAGAGACCCCGCGGATCGTTTGCCGGTGATCTAAATTCCCGAATCGTCGTACCGTCATCGGGACTGAATTGAATGATCTTATCGGAACCGCTATCAGTACACCAGAGATATTTACCGTCCCAGGCCAGGCCTCGCGGAAAATCATCCGGCGCGTCCACGGTTTTCAGAATAGTGCCGGTTTTGGGATCAACCCGAAAGATTTTACGGGCATTGACATCGGCGTTCCAGAGCGCTTCGCCGTCCCAGGCCAGCCCCATCGGCCAGTATGCCGGCGAGTCGATGGATTTGATCACTTTACCGTTTTTCGGATTAATGCAAAACAGTTTGTCGGCCTTGCGGTCGGCCAGCCAGAGATTCTTACCGTCATAAGTCAATCCGGTAGGGCAGGTACCGGGTAAATCAAATTCCCTGACAATTTCTCCGGGAAAAGCAAATATACCCGTCATTAAACCAATCAAAACACATACGAAAATGATACTTCTGTTCATTTTATTTGTCCTTGAATTTGTCTTTATTTTGATGTTTATATGCCAATAGCCGTCAGATAAAAATCATTTCAGCAAAGCATTCAATCCGTGCAGGTACGGTTCTGCTCCTGCTCCGATAAATCGTGCTGTTACAACGTCTTTTATAACCGATTTGGAAAAGGTCTCATCGGAAAAGGGAAATTCTTCAATACATACTTCGGCTGTTGGGATCTTCAGCATTCCCAGTAATTCCCGCAGGCCGAACGCCGTTCGTGCCAACGGGCCCGGATTGATCAAAATTCCTGAAATTTCTTTCCGGTTCCGGCTGATGGTTTTCAAAATGCGTTCTTCATTATAAAACTGAAATACCTTTATTTCGATCCCCGCGGCGGCGGCCTCTTTTCGGATGGCCTTGTCCAGCTTATCCAATGTCAGCCGCGTCCCTGATTTCATGGAAACTTTACCAAGAAGGGGCATGTTTGGACCGTGAATTACTAATATTTTCATGCGTGTTTTTCTTATTTAGACAGCCGTTCGTCGTCACTGAAAAATGACCATTCCCAAACGGCGGTATAGGGCTTGAGCCATCCGGCCTGCTGAAGTGCCCAAAATGGTCCTTCCGGCAGAGTCAGCTTTTTATTACCGGACATCAATAATATTCGTTCGGCCCCACTGCGGTACTTAATCCGGGTTGTCGCCTTACAATCCAGGCGCCAGCGATTTCCAACCGGACATGCTTTTGCTTCAATTGTCACCGGATTCAGCGCCAGGGCAACCCGGCGATCATTTTGCGTGTTTTGCCAGCTGATTGTGCGGGCCGGCAACATTACATGGGACACATCTCTTCGGTGTCTTTTGAGTAAAACAGACCAATTATTTATAACACTGACAACCTTGGGTGATTTAAGCGCAAACTCCGATTCCCAGGTCCGGGCACCGCTGCTTTTAACACATAATCGCAGAGACTGCTTACCGTACTCCGGAAAACCGAGTATTCGGCCATAAAATGAAATTATTAAATTGGTATTATAAATGGTTAGCTTATCTGAAAAGGTCAACGAGGCCAGACCTCTGTTGGCGACCTTAGAATCCAACTCGTTAAAGCGTTTCTGGGCCTCCACTATAGGCAGATCAGAAAACATCAACATCATAGCAAGAGCTGCAATTCCTAAAATAATCCGGATAATAGTAAACTGCTGATTGTTCAGTTTAAGCGGCAGAAACACTGCCAGCATTATCACCGAGAAAATGATTAAAAACAGCCCGCCTATAAAAATGGACCAAAATAAAAACAGCAGTAAAAAGAAAGAAAGAATTCCCAAAACAACCATCAGTATCAGCCGGCCGAACTTATGTATAAACGCGCGATCAGTTACATTCATTTAATTTCCTGATTTAATTTGCCTCACAATTCAAATATAAGCTTTTCAGAACTGGGTCAAAACAGTTTTATCTACAATATTATCAAACATTAAACCGAATTTCCATGACGTCACCGTCCTGAACAATATACTCCTTGCCCTCAAGCCGCAATAAACCTTTTCCGCGACAGGCTGTCAAACTACCCTGTTCTAACAAATTTTCGTGGGCAACTACATCGGCCCGGATAAACCCGCGTTCCAGGTCGGAGTGAATGACACCGGCCGCCTGCTGGGCATTCATGCCCCTTCGGATCGTCCAGGAACGACATTCGTCTTCACCAACCGTAAAAAAAGAAATTAATCCCAGCAAATCATAGGATATTTTTACCAGCCGATACATAGCCGGCTCGCTGATGCCAAGTTCTTCCAGAAACATTGCCTGATCTGCCTCGTCCAGTTCGGCGATCTCGCTTTCAATTTTTAGACACAGGGACATTACCGAGACTGTTTCGGCCTGATAATCGCGATATTCATCGGTGACTTTTTCGGAATTGGCTATTTGAGATTCGGCAATGTTAATCACAATCAACAGTGGTTTGGAAGATAAAAACTGATACCCTTTCAGCTGTTTCTGTTCTTCATCGTTAAACGATACAGTTCGCAATGCTTTCCCAGCTTCAAGTGCCTTTTGGCATTTCAGGATCAGTTGCAGCTCCCGTTCGTCGGTAACGTTCCGGAGTTTTTTCAGCTGCTTTTCCAGGCGCTCGATCCGTTTTTCCACAATTAACATATCGGACAATAAAAATTCCGCTAGTGCAAATTCTATGTCCGCCCGCGGGTCGACTTTTCCCGATGGATGGGGAGACATTTCAGATTCAAAATCACGAATCACAAGGATGATCTCGTCAACGGTTTTTAAATTTGCAAAAAACTGCGGCGACAAGCCGGTTTCATTCTGAGGATCAAGACCGGGTACTTTAATATATTCAATGCTTGCGTGGACCTTACTCCGCGGATTAAACAGTGCTGTCAGACGATCCATCCGCTTATCATAAACATTGATTATTCCTCTTTCGGAAAGATGCTTGGTTTTAAATTCAGCGCTGTCGGCTTTATTGCTGAGCAATGTCTGAAAAATCGTGGACTTGCCGGAAAATGGTAATCCTACAATCCCTGTTTGCATAATATCTCCATTCTATCGTGTTTCAAAAAGGTGGCGGAATTTAATTCAGAAATCGGTCTCCCCCAATAAGAAAACCTGTCGTCTTTACAAAAAGGTGTTGTAAATTTGCCCTATGAAAAAATTATTCCGCGAATACCTCTCTATGCTAAAACCTCTGCCGGTTGAAGGCATACCGGATTTATTCCTGTTCCGGCCCATTGCATTCGTCCTGGTGAAAGTTCTCTCCCGCTTTCCCGTCACCCCCAACCAGGTGTCAATATCAGCAATGATAACCGGCGTCGGCAGCGGCTTCTGTTTTTCCCGGGGCACGCGGGAAAGTTTTCTCTGGGCCGGATTACTGTATGCCGCCACCGCCGTTCTTGACTGCAGCGACGGAATGCTCGCCAGATATAAAAAAAACGGCTCTCCCGTCGGACGGATTGTTGATGGCACAATCGACTATATTAACGGTCTGGCTATATTTACCGGTCTTGGTGTTGGAATGTCAAAAATGGCCATGGTCCCACAATTTTACTTATGGATAGTCATTGCGGTCGCGGCCCTGTCGATGGCAATCCACAGCATTTTGGTCGATTATTACCGCAGCCAGTTTTGCACCCATGCGCTAAAAATACGCCATTCAATCGACGCTGAAATTTCCATATTCAGTGTTGAGTTACAGCTCCTCCAGCAAAAGAGAATTCAGCCTATTACCCGACTTTTAATAAGCATTTATCTGGGTTACTGTCATATTCAGATAAAATACGCGCACAAACAGGTCCAATACGATTCCCAAAACTATTACAAGGCCAATAAAATATTGCTGCGCTTGTGGCTGATGATAGAATTATCCATGCACATCTGTATGTTGTGTCTTTCCGCGATCCTTTATAAGCCCGAACTGTTTCTCGGCTATACTATTGTTTTTGCAAATATCTGGATTTTGTTGATCGTCCCACTCCAGCAAAGGGCAAACAAAAAGTCTTTTTAAATGGATTAAATCTAACTTTGAGCAATATGTGATGCGCGTACTGGTAACCGGCGCCACCGGATTCATTGGCAAACATCTTGTTCCACGCCTTCTACAAGAAGGTTTTGGTGTCCACGGCCTGACCCGGCCAGACAGTCATCGGCCGGAGACGTTTAAAAATGATGTCGAGTGGATAATCGGAAATTTGACCGACCCCGTTTCTCTTGAATACGCGTGCAGAAACATCGATCTGGTAATTCATCTGGCCGGAATTATTAAATCCACAAACCCTGACAATTTCTATCAAATCAACACAACGGGAACGGAGAATCTCCTGAAAGCTGTTCGGGACGGAACAAAAATCATCTTTATCAGCTCCCAGGCGGCCGTCGGGCCCAGTAAAAATCGGACGCCTCTTTCCGAACGTGCATCTCCAAGTCCTATCTCTGCTTATGGCCGAAGCAAACTAATGGCCGAACAACTTTTTCTGCAAACGGACCGGCCAATAAACTATACCATCATCCGGCCTGCAATTGTCTACGGCCCGGAAGACCGGGAATCGCTTGCGCTTTTCCGCCTCGCGAAAAATCATCTGAATCCCCGTATTGGATTTCAGAAATCCATTGTTAATATCGTTTATATCAAAGACCTTGTTGACTTTATCATGGCCTGCATTGATAATAATCTTTCCACCGCGGAAGTTTTTCACATTAACGATGGCAATGATGCGGGATATGCACAAAATGAATTAATTTTAAAGGCTGCCGAGTGTCTGGATTCGTGGACAATTCCCCTATATATTCCAAAAGTACTTTTAAAAATGGCTATACGTCTGAATGCATCAATTTCCGGTATTCGCGGAAAAACATCAATGTTAAACCCCGATAAATACAACGAACTGGCGGCCCCTGGCTGGGTATTGTCATCCCAAAAAGCCCGGGAGATTCTGGATTATCGGCCGAAATACGATATCGGCTCCGGCTTTAAAATGACAATAAACTGGTATCGGGAAAACGGATGGCTTTAAAGTTTAACAAAAAAATAGTTGCTCAATTTAAAAATGGTGTATTCCCGGTCGATTACCTGGTGTTGATATTCAGCGCTCTTATGACTGTGATTTCCCTGTTATTTTTCGACACCCTCAACCGACCATTTCGGTTCATGGTCGCTGACGTTATAATATTCTCAATCCTTTTTAGTCTTATTATTTACGAAAAACGCCTCGCCGACACTGCGGGCTACTGGTTACATAGCTGGCTGCCCGTCATTTCAGTGGCGGTTTTTTATACCCAGGCGACCGCTTACGACCATCTGGTATTCAAAGAAACCTTCGATTCGCTTCTTTTACAATGGGAAAGCAATCTGTTCGGCGATCTTGGTCAACTTGCTAATTTTCCGGGAAATCATCTGCTCGTGGATGAATTGATGCACTTTTTCTATTTCTCCTACTACTTAATTCTGTTCATTCCCGGCATGATCCTGCTTTCCAGGCGCTCGCCAATCGCACACGAAATGATCTTTTCACTAACTCTGATGATGGTTGTCCATTATATATTTTTTATTCTGTTTCCCGGCAATGGTCCGGTAGAAAACCATCCCGTGATATTTACAAGGGGCATTGTTTTTATTCCCCTGATGAATTTCATTTATAAAGTCGGGGGCGAACAGGGCGGCGGGGCATTTCCCAGTACCCACGTTGCGGTTGCTACTCTGATTTTATTGTATAGCTTTTCCGAGTTTAAAAAATACCGCACGCTCATGCTTTTCATCGCGACGGGCATTGTAACCGCCACTGTATACTGCAGCTATCATTATATTATAGACACTCTAGCCGGACTATTCACCGGAACAATGTTTTATTTTATCGGGAAAGGGCTCTACCTTAACTGGGATCATCCGGCGGAGCTGCCGGTCGAATCGTTATCTCGCCAATAATTCGGTTGCTGGCTTTGGAAACAACCATATCCATATTGCTCAGTGTGATTTTTTCGCCAACCCTGGGAATTCTTTTAACCCGGTTTAGAAAAAAACCACCCACGGTTTCATAATCACCCTCCGGGATCGCCAGATTAAAACGGTCGTTTAAATCATCCACCGGCATTCTGCCGCTCACGATTATCGAACCATCCTTCTGTTGCTTGAACAGATTTTCGACCTCATCGTACTCGTCTCCAATATCTCCGACAACTTCTTCCAGAATGTCCTCGACCGTTACAATCCCTTCCGCACCGCCGAATTCATCGACAACAATTGCCATGTTTCTTCCATTATTCTGCAGGCCTTCAAGCAGTTTGGCAATACCCATTGTCGATGGAACATAATAGGCCGGCCGGATCATGGATTTTATCCTTTTTGACTGGGCTTCTCTCAGAATATCAAAACTATTCAGAATACCGACAATTTTATCAACACGGTCTTTAAAAATGGGGATGCGGCGGTGTTTCGTCCGGACAAAACACTCAGAGGCCCCCGAAACAGTGGCCTGCTCGTTTAAAACGGCCACATCAATCAGGGGAATCATGATTTCTTTAACGCTGGTTTCGGTAAAGTGCAGCAGCCGGTTTATCATCCTGCGCTCACTGG
>Ga0180007_10002820_pt1 | contig 20127 bp, 11 predicted proteins | sample MM_PC_MetaG_FD_121122 | JGI IMG/M metagenome (GOLD analysis project Ga0180007, IMG submission 121122) | Groundwater microbial communities from the Aspo Hard Rock Laboratory (HRL) deep subsurface site, Sweden - MM_PC_MetaG | ecosystem: Environmental > Aquatic > Deep subsurface > Groundwater... | reverse complement strand
GAAACCAAACAGATACCGAACCACTAGAAAACCGTCTGTAAATGCATCCACAACGCCATTCCCATCAATATCCAGACAGAAGGTCTTGGGTTTTTCCTTGATGGTGATCAGCCCGCTCTCATAGACGGCTGCATCAGCCGTAGAGGTGGCTTTCACCTTAACCGTCAGATCCTTGGTTACCCCTGTTATCGTAGCCGTTGCAACGCTGGTATAGGCGCCCACAAATGCCGCTGCCGTGGATGCAAGACCTGTGGTGCCATCAACAATTTCCCAGTCAAAGGTTTCAGCCCCGCCGCCGTTGATCACAAAAGCCTGGGTGGCATCGACCTGAAGATCAAGGGCTCCGGCAGGGTCCATGGCCTTACCGGCCTGGATGGTAAAGGTAAAATTGACGGCATCGGAAATATTGCCTGTGGCATCTTCAAACCAGCCGTACAGGGTTTTTGATCCCGTACCCGTAAGCGCATAGGTCAGGGTGGATGTGGCCGGATTTGAAAAGTCAAAGGCCGTTGCCGTTGCAAACTGCTCTGCCGTGTTGACGTACACGGCATTGATATCGGCCAGAGATCCTGACACCAGAATGGTAACAGGGCTTCCCGACGCCGTGGTGGCTGTCTGACCGCCAACGCTTGTGTCAAGGGATATGGAGGCACTGGGCGCCACATTGTCAAAGGTATAGGGCCCGACAATGGTGTCATTGCTCAGGGCTACCCCATTTGCCACTGAAAAATAAACGGTTTTAACATGAAGATACCAGGCATCCCCGTCGCTGGTACCAAACTGGGTGTCGGCATCCACTGAAATGACAATGGACGGTCCGTGGGGAACGCTTGAGGCACCCGGTCCCAGTTCAACATCTGTAAGGGCTGTGTTTGAATTGTTCCAAACATATACATAGCTGGTTAAAGAATATCCTGTTGTGTCTGCTGCGGTCGCTGTGATAAAGGCATCAAGATTTCCAACGGGAATCAGCTGCGGGGTTGGACCCGTGCTGGCATCGTTGATGGTGATGGCCGATGGTTCAAAAGCGGCATGCAATACACCAGGCAATAAAAATAATGCCAAAGTAAAAACAATCAGTAATTTTGAAATATTTTTTTTAATCATAATGATTTTCCTGAGATTGTATCATTAATATTAATATCAAATTGCCACATATCATTTAGTCGTTACTGCATTACTTGCTTTTATCGGGTTTGACTGCGGCAGCAAGGTGCCGCAGTCAAACAGGTTTTAACTACTTGGTTAAGGTAATATCAATACCTGGAGTTGTGTCAGTAACATCACCGGCTTGAGAATAGCTCCCTGAAACACCGGCAGAAACCCAGTACCGCAACGGGAATACCAGTGCCAGATCCTGGGCAAAGACCTTATAGGCCACACCCGACCTTACGGTAATCGTATAGGTAAAGGTTTTGTTGTCACCACTATTCAAGGTTCCGACCTGGTGAAGCGCCCCTGTCAGCGGATCATATGCACCGGCAATCACAATGGCCGTTGCATCTGCTACGGACAGGGTAATGGTTCCTGAAATCGTGGCAAGGCCCGGTACTGTTACATTATGATTTGTAATGTCTGCAGTAATGGCGATGTTGTCTTCCTGGATTTCAGGTTTCGCATCTCCCGGCAGTACCAGGAGTGAATAGTCAGTTCCGTTGATCACATTGGTGAAGGTAAACACACCTGCTGGATTGGTCTGAACCACTTTCACGTACGAGGTGGTGACGCTGGACAGCATGACCCATGCTTTTGCCACGGGCACACCCCCTTCTGTTACCGCACCGCTGAATGTCCAGACCGTTGGCGGAATCACCAGTGTCATATTATGGGTCACGGTTGTTCCGGCGCCTGTTGTGTCCACATCATCGGGCGTGTAAGGAACATAGGTGGTCCCTTTGGCAACCTTTATGATATGAGGGCTGTCCGGTGCAAGGCCGCGGAACTCGTATAGACCGCCGACTTTGGTTTTGGTTGATTTCACATAATCCATGCCCCTCAGGGTGACTATGGCATCTACCACAGGCCCATTGGCATCAGAAACGGTTCCGCTGATGATCGCACCCTTTGTCAGGAGGATGGTTGCGGCCGTCAGATCTGAAAGCACGGTTTCTTCCTGGGATTTCGGGAAGTAATCCTTGTGGGAGGCGATCAGGGTATACACGCCTGAAGGGATATCCACCAGGGTGTAACTTCCAAGGGCATCCGTAAAGGTCGCTGATCTTAACGCCTGGCCATCACTTTTCACAATGTCGACCCGGGCTGAATCAACGGGTGTATTGGCAAGGGTTGCATCCATGACCAGACCCGTTACCTTGTAGTTCTGATCCACAATGAAATTAACCGTTGCCGTTGTTTCGTTTGCAAGGACCACACCTTTTACTGTCTGTCGCGCATAGGGCGGCGGCGGTAAAAGCCCTACATTGTAGGTTGCCGGCGGCATATTTTCAAACTTATAGTAACCGTCTCCATTTGTCCTGGCAACAAAGGGCAATGGGACGTTATTGGTTGTGAACAGCCCCACCAGATAATTTTCAAGCGGGATCCCGCCATTATCATTGGACCGGTTCAAGGTGACATACCCTTCCAGTTTTGCCGTATCTGCAACGGGAATGAGAACGGGGATGTTTTTACCCGAAGCACTTTGTGCAGATACATCAACACGGGTTGCACTGGACCGGACGGTCACGGCAGAAGGTGTTCCTGTATTGTCTTTGTAGTAATATGTCACGCCTTCATGGGTAAAATAGACATAGTAATCCGTTGATTTGGCCACCTTGATTTCAAAGCTGCCATCAGCCGTTGTCACGGCAGAACCAAATTTCCAGTTGGTAAAATTAAAATTATTGGCTTTTACGGTGGCGCCATTCACGGCTGTGCCGTCAACGGTTGCTTTACCTTTAATGGTCACAAGATCACCACAGGTAAACGTAAAATCCTGGTTCGGGGTATCTGATCCGCCCGTTACAGCAACGGGTGTGGCACTTGAAAAATCTTCCGTGCCGTTAAAATAAACAGGTCCTAACCCTTCACCAATCACTGACAGGATATAATCCGTCCCTGGTAACAGGTTATACAGGGTAAAGGCATTACTTGCGCCCGCACCTGTGATCAGGACAGACTTGGTCAGTTTGGTGGTGGCTGAACGGATAAAGGCCTCAACAATCTGGCCGTCACAAAGCCCTGTAATGGTTCCGGAGACCGTTCCAAGAGACAGTATCCAGTCATAGTCACTGCTTGTGAGCTCCACTTCAGAACTGCCGTAAACTGCCCACAGTTTATAGGTCCCGGGCAATGGCACGGGCAGCGGCTGTGTGACATAGTTGCCAGTGGCATCCACGGCAGCCGTTCCAATAAGGGTTGCACCATCCCGGATTTCAACTCTCAGGCCGGAAAGGTTTGACCCGCTTGAGTTTATCTTCACCTGACCGGATTTTGCCAGATACGCGGCAAGGGTTATCGGATCAACGGTTTTTGCACCGGCAATGGTGAACTGAGCACTGACAGCACGTTTCTGGAATCCTGGTTTGGTTGACAAGATCTCTATTTTATAAGTACCGTTGGAAATCTTGGCAAAGGTATAGGCACCGTCCTTTACGATCTGGCTTGCCACTTTAAAGTCGCCTGCTGCCAGAACCTTGAGCAGATTTGCCGTAGCCCCGTCTGCAGGTGCACCGCCCTCATACTTTGCAGTTCCTGTGATGTCATATCCGCCCGTGACCGTAATCAGGCCCGGGACAAACCCGACATCATAGGTCTGGGCTGTTGTGGGTTCTTTTGTGGGATCAAGTCCTGCTGCCACGGCAAGGGCCGTGGGTTTTGTATATCCGGCATTTGCAGCCGTATCAGGACCAATAATGGTTTTCTGAATCCCGATGGGATAATTACCACTACCAATGCCTGCAATGACCTTAAATTTTGCCTTGAACGGAATAAAGTCGGCGGCTGCAGTGGTGGTGAAAAAATTGGCAGCTGCGGCAGCGATCATGACAATCCCTTCCGTGGCCTTGTTATTGGTCTGATAATACAAAGTGGAGGCAATGGTGGCTGCTGACGGCGGATTTGCCGAATCATAGGTTGAGCCATCGTCTATATCCATGGTATTTTTGACCAGGCCTTCAAAGGTGAATACATTCTTGTCATAAATCAGTGTAAACACCAGACCATTGACATCATTGGCCCCGCCCTTGAGCGTGACATCCAATGTGACTGTTCTTGCTGCATCATCTATCCCTGTATTGCTGACACTGGCCGTTCCAATGTTCAGGGTTTTAGCGGCAAACGCCGTGTTCCCGAAACAAAGGCCCATCATCAGCACTAAACAGAGAATGGTAAATTTATGTAAACGCTTCATATAAAATTCCTCATTATTGTTTGTCATTTTTTGCTTTACTTTCTATAAAGTGTTCCTGTCGATGCATATTTTCCAGCACATTGATATGGTTTTGCTGAAGCGCTTCAAATGCTTCATATTGATCCATCAATGCAATGGATAAAACATTATTTTTGGTTTGGTCAACCTCATTGTTGACCCGATCTTTGAGTTCCTGGATCTCTTTCCAGGCATCCGTCTCCTCTTTCTCAAATTCAAGTGCAGCTTCCACAAGGGAATCATATTCCACGGTGTGAACATATTCAGCAGGGGCCAGGATATCGGTATTGTCTTTTTCATACTTTGTGCGAATTTTATCCACGGTGGATTCCAGGACAGGGACGCTGCTTTGTACAACAACATCCATGGGGCCTGCAAACTTGCCCTTGGGATAAATTTTCACGGCCGTCACACGGGCTTCGCCTTTTTCTTTGTGATATACCATGGCAACATTAAACCCTTTCAAAATCCGGTTAAATGCTTTTTCAAGGGCAAGATCCTTAACCTGAACACTGACATTTCCCGGGTTAAATCCTCTGGAGATAAAGATGACCACATTGGTTTTTCTGGCAATCTCTTCTAACAGCGGCATGAGCGGTTCATTCTCCGCAGAAAGGCTAAGCTTGTTGTCAACAAAGGTCATATCCGTGGCAGCATGGCAGATGAGGCCGTTAAAAAAAACAAGCCCGAAAATGACCAGGGTGGAACAGACAATTTTTCTTATGTTTTTTTGAATTAAAGAATCCATTGAATCCTGTTTTGTCCAGCTAAACGTCAAACAAAAATCCCAAAAAAATAATGGTTTTAAAAAATATACATCTAAAAATTTCTAGCAGACAAACAAAATTTCAGGAGGGGGTTGTTCTGGTGGGAATTCATGGGATTGAAAAAATACATTTTTATAAGGTATCAGGATACAGAAATCCGGATACGCGGTTAATATGGATAAACGGTTTAAAACCGGATATTCCGGCATGATCTGGGTCAGGTAAATGCCTTTTTTATCTGTCTTATGAGACACTTTTTCCTGGCCTGTTGCAAATTTTAATTCCTTGAAAATCATATCCATGGACCGGGCCAGTTCCTGCCTGGATGTTTTTTGTTCAACATCATGGTTAATGGCCATGGCTGAGATAACCAGACGGGATAGATCCGTCCGCCCGTTCAGGGACAGGTACCAGGATCCTGTGACCGGCAAAAAGGAAACAGCAAAACAGATCATCATGGCAAACGAAATGATGCGTTGTCTGTTCTTCCTTATTGAGAATAAGCCGGTCATCACTTTTGATCCCTATTCTGCCGCATATAATGACTGGTTACAATATAATTTATAAAAAGTCAACATTGAAAGTTGTCCTCTGGATATTTGAAATTCTAAGCTCGTCAATCTTTGTATCTGCAGCAGGATTGCCATAATTGACCATCACGGATCCACCATAACCGCCTGCCGGCATTCCCGTATTTGTATCACTTCCTGAAAGAATTCCATTGATGTAGAGTTTTGATCCATTGCTTCCCCAGGTTGCTGCCACGTGTGTCCATGTGTTCAGGGGCACGGTGGTAGTTCCGGAGTTCATGTCAAAAGCAGCCCAGGCAGCAGACCGCAGTTGACCGCTTGAATTAATACCCATGTAAAATGTCCATCCGGCACACGAACCCGGGTAGGGTCCCTGTTCCACGAGACTCATCCCTGATTGCCCGTAGGATTTCAGATAAATCCAGAATTCAATGGTGCCGTTGGACTGACTTACCAATTGTCCTCCCGGATATTTCAGATAGGTCACTGATCCTGCCGGTTCTCCTGCGGGCGGATTCAATGTCACTGCCTGGTCTAACCCGCTGGGACCTGGACCATAGGATAAAACCGGAGTAGCCGAAGGCCTTGCAGGACCACAGGCAGCACCCGTATTACTAAATGCCAGGATGCTTGCACCCGTGGCGCCATTCAGATGATCCAGCAGAATCGTATTGGCATCAGAGGTATATGGATTCACGGACAGGTCATTTGAGGGCAGGTCGATCCGCACCCCCCCGGCTTTCTGAATCATGGGGATGATATCCTGCATATTCAAACGGCCGTCCCTGTTCATATCCCCTTCATGGGAATAAATGTCAGCTTTCCGGCCGATGGGAATACGGATCATTTTGAAAATATTTTCCAGATTCCATTCAGTCGCTGACCCCTCTGGGCCGGTTGTAAAATGGTTCTGCTTTGTAAAGAATATCTGGTTGATTGACAGATTATCCACATCCTGGGTTCTGATATCCTTGTCAAAGACATAAATCCTGTACCCGTAAATCTCTTCCGGAAGAAGGATGCCCGCTGGAACCACATAAGAGCTGGCATTCAGCATGCCGGATTCATGGATCAGCTTATCCCAGTGCTGATAAATTTTTACCTGATAAACATATGGCCCGCCGGCAGGATCAGCCCAGTCAATCACGGGACTGTCAGATGTCACCACAGCGTCATCAGCTGGTATCTGGGCCGGGGCCAGGGGAATCGCCTTTTTCACAAGGGTGTCTGTTGTGGTTGCCCTGTTCCCGTTCTCATCTTCCACGGTAAAGGTGTAAAGGCCTTCCGGGATATCAGCCATGGCATCATATATGAGCGCATTCCAGTAAAGGGCCGTATTCCCCTGTCCCGGCTCGTCATAATTAAGGGCCAGGCTTCCCTGTATACCAGGGCCCTGTACGGTCACGGATTTTATGTTTCCCGGCACCCCGTCATTGTCTGTCACTTCCACGGAAAACTGCAGCCAATAGGATGGGTTCCCCGTTACCGGGTGTGTAAGATAGGTGACGGCCGCACCCAGGTTGCCCGTGGCAATGGCTGGCAGGCTGGATCCGCCGGCGAGTGCGGGCTGGGTCTTGAAACCAATGGCCCAGTTGTCATTCCAGGGTGACCTGGAGGTATTGTCTGTATTGTCGTCAAAAAATTCCCGTCTGGTGGTCACAAGAAATCCATACACCTCTCCTGCCTTGAGAAACCCCGGGGCAAGCGTATACTGGCTTTGGGTTGTTTCAAACCTGAAAATGCGTTCATGTCGGGTATTATAGATTTCCAGGCGGTAAAAGGCTGCTCCAGCCACATCATCCCAGTCAAACTCGGCTGCCGTGCCCGTCACGACAACACTTAAAGATGACTGGGCCGGATATCCAATGGGGTTCATGTCAAGGGTTTCATTCAATGAAAACTCATGCTGGTCCTTGTCCGTTGCCACAAAGGTATAGACCCCGTTTTGCCGCGGGGCATAGGAGTTATTCGAATAAATCGCACAATTTTCCGATTCATTATATTCATAATAAAGTCTTGTCCGGGTTGTGCCGTCCGGATGGATCACCTGGACATCCTGAATATTGCCGGGCACACCCTGGGCATCATACACCCTGATCCAGAATCCTGTGAACGTACCCCGGTAATCGTCTGAAAAGGATTCAACACCCACAGGTGTGGTTTCAATAAACGGAGTGTCAACCCTGTCACCCGTTGTAAAGGTCGGATTGGGCTGCCCGCCAAGCGGGATCCGGAAGCTATGATCCGTATCAAAGGCCGAATGGGCATCCCTGGCATCCAGACGGTACTGGTAAAGGGTCTGGGGTTCAAGAATTCCGGCGGGTAGGGTATAGGTGGTCACATTGCCGGGATAACCCTTCCATATGGTATTGGAATGTTCATCATAGATTTGAATTCGATAATGATTGGCACGGGTAAAGGCGTTCCAGGTGAATGTGGGGGTTGTCCCGGCCACGGTACAGGTTAGGGCGACATTGTCGGGCGGGGTCACGGGCTGGCCTTCCAGAACATCTGTTGTCGATCCGGTTTTGCCGTCAGGATCCGACACGATGAATTTGATGGCAGCAGGAAAGGATGGCAGGGCATTGACCATGTCAAAGTTGATCCAGGTGCCGTAATACCCTGCTTTGCCGTTCTCAGCATACTGAAAATTCAGCTGTGCCTGGGTCTGGCCCAATTGATTGCCGCCTTGATCCAGGAACACGGCGCTGACCGTGTGGGATGCACCATTATAGGCAACCCCGTCATGGTCAACGATTTTAACCCAGGTATCAAACCCGCTGAAGGAATCAGAGTTTCGCCAGTCCACGGCCCCCCACCCGTCCAGATCCACTGCCGGGACGGCCGCATGGGAAAGGGCAGCGGCCATGGTAAAGCTGATCCAGTTGGTGTGGGAGCGGTTGTCCACCAGGATCCAGTCTGTATGGTCTATTGCCCGGATGCGGTATTGGTATTGCTGGCCAGGTGTAAGGATTGAGTTGGGGACTGCGCACCCCGTCATATCCCAGTCTCTACCTGTCCTGAAAAAAGGGGCGTCTTCCCCCATTTTCCTGATTTCAAGCCGATAGGCAATACGGGTGCCGGGTGCCGTCACAGGCTCCCATGAAAACACAGGGGTTTTTGAACTCTTGTTGATTTTCACCGTGTTCACATCCACGATGGGGATGGTGATCAAATCTTTCTGGATGTCGCTTTTAACACCGATACGACCGTCTTTGGCCGTGACAACAAAGGTATATTTACCCAGGATCGGGTTTCCCGGGGTTTCCTGAAAAAATTCATTGTTCGCAGTATCCCAGTATCCTCCGCCATCAGGGTATATCTGATGGGTTGTGCCGTCGGGCCAGGTCACTTCAATGGTGTCGATGTCGTCGGGTACATTGCCCTTAAATCCCTGTCCCATCACCACTTCAAAAAATGTCCGAAACTGGTTGTCACCGGAATGAACACTTTTCACGGAAACCGCTTCAATGGGAAAATCAGCAATGGTCTTCTGGGGTGCAATGGTTCCGACAATGGCATTGCCCTGGATCACAATGCTTTTGACAGCCTTATAATCACCTGCATTGGGTATGCCGTTGCCATCTGTATCCCATAGCACATGCAGATACTTGTTCTGCGCTGAATATGGGGCATCGATCAGGGTAAAATTGCCAGCACTGTCAAGATAGGTGCCGATAATGGCATTTCCATTTTCAGGGGGATTTTCATTGTCTGTGAGATAAAAATAGATTTTCCCCCCTTTATACCCCGTCGGAACCGTGACTGATCCTGAAACCGTGAAAACCGGCGCAAGCTTGATGTTGGAGTCCACCCAGTCGCCGTCCTGGATGGCCTGGGACCAGGTGCCGCTGGTTATCCATTGGCCGCCAAAGGTTTCCAGTGCAGGAAAATGGGTTAAGGGAACCTTCAATTTGATATAGGTATTGCCGATATCAAGGTACTCTTTTCCCAGAGAGGTGATAAACGAGTCATTCCCATTGCTGTCCGCCTTACTGATCGTGATAGTCCATCCAGGAACGGGTGCTCCGGCAAGGGGTGGCTGCTGGTTATACCAGGTATGTATCCTGAAAACATCCCTGGACCAGTCGTCAGGACTTTTTCGTATTTCAAACTGGTAGTACACGGGCTGGTTCCCATTGGGGAAAACTGTCATGGGAGCACCTGCAAGCTTCATTGCCAGATAAAGGTTGGTATTATCCTTTGCAAGATAGGTATTTAAAATATCCATTCCCTGGACCTGGTACTGGTCTGAAGAAAAATCATCAGCCGCATCCGTGCTCACAAGAAATTTTGCAGCAAAACCGGATGGATCACCGGCAATTTCCGTCTGTGTGGCAGCGGGAATCGTGAACACCTTGTAAGGGGCATCAAGCTCGAGCTCTCCGCTTAATTTGGCATTGGTATCCAGATCGGGAAAAATGCCATTCAGCACGGGATCAGGAAATGTTCCGGCTTTGGGTTCTCCAAACACGTCAAATTCAGGCAATATTGCCCGTATATCAAGGGGAGATTTGTTTGTATTCCCAAACACCCGGTTCAAGTCAAATCTTAAGGCATCCTCGCTATCCTGGGAGACAAGCGCGCCATCAAATTGCCCGGTCTGCATTTCAATATACCCTGATCCGTCATTTTCCTGATAAGACCAGACACCGCTCATACTGGATCCATCCTGGGACAAGGTCCCTGACACTTCAATCCTGACATCGCCCCGGGATTCTAAAAAGTATTCTAAAACAATCTCCACAGCACTGCCATCGATATTCCAGTAAGGAACCCCTCCCTGGACATCATTATTACCAAGGGTACCCCAGAAATCAGATGACTCCCTGAAAACAGATCCATTACCAAACCGGATTTCCGGAAGCGTCATCCGAATTGTATCATTGTTATTGGTTATGATATCCCAGGTTGTTTCAACATTCTGAACCGTAACAGGTCTGTTTTGCACCAATGAGGTGACAAGTTCTGAAAATCCGTTTAATACATTCTGGAACTCCTGCTTATCCCCTTTTGACTCAAAGGTAAACAGATCATTGTCCTGGACGTCTGATTCAGCTTTCAGGGCTGTGAATGCAGCAGACAGATTTGTATATGCAGATTGAAAAGCTGTTTTTGCCTGGCCCAGAAGTGTTGCACCATTGGCTGCAAGCTTTAAAAAATCCGGATATTTGGCCAGAATCTGTGTTATCATATCCGGGTGAAGGCTCATCATATTGGAATTGGAAAGCGCCAAAACTTCTCTTAAATCAACGGCATCAAGGTCATAGGCAGACAATATCAACACCATGCTTTTAAGGCCCGACATAACGGCCCTGGCAAGCAAGACATCAGTGTAATCCACTTCAGTGGCAAAATCCGATCCCGTCTCCTGGGCCGTCAGCGAGACCTGGATGGTCGTGCCAATTTTATCCAGGTTTGCCAGGGCCAGGTCAATGACCCCAACAAAGGCAGGGGATAAGACACTTCTGACCTCATCCCCATTGGGCATGGTAACGGGGGGATTGTAGGCACCGTTCAGTTCCGGCAGTTCGCCAAAGGGGGAACCCGTGTCCATTAACCCATCCAGGTGGATGGGGATTCCCAAGGCCTGGAAAAGATCGGCAAGGGTCTGAAGACCTGCCGTGTCATCTGTTTTTAAAACAAATGAGCCAAGTCTGGTAACAGCATAAAACAGATGTGCTGTCTGGTCTGCAGCATCTGCCGCCACAGCTGCCTTGAATTTTTCATTGGCATCAACAATTCCCTGCCAGGTCATGTTTCCGTTTTTAAACAGGGCAAGCCTGCCTGCGGTAACCAGCGTTTGGGATTGCGGGGATGCCAATAAAATAGACGGCAGAAAAAACAAACAAACAATTACCATGAAACTAAACACTTTGCGACACATTACCCCATCCTCCTAAACCAAGTTTGATTTTTTCTTGGAACCTCCTGGAAAATATTGATGCCAGATCAAGATGAATAAAAAAATTGCATCAAAATTATAATATCTATAATTACTCTATTATTCGCCGCTTCACAAGAAATTTTAGATATTTTTTTAATCAGGGACAGACCACGGTTTTTCATAAATAGCACATAAATAGGGGACAGACCACCATACATAAATAGGGGACAGACCACGGTTTTTCAATAGTAAATAGGGGACAGACCACGGTTTTTTGTCACTGATGCATAAATAGGGGACAGACCACGGTTTTTTGTCACTGATGAATTGTTTGGTTACAAATCAAAAACCGTTGTCGGTTCTTGATTAAAATTCCTGATTAAAATTTGTCCCTGATTAAAATTAAAACAGTCAAAAACGTGGTCTGTCCCCTATTAATTACTATTAATTAAAAACGTGGTCTGTCCCCTATTAATTTTACTGATTAAAATTTGTCCCTGATTAAAATTAAAACAGTCAAAAACGTGGTCTGTCCCCTATTAATTATATGTCCCCTATTAATTAAAACGTGGTCTGTCCCCTATTAATTGAAAAACGTGGTCTGTCCCCTATTAATTCTGTCCCCTATTAATTCCTATTAATTCGGTTAAAAACTGGTTTTGAACATCAGGGCAAAGCCGTCAGTGACAGGGCCTGCATGGAAAGACATGGTATCCGGGCGGGTCTGATAGGTCTGTTTCAGGTTGTCAATTGCCTTTTCCTGGCTGTTTTTATTGTATTTATGGGCGCTTGCCACGGAGCCGTAAATATTGCCGCTGTAAAACCCGGCTTCAACAAAAGAGATGGCACCCCCCAGAAAATCATTGTCATTTTCAAAGGATTTGTACGCGGCCAGGATCAGTGTTGAATTGAGCAGAAACGACACCAGGGCATCCTGGTATCGTTCACAATATAAAAACCCGCCACCAGGGATGATCGACAAAATACCGGCCAGTGAGGGATTTTTCTGTCGGATTTGGGAAAGCTGGGCCAGGGATGTGACGGTTTGTTCAATTGGATATTTTTGCCTGCCGCTTTCGCTGATCAGGGAAAAATATTTTTGGGCCTCCTGTACCGGGTATGTCTTGAAATTGTTCGAAGATCCAAGATCCCCTGCCCTGTCAAGCAAGAGCCATCCCAGGGTAAAGCAGGCTTTGTCTTTGACATCCGGGTTTTGGGTCAGTGTGACAAGATCTCTTAAAACTGAGGCGGCCCGGGCCGGGTTATCCATGGCAAGATAGACTTCAGAGAGCTTAAACAGGGCATCCGGAGCAAATCCTGAATCGGAAAAACTGGCTGATATTTTTTCAAAATGCCGTGCCGCATCTGTCAGCATTCCAGCATAAAAAAAACAAACCCCGGCCTGATAACGGGCCTCAGGGCTTTTTTCATGATCTGGAAACAAATGAAAAAACCGTATATATTCATGGGCTGCCGCAGAAAAATCTTTTTCTGCAAACAGGGTGTTGGCAAGCTCATACTGGATTTTGGCATCCACGATAACGGTATCAGCGCAAAAGGCCTTAACCGGCAGGAATAGAAGTATCAGACAAATGACCCGGCATAAACGTCTGTTCATTTGTCTGACCAGAAAAAATCATTGTTTTCAACGGGATCGTAGATGTGTTTTTTCCCTTTGATCCATATGGGAGTAGAAAGACGTGCTTCATCCCGGCCGCACCGGACAAGCCTGTCCGCCCCCATTACCCAGCCCATTAAAAGGCCATGTTTGTGAATGCTGTTGCGGATATACTGGGAACAGGAAGGATACATGGGGCATCGCTGGCCATCCACGGGGGAGATATATTTCTGGTAAAACTGAATCATGTGGGGCAGATGGTCTGAAGATGGATCTTTGTCCTGGGAAAAGGCAGGAGAAAAAAATATCAGAACAAGAAAAACAGCCGTGGCAACCTTCACTCGTAAAAAAAAGTGTGCCCCTTTAAAAAAAACCGGGTCACGCCACTTGTCATGCCTGGGTAACACGCAAAATCTCCTCAATGGTTGTCAACCCGTTAAATATTTTTTCAACCCCGTCCTGGAGCAGTGTTGTCATCTTCTGGGCAATGGCAAGGTCCCTTATTCTGGTTGAATCAGAGGTGCTTAAAATAAGGGTTTTATGATGTTGATCCATGACAAGGATTTCAAATATGGGCATGCGGCCCTTGTATCCCGTGTTAAAGCACTTGCTGCACCCTTTGGCCTGGAAAATAGGTTTCTGGTCACATTCATCAGAAGAAAGCCCGATGCTTTTCAGGGCCATGGCATCAGGGGTATAGGGTTCTTTGCACTCAGTACACAGCACCCGGATCAGGCGCTGGGCAATGACGGCCCGGATAGAAGAGGTGAGCAGAAAAGGCTCTATCCCCATATCCACAAGACGGGTAATGGCACTGGCAGCATCATTGGTGTGAAGGGTTGACAACACCAGGTGGCCTGTGAGGGCAGACTGCACGGCAATGGAAGCGGTTTCCTGGTCCCGGATCTCGCCGATCAATATCACATCCGGGTCCTGCCGGACAATGGATCGAAGGCTCTTTGCAAAGGTAAGGCCGATCTTGGGATTGACCTGGATCTGGTTGATGCCCTCAAGTTTGTATTCCACGGGATCTTCCACGGTAATAATATTGATTTCCGGGGTGTTGATTTCCGAGAGCATGGAATACAAGGTGGTTGTTTTCCCACTGCCCGTGGGACCGGTCATGAGGATAATCCCATTGGACAGGGAACAAAGCCAGCGGATCAGTTTCAGCCGTTCCGAAACAATACCAAACTGGGAAAGGGTCAGAAGGGAGCTTGATTTATCCAAAAGTCGTAAAACAACCCTTTCCCCCATGGTGGTGGGAATGGTTGAAATCCGGATGTCAACATCCTTGTTACCGATACGCACTTCAATACGGCTGTCCTGGGGAAGCCTTTTCTCGGCGATATCCATATCTGCCATCACCTTGATCCGGGTAATCAGGGAAGATTGTATCCATTTTGGCGGTTCCAGTAAATCATACAGGATGCCGTCAATTCTATACCGTATTTTCAAACTTGCAGGCCCGGGTTCAATGTGGATATCACTGGCTTTTGCTTTTACGGACTGTGAAATCATGTGGTTCACAAGTTTGATGATGGGAGCATCGCTGGTATCATCCAGAAGGTCTGAGGTCTGTTTGATCTTATTGATGATACTGTCGTCATCTTCCATGTCGTCAACTATTTTCTGGGCACTGTCACTCTTTTTATCATAAAAGTTATTGATGGTGGACAGGATTTCGCCTCTGGTTGACAACACCAGGCCCCAGGTTTCAATTTTCAATAATGAAACAAGGTCATCCACTGCCTGCAGGGATTCCGGGTCATTTACGGCAATAACAGACGCTGGCACGTCACCTTTTTTGATCAAGGGCACCATATAATAATTTTTTAAAAAATGAATGGGAATGGTATTGGTAAAATCAGCCGTGGCCTCTTTAAAATCCAGGCGGTCTAAAAAAGGGATGTCATACATCAATTCATAGGCTTTCAGGATTAATTTTTCCGTGACAATCTTTTTGCGTATCAGTGAATCTTTAAAGGATTCGCCATGCGCTTTGGCAGATTCCTGTGCTGAAATCACCATATCTTCTGATATGCCGAAACGGTCCTGTATTATCCTGGCGAGGGTTTCAATTTTCATAGATTCTGCCTGCGGCTATTCTTTTTTGCTGTCCTTGTCCCTGTATAAATGAATGGTTTTCTCCTTGATCTCCATAATCTGATTGTGCTTGTCCGTATACACTTTTTCCGCCTCTGCAGGATTCTCAATAATATGGGGGGTTAAAAAGATATACAGATTTGTTTTGACCCCTTTTCTGCTGGTGGATTTGAACAGGTTCCCGGCAATGGGAAGGCCGCCCAGGCAGGGCACCTCATAATCCGTTGAATTTAAGTCTTCCCCGATCAATCCGCCGATAACCACGGTGGCGGCATCCTTTACCACAACCGTTGTCTGGGCGGTTCGTTTCAATGTGGTTGGTGTATTCTCACCTGTTGACGACACTTTTTCAACCTTTTGAAAAATATTCAGTCGGACAAACCGCTCCTGGCTGATCTGGGGGGTGATTTTCAGGGTCACCCCCACATCTTTGTATTCAAAGTTTGTATATGCGTCAACGGCAGCCGTGGTGCCAGTGGATGTCTTGTACGGTATATTTTCACCCACACTGATCTCAGCTTCCTCATTATCCGTGGTCATGATCTGGGGGGTGGCAATGATGTGCACTTTTTCATTTTTTTTCATGGCCTTGATGGCAGCCCCAAGGTTGGGAAACGTGATGCCGCCGATGCTGATGGCCTCGGCCATGATGCCCATGGCAAGACCGCCGGGAACACTTAAGGCAGTCCCCCCAACCAGCGTGGGAAAAGCAGATATCCCCGTACTGGAGGTTTCCTTTGTAAACCCGCCATACACACCGGCAGCCTGTCCATCAATGGTTCCGGCAGAGGTTGCAGCCATCCATTCAACCCCCAGGGAAAAATCGTCCGTGTCCCGGACCTCCATGATCAGGGCTTCAATATAGACCATGGGCCGCGGGATATCCAGTTTTTTGATAACCGATTCCAACACCAGGTAATCTTCCTTGTCTGCCATGATAATCAGGCTGTTGGTGGCTTTATCTGCCGTGATTTTTACGGCCTCAGACACCACAGGGGCAATTTCCTTGCCCTGTTCCTTTGTCGGAACCTTGCCGGAAAGCGATTGAATCACGGTTGCCAGCTTTTCAGCCTTTGCATTTTCAAGATAATACACCCGGATCTTTGCATCGCTTTTAGGCACCTCTTTGTCCATGACCTCTATGAGTTCCCTGATCTTTGCAATATCAAACTCGTTGGCCAGGACAATAATGGTATTGGTTCTCTGGTCTGCAATAAATTTGATCATCTCATCCGGTGCCACTTTCTGCCCCTTTGCAGCCTGTGCCTGGAAAAGGGCATTCAATGTTTTCTCAAGTTTTACGGCATCGGCATGGGCAACAGGGATAACAGATATCTGACGGCCCACATCTTTTATGTCAATGGCATTGATAATTTTAATCAATCGTTTAATATTGGAATACACATCCGTTATGATCAAGGTGTTGGTAGGTGGATAGGGCAGGATAATACTGCCCTTGGAGATAAATGGCGTAAAAAGAGTTTTAATGGCCGTTGTATCTGCATATTTCAAAGGGATCAGCTGGGTTACAATTTTATCTTCCGTCTCACCCGGTTCATTTTTAATCCGTGTTTCCACGTTTTTTGACGTGGCCATGGGTGAAGGAATAATCTTTGATATTTCTCCTGCCCGGATGGCCGTGAACCCGTGAACTTCAAGAACAGATTGAAAGACTTTATAGGCTTCCTCAACGGTGATCTTGCCCGGAGAAATAATATTCACCGTTCCCTTGACCCCGTTGTCAATAATAAAATTTTCATTGGTCAATTCACTGATAAACTTTATAAAAATCCGTATGTCCACATCGTTAAAATCAATGGAAACATATTTCTGCTCAGCGGGTTGTTGTTTTTCTTCGGCAAAGGCCAGACCTGTATTCAGAAACATCAAGCATACGGCCAGAATGACCCAAAACCAACGATTGCTTTTTTGAAACCATTTCATCATCTTAACACACCCTATTCAATTGAATATCTAATTTTTCCAGGTTGCCCACCTCGTTTTATCTCAACATCTGTGACGACATTGCCATCCAATTGTTTAAATTCATTATAAAAATTGATAACATCATCTGCAGATCGCATCTGTTTATCATTGACCCCTGCCATGATATCTCCATTTCTCAATCCCAGTTTTGTATAAAAAACAGAATCATTTCTAATACCCGTAATCCTGAAACCATCCATTTGATTCTTATAAAAATGGGGACGAATCCTGACCATTTTGCTCAAGTTTTCCACATCACTACTCAATGTTTTCACATCATCCCATGTTAATGTGACCTTTTCAACAAATCCACCTTCCGGGATAGGCGCTAAAGGCGGATTTGCCGCCTGTGCTGCCGCAGGTGCGTCATTTTTGGCTGATATTTTTTTCATGAGAAGAATCTCTTCGCGGCCATCCACCACAAGAATCACCTGCTCCCTTAAGATGGCTTTTATCAATGCCTTATCCACCATGTCCCCAACGGTATAAAGCATCTCTTTCTGCTCATTTTTTTTCCGGATAACGGCAAAGGGGTCTGACCCTGTACCCGTTATGGTTCCTTTGAGTTCAAGTTTGAGTTCTGTTATTTGAATCTTATCAGGCTCAGGTGCCACGGGTGCAGCAGGGGATGGTTTTACGGGTGCCTGTTTTTTTTCCGTTTCAAACAGGTCACGAGCAGTAATGGAATTATAATGGGACTGTGGTAAAAACTGTTTTTTTTCAAGGAGCGGCGGCGTTATATCAACAGCTTTTGAATATCTGCCGATGTCCAGTTTATAAACAAGCTGTTCGTAAACGGCTGATATGGTAAAATCCAGGATAAAAAAGATTACAACCAGGTTTATGATCGTGAACATCTTCTTCATTTTGTTCCATGGTCCATTGCAATTAAAGGGGTTTCAATTGTTCCGCCAACATTCAGATGAACAACGGTATTGTCTGAACTGTTTTTTGCAACATCAATGGGTGCTGCATCACCGGCATTCATAAAAAACAGGGGATACAGGACAATCTTTGCCTTCATTTCCAGGAGACTTTTTTTAACCTCCGGGTTAATCTGGATTTTCCCGGTCAACTGGATATCTGTCTGCCGGCCTTTCATTATGAAGTCTTGTATCTTAACCACATGATCGTCTGTCATATCAAATTTTATTTTCCCCGTTGAAAAAGAATAGGTCTCAATGGAAAACAGGGGCGCTGGAAAATGTAACCCCAGATCTGCCAAATTTATTTCACCATGATTTGTCCGGATTAACCCATCTTTAAATGCAGCCGTTACATTCAGGTCCATCCGGCCTGACACCTGGCAGTCTAACAGGAGCTTACCCAGCTCAATCCGGTCCAGTTGAAGACTTTCACCCCTGGTTTCAATGGTGAGATCCCCGGGGTTCTGCCGCGAGATGCCCACCCTGCCGGACAGGAACCCCCCAAAAACCGATGTCTTAAAATCAGCGTTTACAACGCTTGCAAACAATGTTGTGAAATCCGGAAAAGACCGGAAGTTTTCCATGGTCATGGTTGAGGTTCCACCATATCCGATAGTTACGGCAGATGTTTTCATGCCCAGAGGCAAACACGGGACAATGGGGTCTATCTGTATTTTTACAGCCGGATCTAATTGTGAGATGCGATTTTCAATATATTCTGCAGCGCTCTTGCCCGGGAAATGAACATACAGGGAAAAAATAATACAGGCAATAATAAATATGAGGTATCCGAAAAAGGTCAGTTTCATTAAATTATCTTCTCATTTCAGCTCTTTATGGTCTCAACATTGAGCACTGCACTGATTGAATCCTTATTTTTCCCATCCCTTGAGATGGCAAGCCGTTTGACAAAAACAACATTTTCCGATGTCTCCACCAGATAGAGAAAGGCCATCAATTGCGACATTTTTATCTCTTTTATCTTCATTTCCACCAGGGACAATTCAATCTTTGAACTCTTGTCCACAGAAGATGTCGGTTTCATATAATCGATATTGCCGTCAACCCCTGCCTGAACCGCCAGTTTCTCCAGAAAGGCAAACAAGGTGAATTTTTTTTCTCTCTGGGAATAAATATTTTTTAAATTTTCACTTCTATTTAAAATTTTCTCATATTCTGTCTTTAACCCCGTAACCTCATTAAGGGCCTTTTCCTTTGCCACCAGCTGTCGCTCAAAAAGATTCTTTTTTTCCAGAAAAGGAGAAATACCGAACTGATAAACCATAAATACAACGACCAGGATGCTTCCTGAAAAAACAGCCATTTTTTCCCGCTGGTTCATTCTTAACGCCACGTTCGGTTCTTCTCCTTAGAATCCTTAGGTTTACAGCAGAATTTTTATATTAAACGTTACCCTTTTGTCCATTTTATCCATTGAGGCTGAATGAATATCAACCTCTTTAAACACGGCAATATTTTTAAATTGAGTTTTCATTTTATCGATGGTCTTAAACTGGTCTGCGCTTCCCGTAACCAGCAGATTATTCTCTGTCCTGACAAATCTTGAAAAATCAATGTCAAGGGAAGGCGGCAATGCACGGCTGATCTCGTTCAGCAGGTCAATACAAAGCGGGTATTCATTAAAAAAATCCATGTTTTTCTTTTCCTGGAGGGCATTGACCTTTACCTTCATTTGATGCACGGGATCAACGATTGTTGTCACATCGGGAAAGCAGGATTTAAAGACCTGAACAATTCGAGTGTCAAGTTCTTCTATATGTTTCTGCATCCGCTGGGTCTGTAAGAAAGGACTGATGGTCATTGCCAGGAAAAAAAGAAAAGACAACACGGCCAGGGCAATTATATTTGATTTGTTATCATGATAAAATACAGACATATCCGACATCTGCCGGTTAAAATTAAAGGATTCAACGGCCT
>Ga0180007_10002819_pt1 | contig 20129 bp, 18 predicted proteins | sample MM_PC_MetaG_FD_121122 | JGI IMG/M metagenome (GOLD analysis project Ga0180007, IMG submission 121122) | Groundwater microbial communities from the Aspo Hard Rock Laboratory (HRL) deep subsurface site, Sweden - MM_PC_MetaG | ecosystem: Environmental > Aquatic > Deep subsurface > Groundwater... | reverse complement strand
TTAAATCCAGATGTAGATGGAGGTAAAGTGAGTATTGTTGTTCAAGAACAAGAAAATCCACCAATATAAAATGGCTAAAAAAAATAAAAATAATTATGATATTTTAACTATCATTGCAATTATACTTTTCATTATTGCATTGATTACTCTTATTACAACTATTGTAAAAGTTAATTCTAAAGAAAAAGTTACTGGATATGCATCGGGTTATGTTAACTTGACTGTTCAATCTAGTCTTGAAATAAATTTATCTGTATCAAATATAAGTTTTGGTCCTGGAACTATTAATTCAGGTCAAGAAAATGCTACAGTTTGGACTGCACAAATTGCTTCGGCTGTTGATAGGGGAAATTGGTCTACTAGTGCTCGAGGAATACTGATGGAGAATGTTGGTACAATTAATGTTTCGATTAATATTCTATCAGCAAATAATGCGTCGGAACTTTTTGGACATGTTGGTCAACAACAATATCAACTTAATCTTACTAATAAAGAAGCTGGTGCTTGTCAAACTTGTGCTGGATGTGAAGCTACAGAAACTTGGATTGATGTAAATGAGACAAATGTTTTATGGTGTGACCCACTGGGCTGGAATGATGAGAGGGATGAAACATATATAGATGTTTTATTAACTATACCTTATAATACTACTAATATGAGTGCTTCAATAGCAGATACCTTAACTGTTACTGCAAGTGCTGCTTCTTAGTTTTTTTTTGAGAGTTTATGTTTTTAAAGGAGGTTATAAATTAATTAAATTTTTTTTAATTGGGAAAAATTGTTGTGGGATTAAGTTTTAAAAAACATTTATATAGTGTTTTGTTTTTATATTTGAAAGATGGGTGCTATTAAAATTAAATTGACAGATATTGTATTTTTTCTTGCTATTTTATTAATTGTTTTTTCTATCTTTAATGTTTTTTTTGATATTATTACTTATGATAGTTTAAGGCAAAAAATAACTGGAGAAGTTTCTAATGCTTATGTTAATATTTCGGTAGATCCTTCTCTTGAAATAAATCTTTCTAGTAGTGTTGTTAATTGGAGTGTTGGTACTATTAATGCTGGAGAGGTTAATGCAACTCTTTACACAAGGGGGAGTAGTAATGGGAATGTATCAAGAGGTAATTGGTCTGGAGTAAATGCTAAAGCGTTTATTGTTGAAAATGTGGGCAGTTCTAATTGTTCTTTGTTTTTTCAAGCAAGTAAAAATGCTTCTACTCTTTTTTTAAGTAGTTCAGGTTCAAATCAAGAATATCAATGGAATGCTAGTAATAAAGAGCCTGGCGCTTGTATTAATTCATCAGGGTTAGATAATGGATGGACTAATTGGTCAGATGTTAATATAACCTCTGGAGGGACTAAAATTTGCAGTCAGATTGGTTATACGGACAATATGGATGAAGTTTATGTTGATATTTTGTTAACTGTTCCTTATGATGCTCTTAATACTGGAAGTTTAACAGATACTGTAACTTTAACTTGTAATGCAATTTAATTAAGAAGCGGAATATAAAACTACGAAAGCTATAAAAAAGGAGGTTTATTGTATATTATATAAAAATGAAAAAAAGGTTGACTTTAGGTTTTAATTTAGGGATTGTAATAATTCTAAATCTTTGTTTTGTATCTGCTTCACTAGGTATTTCTCCGGCTAAAATAATAACTGATTTTGAACCTGGAAATAAATTTTTTGTTGAATTTCAAGTAAGAGGGGCAGGATCTGATCAGCAACTTGATGTTAGTGCTGAGGGAGATTTTGCAGAACATGTTACATTTGATAAGACTAGTTTGGTGGGTAGAGAAGCTTTTACTGTTTATGTAGATCTTCCCTCTATTGCAGAGAAGCCCGGAGACAATAAACTTTTTATAATGGTTGCTGAAAATTTTACTGGAGAGGGAGGAGTTGCAGCTAAATTAAAAGTTGGTGCTTTAATTCTTATTAGGGTTCCTTATCCTGGAAGATATGCTGAAATTAGATCTTTAGGAATAAGCGAAGTTAATGAACAGGAACCTGTTGAATATTCTTTAGTTGTAGACAATTTTGGCAGTGAAACTGTTTATGTTAATTCTAAAGTTAAAGTTTATTCAGAAGATAAAATTTTAGAAGTATATGATTTTGATTCTAAACTAATTTCTCCAAAAGAATCTGCAACATTTAATAAGGTAATTTCAGAAGGTTATGAAGATGGTGTTTATCTTGCAAATGCAATTATTGATTATGGAGAAGGTGAAAAGAATCTTTCTAAAACTTTTCAAATTGGGACTTTGTTTGTTGATGTTTTAAATTGGAGTTCTGAATTTATATTTGGAAAAATAAATGAATTTGAAATTGAAGTAAAAAGTATGTGGAATAATGAAATTAGTTTTGTTTATGCAGAGGTTAATATTACAAAAAAAGATGAACAGGTTGATTTTTTTAAGACCCCTACAATATTTTTGAGAAAGCAGGAAAGTGGATTTTTAAAGGGTTTTTTAAACGCAGAAAATTTAAAAAAGGGCAAGTATAAGGCTGAAATAAATCTTTTTTATGATGGGGAGAGTAGTCAGAAAATTGTAGATATTCAGTTAAAATCTCCTAAGGAACCAATTAATAAGATTTATTTAATTGGGGGGGGAATAATTGCTTTTTTGATATTATTGATTGTTTATATTTTGTTTAAAAGGGGGCGTAAAAAATAATGAGTTTTGATATAGAACAAAAATCTAAGGGATTTAGAGATAAAAAAATAATTTTTTTAATCTTAATTAGTGTTTTGTTGTTGGGTTATTCTTTGATGGACTTAATGAAACCCTCTTTAGTTATACAAAAGAAGGAGTTTTATTCGAGGGTTATTGTTTCAGACCATCCTGGAGTTGAGATTAATGGTACAGATTTGGCTTTTGGTATGATTTCTCCAGGAGGATCATCTAAAAAGAAGATTACATTGAATAATGATTATGACTGCGATGTAAAAGTGAATATATATTCTGAAGGAGAAATTAGTGAATTTATTGAACTTTCAGACAATGATTTTATTTTACTAAATAATTATGAGCAAGAGATTATTTTTCTCCTTAAAATGCCTGTGGGTGCGGAAATGAAGACTTATGAAGGGAAGATAACTGTAGTTATTAGAAAGATTAATTAGATTTAGGTTGAATAGATTTCTTGTGTTGGGCAAGGTTTTTATACTTGTTTTGATATTGATTATCAATGGGAAAAAAAAGAGATAATGTTAGTGTAATCTATATGATTGCGTTTTGTTTTTTACTTAGTATAGTTTTAATTGTGGCTATTTTTTTGATATCTAAATCTATGGCAATTAGTGGAAAAGTTACTGATGGAACATTAAATTTGGTTGTTCAGTCTGATCTTATTCTTATTGATAGCCCGACTAATTCTACATATAATTTTGAACCTGCAAATAATTATACCCTTGTTTTAAATGTGAGTTCTATATTCTCTCCAACTTCTTGGTGGTATACGTTGTATGATTTAACAAATAATGTTGTAGTAAATGATAGTATTGTTTTTACGCCGAATTCTACTATTAATGCTGTAAGAAATAGTAATAATTTAACGGTTTATGCAAATCATAGTACTGAAGGTGTTTTTCAGAAGTCTGTTGTTTTTTTTATTAACACAACAAATTTGGCTCCGGAAATTGAATTTATTAATACCAGTATTTTTATTTGTGAAAATGATTTTTTGAGTTATCTTTTTAATGTTAGTGATGTTGATGAAACAACTCCTATAGTTACTATGACTCCTTTGAATCCATTTTATCTGCGTTTTACTAAGAATGTTAATTTAACTGCAAATGAGTATGAGATATTTTCAGGGTTTTTAACAAAGTCTCATGCGGGAGGCGTTGATGCTGGGTCTCGGCTTTATGAAGAAAGTGTTTCAGCAAGCGATGGGAGTAATTCTGATTCAGGTTTAACGAATATAACTGTTATTGAAGTTAATAATGGTCCTGTGTTTCAGACAATTGGAGTTAGAACTGTATATACTCTTGGGGATGATAGTAATCTTTATTATGCGTCTCAAGTTACAGATACTGAGGATGGAAATCAGAGTGATGGAAATCTTACTTTTAATATTAGTTTTTCAGGGGATTTTTTGTTTAATGTAACTTCTGAAGGAATCATAAACTTTACAGCTAACTCTTCACATTTAACAGGTGGTCAGACTAGTTTTGTACATAATGTTAGTGTTTGTTCGACAGACGATGGGATATTAAATCCTCATTCAGATATTGTTGCTCAGTGTAATCAGGGTGGTGGAAATATAACTACTTGCGAAAATTTTACTTTAACTATTACAAATCAGAATAGGTATCCTAATATCACTGATTATTATCCTCTGAATTTGACATCTATTATTCCGGGTACTACTGTTTTATATTTTAATGTTACTGAATATGATGCAGATGGGACAGTTCCAGATGTTTATTGGTATGTAGATAATATTTTTAAAGAGTATGATTCAGGAAGTTTGTTTGATGAATTTTCGTATAGTTTTGGTTGCGGTGTTTCGGGAGAGCATAATGTTACCGCTGTTTCTACAGATGGATTATTGAATTATTCTGTTCAGTGGAATATAACTGTTACTAATGTTATTTGTGTTGCAGGGAGTATTGGTGGGGGAGGCGGTGGTGGGGGAGGAGTATCTGTATTTTGCGAGGAGAAATGGGCTTGTGAAGAGTGGGATACGTGTCAAAATCTAAGGGATTCTTCATCTTCTTTAGAGGAAATATCTAAGGGATCTGTGTTTTTTATAAAGGAAAGGTGTTCGTTGTTTGGTTGGAGTCCTGAAATCTGTGGTTATCAATTAAGGGAGTGTAAGGATCTTAATTTATGTAATAAAACTAAATTAAAGCCAGAAGTTGTTAAAGAATGCCATTACACAGATGATCCTAATTGTTTTGATGGTATCACTAATTGTCATGATGGAAGTTGTGAGGTATTGGAGGATTGTGGTGGGCCGTGTGATTCGTGCCAAACTTGTTCAGATGGCATAAAGAATCAGGGTGAAGAAAAAATTGATTGTGGTGGGCCGTGTGAAGATTGTGAGGAACCTCTGAAGATTCCTTATGAAATTCCTATTTATGTGAGTATCGGAGCTTTTGGGTTTTCTATTGTAATAATAATAATTTTAATAATAAAATATTATATTGGCCTTGGAGCAATAGGGAGATTATTGATTAAGAAAAAGTAAGGTTTAACATAATAAACTTATATGGATATTAGTTTTATAATTAAATAAGATGATTAAAAAAAGAAAAGAAGAGGTAGGTAAGTTTTATCTGATTATTGTAGTCTTAATTATATCTTTATGGGGGATGTTTTTTTTAGTGAAGGGAATTTCTGCTATGGTTTCAGGTTCTTTAGGAGATTATTATCTAACTATTTATGATGGAAGTGATAATAATACCAAAAGAAGTGGATGGGATGTTGTTTTTTATGCAAACTATACTTATGATGTTGGAACTAATATTTCTTCGGGAAACTGTACAATAAAATTCCAAGATTCCTCTAGTGATTATGGGGATTTATTTAATATGACTTATAATTCTACTCATGGAAATTTTCAATACAATCGGACTTTTGATTTTAAGGGAAATTATTATTTTGAAATTAATTGTTCAAATATTTCTTTATCAGGTTTGAATCTTAGTGAATATTTTAATATAACAAATTCGATTCCCACAATTACAAAAGAACAGGGAAGTGATTGGATAGATTTTGATGATAATTCACAGAATCATGATTCGTGGGCGTGCACAGAGGATAATTTATGTATTTATAATTTTTCTTCAAATGTTTCTGATTTAGATGCTAATGATGTTTTGTCTTATACCTATGATTCTGCGAATACAACTATCACGAATTTTACTTTAAATACCAGTACTGGTGTTTTAACAATTAATGTCACTCATAGTGATAATACTGGTAATGGGAAAAGAATACAGTTAGAAGTTGAGGATAATGATATCAATACCTTATGGCAGGCGGGATTATTGAATATCGATGTTACAGATGTTAATGATGCTCCAGTTTTTGTGGGATTATTTAATCAATCTTTTAACTCAACAGAATTGTTTGAGTTAATTGTTAATGTTACTGATGAAGAGAATAATGTTCCTTTTAATTTTAGTATGAATTTTACTAATTGTACTGCTGCTGAATGGTCTACTAGAAATTGTAGTAATGTTACTGGAAGGGAATTGTTTAATACTTCTCAATATAGTTTTAATCAGACAAGTGGGGTTTTAAATATAAGTTTTACACCTGAAAGAAATGATGTTGGAAGTTATATTATTAATTTTAGTGTTTTTGATAATAGTAGTTTGGGAAATAAAACAACAAGTAAAATAATTAATTTTAGCGTTATAAATGTTAATTCAGTTCCTTATTTTTTATATGCGTGTGATAATGAAAGGGAGACTATTGAAGACACGGAGTTTACTTGTTGGATTAATGTAACAGATATTGATGAATTAAATAATTTAACTTTATCTTTAAATTATTCTTGGTTGACTTTTAATGATAGTTCAAGTAGCATTATTGTTGGAGTTAATATGTCTACAAATTATAATGCTTCGGTTATTATTAATATAACTGCTAATGACACTATGGTTGGAAACTGGTCGGTTAATCTAAGTGTTACTGATACAGGAATTCCGGTTAAAGTTAATTCAACGGTTTTTTGGTTTTTTATTAATAATACGGAGGATATTGTTATTTTTGATGAAGTTAGTAATCAGACAGTTTATGAAAACTTGACGTTTTATGTTAATGCAAGTGATAATGATTTATTGGTTCCTCAGGCGAGTATTAAAGATGAAGTTTTGACTTTTGCTTCAAATTCTAGTTGGGTTACTATCTCATCTTATTCTAGCAGTGAAAATTATACTACTGCAAAAATTAATCTTGATTATAATACTGCTTTTAATACCTATGGTGAGGGAAATTACACTGTTTCTTTGAATGTTAGTGATACTGCTGGAAATTATATTGAGAGGAATTTTACCGCAGAAATTATCGGCGATACTGCTCCTGTTTGGAATGAAACAATGGAAAATTTTTTTGTTTTTTATGAAGGCAATACAGCCTATTTTAATTTTACACAAAATGTGACTGATGCAGAGGGAGATTCGATTAATTTTTCATTTATTAATGATACGAGTTTTCCTTCATTTTCTATAAATTCAACTACAGGGGTAATTAATTTTACTTTTCTTGATCGAGATGTTGGGTATCATAATGTTACAATTAATGCTACTGACGGGAAATTAAATAGTTTAAAGAGTTTTAATTTTACGATTTACAATGTTAATGATGATCCTTTTATTGAGAACCCTCTGACAGTAGTTAATGGGAGTGTTGATTCAAATTCAAATATAAATGTTTCTGAGGATAATTATACAACTATTACTTTATGGATTCAGGATGATGATTTTAAGATTTTATCTAATCAGGGAAGTTTTTATAATGAGATTTTAAATGTTAATTTGACTATTGTTGGTTCAAATACTACACTTTTTAATTTTACCAGAGATGTTTCTTTTCCTACTACTGGAAGTAATCAGAGTAAATATGAGGTAAATCTTACCCCGGGTAAATCTGATATTGGCACATATAATATTACAATAAATGTTACTGATAAAAGTAATGTTTCGGTTGTTTTACAGTTTAATTTAACAGTTTTAGGGGTTCAACATAATCCCGTTTTAATGAATGTTAGTAATCAGACTTCTACAATTAATCGGAGTTTTTATTATAGAATAAATGCAACAGACCTTGAAGATGGCGATTCTACTACTGATGGTAATTATAATTTAACATTTACTTATACTATTTTGTCCGGTGTTGATTTTTTTAATGCAACTACTTTTAATTCTTCGACAGGTATAATAAATATTACTTTTAATTCAACTAGTGGAGGTAGGCATCATATTAATGTAACTGTTAATGATTCTTCTAATAGAACAGATACTGGAGATTTTTGGATAAATATTTATGATATCTCTTCTGTTGTTTCTCCAAGTGCAGGTTTTATTTTTAATTTAACAGAAAATGTTAGTTTGGACCTTGGTTTTACATTAAATCATTCGCTTCAGGATAATTTAACATTTTTGTTTTATGTAGATGATATTTCTTATAACGGAAGTGATTATTCTTATGGTAATTTAACCTTAAGACAAAATCAATCTTATTATGGGGATGGAAGTAATTTGTCATGGACTTTTACGCCTAATTTTACTGAAGAGACTTATGGGAAGTTGATTAATTTATCGTTAGTAGTTTATCCAAGTAGTGTGGATCTTTTAAATGCAATTGATTTGAATACTACAACTAAATTTAGTTTTAATATTAGTCATACAAATGCTCCTGTTGTTTTCTCAGGATATATTGGTGATGTTTCTTCAACATATGATAGTGATATTTTAATTGATTTAAGCAGTTATTTTACAGATGTGGATTATGACGATAGTTATTATAATCATACAATAAATTTTACTTCTGCAAGTAATGCAACACCTAGTTATATTACTATTAGTTTTTTAGAGTTTAATGTTACTTTTTCTTCAGTAATCGCGGTTACTGAATTGGTTAATATCTCTGCTTCTGATTTTAATGAATCTGAAGTTAGGCTTACAAATGCAACGAGTAATAATTTTCAAGTTACGTTTACTGTTCCCCCAGTTGTTACAGCCCCATCTAGTGGCGGGGGCAGTAGTTTAGTACCTTATGCGTTTAAAATAATATCTGTTGGGGAGATTTCAGCGTTTCCTTATCAAAAAATAGAGGTTCCAATTTCTTTGGTTAATAGGGGTAAGAAAGCATTTACTGATATTAGTTTATCAAGTTCTGCTTTTAAAGATGGTAATGTTTTTAATCAGTTAGATACTTCTTTTCAGGATGATTCTTTTAAAATTCTTAATGTTGGTCAGACAATAAACACTACCATGACTTTATTTTTTAAGACTGATGAACCGGGAGATTATGAAATTCTTATTAATGCTTCTTCAAAAACTCCTAAGTATAGTGATTGGGCTAAGATTTATGTTAAATTAGAGGAGGTTAATAAATCTCAGATTAAGAAATTATTATTGTTTACAGAGGAGTATCTGGTTCAAAATCCTCAGTGTGTTGAGTTGATTGAAGTTTTAAATGAAGCAAAAAAGATGTATGAAGATGGAAAATTTCAGGATGTAAGGTCTAAGTTAGAAGAGGTTGTTAGTTTGTGTAAGGAATTTATATCTCAGGTTTCTTTGGAGCGTTCAGCAGATCTTGGCTCTGAAAAAGGGTTTAATCAGTATTTGCTTTTAGCTACATTAGGATCGTTTGTGTGTGGAGTTTTTTATTATTATTTTCAAAGAAGGAGGTTTAAACGTTCTCTTAAATTGTATAAATCAGAGTAAGGTTTTAATAGTCTTTTTTATTATTAAAACAAGAGGTGAAGATGCAGAAAGATAATTTAGATTCAAATAAAAAGAGCGAGAAGGATGATTTTGATCCGGTAGAGGTTGATACAAGTGATGTAAAAACACTAGACTTAAATAATTTTAAGAATTATTTGAAATCAAAGAAAGAGGGAAAGCCATTTAATTATGTTCCTAATGAAAATAAGAGTAATGTGAATGTTAAGAAAAAGGAACAGGGGGTTATTAAAAAGGAGAAAGGTGAGATTAAGAATAAAAGTGGTCTTTTAGATTCTGATAAAATTAATGCTAAGAAAGTTGATGTTAGTAATATTGAGATAAATAAATTAAATGAGGAAAAGAGAATGGGGGTGGAGAGAAAGGAAGAAGAGGAGAGGAAGAAAAGGGAAGAGGAAAAAAAGGTTGAGGAGGAGAGAAAGAAGGTTGAGATTAGAAGAAAAGAGGATGAAAATAGGATGACTGAAGAAAAGAAGAGAATTGAAGTAGTAGAGAAAAAGAAAAAGGCTGAAGAGGAGAGAAAGAAGGTTGATTTTAAGAAAAAAGAAGAACTAATAATTAAAAATAAAAGTGGATTTTTAGACTCTGATAAAATTAATGCGAAGAAAGTTAGTATTGATAAGATTATAAGGAAGCCAGAGGTTAAAAATAAAAATGAGAAGAAAGTTGAAGTGAAGAAGTCGGAGATTAAAATATCTGAAGTGAAAAAACTAGAAGTAAAAAAAGTTGGGGTTAAGAAGTTGGAAAAGAAGTCGGAGATTAAAAATAAAAATGAGAAGAAAGTTGAAGTGAAGAAAAAAGTAGAAAAGGAACCTATAAAATTTCATAATAACGCCAAAGTTACTCAAAAGGAGATTGATGAATCTGTTGAAAATATAAACAAGCTTAAGAAGGAAATATCTAAAATTGTTATTGGTCAGGAAGAGATAGTTGATACTTTAATAACTGGGCTTATTTGTAATGGGCATGTTTTGTTAGAAGGGGTTCCGGGAATTGGAAAAACTTTGGCAATACGTGCTCTTGGTCAAGCAAGTGGCTGTTCTGTTAAAAGGGTCCAATTTACAGTTGATTTACTCCCTACTGACATTACTGGAATAACCACTTATACTCCTGAAAAAGGATTTGAAATAGTTAAAGGTCCTATCTTTGCTAATTTTATTATTGCGGATGAGATAAATAGAAGCCCTCCTAAGACTCAATCTGCTATGATAGAAGCTATGCAAGAGAAACAAGTTACAATTGGTAAAAGAGATTTTGCATTACCCTTTCCTTTTTTTGTTATGGCAACTAAAAATCCCTTAGAAAGTATGGGAGTTTATCCATTACCAGAAGCCCAATTAGATAGATTTTTATTTGATGTCATTATGGGATATCCAAAAGGGGATGAAGAAAAAAAGATTATGGAGGATAATATTAGTTTGAATAAGTTTGAAGATTATTTTATAAGGCCTGTTATTAATCCAGAGGATATAGTTGTTATGCAAGAACTTGCTAAGAGAATTTACCTTGATGATAGTATAAAATCTTATATTCTTGCAATTGTAGAAAAAACTAGGGATAAAACGTTTAAACTAACTGATTGTATTGCTTATGGAGTTTCTCCAAGGGCTAGTATTTCTATGTTTATTGCTTCAAAAGCAAGAGCGTTATTAAATGGAAGAGGTTATGTTCTTCCAGAGGATGTTAAGGCAATTGTTGGTAATGTTTTGAGACATAGATTATTATTGTCTTATAAGGCAACTATTAGGAATCTTACTGCTGATGATATAATTAAGGTTATTTTAAATGAAGTAATGGTTGAATAGCGTTATAGTCTTAAAATAAAATATTGTAAGAGATTAATTGTATGGCAAAGGGAAAATTAAATTTGGATATTGAAAATAAGATTGCTGAATTTGAGGCAATAATGACTCAGGTTTTTCCTAAAAAGGTTTTTTATAAGAGGATTTTAAGAGGAAAAGGTTTAGAATTTGATGGATATAGGATTTTTGAACCTGATGAGGATTCTTCACTTATTGATTGGAAGGCAAGTACTCGTGCAAATAATTTACTTACAAGACAATATATTGAAGAAAAGAAACTTAAGGTTATGGTTGCAATTGATGTTGGAGAGAATATGGTTTTTGGATCTGGAGAAAAATTAAAATGTGAGTATTGTGCGGAAATGATTGTAGCTTTTGCTAATATTGTTTTGAAGAGAGGAGATAGAATTGGTTTTTTATTATTTAGTGATAAAGTTGTAAAGGTTTATCCTCCAGGAACTTTAAATAAACCTCTTGATATTTTAATATATGAACTTTCAAATCCGGATAATTATGGAGGAGTTTCAAATATTTCAGATACTCTGGGCAGGATAATGGATTTTTTGAATCCATCTATTTCTTTGGTAGTTATAGTTTCTGATTTTATTAGGATGAAGGGGGGAATTAGGGAAAACTTAGAAAAACTGGGGAGTATATATGAAACCATTGCTTTAGTTGTTAAGGACCCTTTTGATGTCACATTTCCTGAAATTAATAAGGAAGTAACTATTGAGGATATAGAATCTGGGGAAAAGTTAATTATAAATCCTGAAATTGCAAAAGGGGTTTATGAAGCAAATTCAAAAAGACAGATTGAATTTATGAAGAAAATTTTTTCTGAGACCAAAATTGATTTTTTAGAATTATCTACTCAGGAAAGTTTTGCATTTAATCTGGCTAATTTCTTGAAATCAAGAACTGAAAAAAGAGGTTTTTAAAATGAATTTTAGTTTTGAATATCCAATTTATTTGAATCTTCTTTTTTTTGTTCCAATTCTAATTTTTCTACACTTTTATAGTCTTAGGGGAACTCGAGGACCTGCATTAAAATTTGCTAATTTCAATGCTATTGCAAGAGTGAAGGGTATTGATTTATATTCTAAAAGTATAATACCTCTTGTGATAGATATTCTTGTTGTTGTTTTGCTTGTTTTAGCAGTTTCAGGGTTAACGTTACATAGGGATATGACTGCAAGTTCTTTTTCTTTTGTTATTGCAATAGATGTTTCTCAGAGTATGGGTGCAACAGATTTATATCCGGATAGAATCACTGCTGCAAAAGAAACCTCAAAGGATTTTATAGATTTGCTTCCTCGGGCATCGAGGGTGGGAGCGGTGTCTTTTTCAGGTAACACTTATGTTCAATCAGAACTAACTGACAATAAAGAAATTTTGAAGGATTCAATTGATGATATACAGATAACTGAGTATGGTGGAACAGATATTTTTGAGGCAATTTCAATTTCTTTAAATTTGTTAAGAGACGAGGAAAATAAAGCAATTATTCTTTTAAGTGATGGTCAAATAAATGTTGGTAATATGGATGATGTTATTGAATTAGCAAATAACAAAAATGTGTTGGTTCATACTATTGGAGTTGGTACTCTTGAAGGGGGAGAAACTCTTTTTGGAATTTCTAAATTAGATGAAGATAGTTTAAAGAGTTTGTCTTATAATACAGGAGGAGAATTTTTTAAAGTTGATTCAATAGAGGATATGAAAACCTCTTTTAAGCAGATTATTCCTTTAACAAAGAAAAATGGATCAAATAATTTATTTGCATATTTAATAATGACTGCAATTTTCTTTTTTATAGCGGGTCAATTGTATGGTAATTCTAAGAAGATATCTATATAATTATTCTATTATTTGGCCAAGATATTTTAGTAGGGTATTAATTTCTTTTTCGGATAACTTTTTTCCGGAGTAGTTTATTTCTGAAAACATCCTGCAAAAATCTGCGTGTTTTTTCTTTTTTTGTTTATCAAATCTTTGTGCAAGTTCAAGATAAGTTAAACTTAGTTCCATATTGTAAGCTTCTTTGAAATAACTTCTCGTAAACTTGTTGATTTCCTTTAAATTGCTTATATCTGGCTTTATCTTTTTAAATTCATTTTTAAATCTTGAAATTTTTCCTTTTTCAATTATTATTCTTTCTTTTGTTCCTTTATTTAGGATTAGAAGTACTTTTATTACTGTTATTATTATTATTACTACAAGTGAAATTGATAGTATTTGAATTAGCATTTTGATAACCTAAATTTATGAATTGTTTTTTGAGTTGAATTTTCTTTCGATTCGGTCTAATTGAGTTTTTATTTCTCTTATTTCTTTTTCTGCTTTTCGATTTACAAGGTAGTCATATTCTGCCCTTAATCTGTCTCTTTGTGCTTCTCTGTTTTGAGACATTAAAATTATTGGTGCTTGTAATGCTGCTAGGCAAGATAAAACTAAGTTTAATAGAATATAGGGATATGGATCAAACGGGTCTCCACTAAGGTGCTTAAACCAAATGTATGTGTTAAAAGCCATCCATAAGATTATGAATCCTAAAAAAGATAGAATAAAGACCCAACTACCAGCCCATTTTGTTAAGGAATCTGCGGTTTTTTGTCCGAGGGTTAAACGATTTTTTTTGTTGGGATGTAGTTTTTTTGCAATAGTAATAAAGATGCTTTCTATCCTTTTTTCTGTGTCTTCTAATTGTTTATTTGATTTTATATTTTCAACAGGAGAAACAGATTGTTCTTCTAATTTTTTTACTGCTTTTTTGAAATCTTTTTTTAGATTTTCAGATTTATTAGCCATTTTTTCACCTTTTTATATTAATAAACCGTGAATAGGGTTTAAATAAGTTTTTATTTTGGTGTTGATTTGAGATGCAGAGGGGTTTTGTTATGTTTTAGTTGTAACTGTTTAGTGGTTATAATAGAAAGGTTTTTAAATTGGTTTAAATGTTTTTTTATAAGATGGCATTAGAATTTGAAGTAATGAGCAGAGCAATAGGAAGTAATCCTGGAGGTAAATGTATATACAAAGAAGGGTGTGACGAAAGAATGGTCTATCTAAAACATTGTGTTAGTTCAAGAGTTTCTAGTAGGGATAGTTCATTTGTTTTTCCTCATCAACCAGTTTATGAAGCAGTTACTTTTGAAATGGCTAGAAAAATTGGTTTACACACTCCATTTTTTTATGTTGTTTTGAATGAAGGTAATGATGTTAATTTTCATGATGGTGAAGGGGTTAAATCTAAGATTAAACCTAAACAATCCTGTTATTTTGCTTCAGATATACTTCCAATATTAAGGGGAGACATTGAGTTAGAGGAAGAAAAGGTCAAAAGAGAATCTATTTATAGAGATCTTTTACAAGTTTCTGATATTGTTGGTAGAGGTCAGAACTATTTTTTAGATAGATTTAAACAAAAATTATTTTATTTAGATCTTGGTTGTAGTTTTGTTGATGCTCACGAAGGTTTTATTCAATTAAAAACTAGCCATCCTGATATTTTAAATAAAAAGATGTTTAAGAGATTTATGAAAAAATTAAGTAGATATTCTTTGATTTGTAATGATAATGAAACTTTATTAGGTCTTGATGAATTTGTTAGGATGCCTTATGAAATAACTATTCCTACTTTGAATCCAAAAGGAAGGAGAAGATTAGATACTCTTATTTCTGAGGAGGAAGTTGATGAAATTGTTAATAGATTAGCTTCAGGAATTGTGAAATGTAAATTGCTTAAGAAGAATGGAGAATCTGAATTTTTAGTTAAAGCATGAAACACTAATTTTATTAACCCCTTTTTCTAATTATTCTTATGACACAACTAAAATCTGGTTTAGAAATTCATCAGCAGTTAGATACTCATAAATTATTTTGTAATTGTCCTTCTATTTTAAGGTCGGATGAGCCTGAGTTTTCGGTGCGGCGGAGATTACATGCTGTTGCTGGTGAGGGGGGGGAAGTAGATGTTGCTGCAGCATATGAAGCTTTGCAAGATAAAGAATTTGTTTATCAGGGTTATGATACAACTTGTTTAGTTGAATTAGATGAAGAACCTCCTCATTTAATAAATTCTGAGGCTTTGCAAATTGCTTTGCATGTTTCTCTTATTATGAATTGTGAGATTGTTCCGATTACACAGATAATGAGGAAAACTGTTGTTGATGGTTCAAATACTTCTGGTTTTCAGAGGACTGTTTTGATTGGTAGGGATGGTTATATTGAAACTGCTAGTGGTCGTGTGGGGATAAATTATGTTTATTTAGAGGAGGATGCTGCAAGGCCTGCTTCTGGTAAGGATGCTGATTCTGTTGGTGATGAAGGTGTTAAAGTGTATAAATTAGATAGATTAGGAATTCCAATGCTTGAAGTTGTTACTGCTCCAGATATTAAAACACCTGAACAAGCTAAAGATGTTGCTTTGGAAATTGGAGATATTTTAAGGAGTTGCAAAGTTAGACGAGGTATTGGGACAATTCGCCAGGACATTAATGTTAGTATTCCTGGTCATCCTCGAGCTGAAATTAAGGGTTTTCAGGATCCTGATATTTTTGTTGAGGTTGTTGAAAAAGAAATGAAGAGGCAAGAGAATGATTTGGTTAAGAGAAGGGAATTAAAAAATGAAGTTCGTGGTGCTAATGAAGATGGGAGTACTCGATTTTTACGGCCACTTCCTAGTTCTGCTAGAATGTATCCTGAAACTGATTTACCTTTGCTTAGGATAAGCAAACAAATTATTGATGAAGCTAAAAGGACATTGCCTAAACTTCGTAGCGAGGTTAAGGCAGACTTGATAAGAAAAGGTTTGAGAATTGAAGAGATTCAGATTTTGATGAAACAAAATTGTATTGAAGATTTTGAGGCTTTGTTAAAAATAACTGATGATCCAAGATTTATTTTTAAGGTTTTAATTGAAATTCCTCGCGAAGTTTCTAGTCATTCGGGGAAAGATGTTGAAGAGAGTTTGACTTTGGATGTTATTGAGAGTATTATTCAGAGTGTTGTTAGTGGGAAAATTGATAGAAGTGATATTAAGCATGTTATGGAAGAAATTGTTAATGGAAAATCATTTAATGAAGCAATTAATGTTGAAAAGGTTGATTTGTCGGAAGTTGAAGCTGGAATTGCTAAAATTGTTAAAGAAAAGCCTGGTTTGACTTTAGGTGGTTATATGGGGTTGGTTATGGCTAAATTTAAGGGTAAAGTTAGTGGAAAGGAAGTTAGTGATATCCTTTCTCGGTTGATTTAATTAACACAATTTTTCAATTGTTTCTTTATCTCTAGGGTCTTTAAAATTATCTGGATGAAATTGAACTGCTGCGCCAGTTATTGGTGTTATTTCAATGGTTTGATTTCCTTGGCAAGTTATTATATTATCCTGACAATAATTTGTTTTATTACAAATTGCTTTTGTGTAAGTGTGGATATTTTCAGTTTCTTCTTGGATTGATTTTCCAGTTATTAGTGGTTTGATTATAAAGAATGAGATTATTGTTAATAAAATTGTTAGTAGGGTTATTATTGTTAGGATTGTTGATTTTTTCATGTAATGCGTAGTTGTTTGTGATTTATTAATGTTTTTGAAAGTAAATAAGCTTATAAATGAAGATTATTTTGCAAATTATGGAACATGGCACTGAATATCATGAGGCTAGAGAAAGATTAAGAATGAGGTTTAATGATTGGTATGCTGTGAGGTGTTTAGGAAGAGATATGGAAGGGGATTATAATGATGAGGTTTGTGGTTTGAGGGAGCCTAATGATGAAGAGATTCAGATGGAAATTTTAAGGGGGATGGTCCTTTGATAGGTGAAGCAGATGTAGAGAATCAATTAGTATATTATAGGCGTTTTTGGCCACTAGGATGAGATTGGTTTTAGTTCTTTGGATAAGATAACTTTATAAATTCTGAATATTGATTTATTTTATGGAATTATTTAAAAAAATACAGATTAAGGAAGCTTTTGATAAAAAAGGAGAAGTTGAACTTTATGGTTGGGTTCATGATAGTAGGGATTTATCTAAGATTAAGTTTTTAGTTTTAAAAGATGTTTCTTCTAGGATTCAGGTCATTGGGATTAAGGGTGAAACTGATGAATCGGTTTTTGAATTAATTGATAAAATTCCTAGAGAAAGTGTTGTTAGGGTTAAGGGCGAGTTGAAAGATAGTAAGCAGGCTCCGGGTGGAAAGGAAGTTTTGGTTAAGGAATTGGAAGTTATTGAAGAAGCTCAACATCCATTACCGATTGATACTAGTGATCACTCTAAAACAGAATTACCTAAAAGATTAGACAATAGGTTTTTAGATATGCATAGGACTAAAGCTCAGGCTATTTTTAAAATTGAATCAACGGTTATGCAAGCTTATAGGGAATTTATGATTAAAGAAGGAGCTTTTGAATTTGTTTTTCCAGGAGTAATTGCATCGAGTTCAGAGGGTGGAACTGAATTGTATAAGTTAAAATATTTTGAGAAAGATGCTTATTTGTCTCAAAGTTGTCAGTTATATAAACAAATGTTAGCTTGTTCAATGGAAAAGGCTTTTACTATTTTTACTGTTTGGAGAGCTGAGAAACATAATACTGTTCAGCATTTGAATGAATCTCGACAGTTTGATTATGAACAGGGTTTTGCAAATGAGTTTAATGTTATGGATGTTCAGGGCAGGTGTGTTCAGTATATTATTAAAAAAGTTTTAGAAGAGAGAAGTGAAGAGTTGGAATTGTTAGAGGTTAAACTTAAAGTTCCTGAAATTAAGTATATTACTTTTTATGAAGTTAGGGATTTAATGAAAAAACATAAGGTTCCGATGGAAGAATTTGATTTGACTAATGAAGCTGAGAGAAAATTGGATGATTTGTTTCCAGATACTATTGTTTTTGTTCATGATTGGCCTTTAGCTAAAAAACCGTTTTATATTATGCCTAAGAAGGATAAGACCGGTCCGGATGGCGAGGAATTGAGTTGTGGTTTTGATGCAGTTTACAAAGGTGTTGAACTAAGTTCAGGAGGTCAGAGAATTCATATTCCTGAATTATTAATTAAGAGATTAAAGGTTCATGGTTTAAATCCTAAGGATTTCAAGGGTTATATTGATAGTTTTAGATATGGAGCTCCTATGCATGCGGGGTGGGGAATGGGACTTGAAAGATTAGTGATGAAGATTCTTGGATTTAAAAATATTAGGGAAGTTGTTTTATTTCCAAGAGACAGGGATAGGTTGACTCCTTAATGAGTAATTTTAAATAGTTTTATTTGTTTCTTTAATTATGAAATCAAAAGATATTTGTTTGCCAGATTATAATGGAGGAAGTATTGTTAATTTAATGAGTTCTATTGCTGTCGCTAGTGGGGGTAGGACACTTTATTCTCCTTTGAAGGATTTTGGTTTGGAGGAGTTAAAGAAATACAAAAATATTATTTTAGTTGTTGTTGATGGATTGGGTTATAATTATTTGAAGAAGAATGGAAAAGGAAGTGTTTTTAATGAGAATCTTAGAGGTTCGATGACTTCGGTTTTTCTTCCAACAACTGCTTGTGCTATAACTAGTTTTTTAACGGGGGTTGCTCCGCAACAGCACGCTTTTACAGGATGGAATATTAATCTGAAGGAGGTTGGATTAATTTCTAAAATATTGCCTTTTATTCCAAGAGTTGGAGGGGATGTTTTGAGTAAACAAGATATTAAAATGAGTCAAATAATAATGGCGGAATCGTTTGTTTCTAAAATAAAAAGAAAAAGTTTTATTCTTAATCCCCAGGCTGTTTTTAATTCTGATTTTACAAATTATATTGCTAAGGGTGCAAAAAAATTAAAGTATAAAACTTTGCAGCAGTTTTTTAATCAGTTGAAAAAAAGTATTCATGGAAGTGACAGGAAATATATTTATGCTTATTGGCCCGAGTTTGATAAAAATGCTCATGAAACTGGTGTTGGAAGTAAGAAAACATTGGACCATTTTAAGAAATTGGATAGAGAGTTCAAGAAATTTGTTAAGTTTGTTAATGGTACAGATACTATTGTTATTGTTACATCAGATCATGGTTTTATTGATACCCCTTTGAATAGAATTATTAAATTAGAAAATCATCCTGAATTGGAAGAGTGTTTATCCTTGCCGGTTTGTGGCGAGGGAAGAGTTGCTTATTGTTATGTTAGGGCTTCTAAGATTAAACAGTTTGAAAAATATATTAAAATCAAATTTAAAAATTATTGTTGGATGTATAAAAGCGAGGAATTAATCAAGAAAAATATGTTTGGTTTGTTTAAGCCTAGTTCAAAATTATCTAACCGTATTGGAGATTATGTTTTGATTATGAAAGAAAATTATATTTTTAGAGATAAGTTGTTGAACGAAGATAAAGAACCCCATATTGGGCATCATGCTGGAATTAGTAAGGATGAAATGTTGGTTCCTTTAGTTGTAATAAAAAATAATTCTTAATTCAATAAATCTTTGTAGAAATCATAAGCTTTTGAATATGTACATAATCTTCCTATTTCAGCAGTTACCATCGAGGTATAAACTATTAATCTTGCCATTGTCCCTATAACTGTTCTTTCAAAAGGATTTGTTATTTCTGGTTTTGCATCTAAAGCTCCAGTAGTTTCGCAGTATTTAGCTACATATCTGATTAAGGATGTTGGTACAAGAATTATATCTGATGCTTTTAATATTTTAGAGAGTCCTGATTTTGGTTCTATTAATCTTGGTGTTTCTGTTTGTAGAGGTTCCATTTTTTAGGTAATTTTTAAGGGTTTATAAATCTTTCAATTAATCTTAAATACTTATTATTTCTGTTAATATTATGGTAGATAAAGAAAAGATTCAAAAAGAAGCAAAAGAAATTCTAGATAAATTTGCAAAAGCTCTTGAAAAAGTTAAAACTG
>Ga0180007_10002818_pt1 | contig 20132 bp, 23 predicted proteins | sample MM_PC_MetaG_FD_121122 | JGI IMG/M metagenome (GOLD analysis project Ga0180007, IMG submission 121122) | Groundwater microbial communities from the Aspo Hard Rock Laboratory (HRL) deep subsurface site, Sweden - MM_PC_MetaG | ecosystem: Environmental > Aquatic > Deep subsurface > Groundwater... | reverse complement strand
CTTTCTTGACTTGGCTCGTTTTTTACAAGCCTTTCTGCTTCTGCGTGTTTTTCAGCTAGATTTCTTGTAATTGTTTCAATATCGGGCATACACATATTAAATCTTGTAACTTTTCCTTTTTAATAATTGTTGTGATTAGATTTATAAATAGGATTCACTTGTTTTAAGTAATTAAATTTAAAAAAGATTGTCTAAGCGTGGTCAATCTAAAGAGGAGATAAAAGATGTGTTGGTGTAAATGGTGGGGAATTCTTTTGTTGGCGGTGATTGTAGTATTTGATTTGGTAGAGGTTGCTGCATCCAAGTGGTTGATTTTTGGAGCTGCAATAATTTTGCTGATTCATGCACTATTCTGTCATAAGTGTTTTTGTGAAGCTAAGCCAAAAATGAAACCTCAATCTAAAAAACGTAAAAAGAAATAAATTTATTTTTTATTTAATTTTTGTCAGATTACATAAGTAAGCCATTCTGCCCTTTTTTATATTGTTAATTTTGAGCTTGGCTTTTTTGAATATTGATTCTAATTGTTCTTTTGTAAATTGTTCAGATATATTATCTCCTAAACTTTCATCAAAAATTACTGTTCCATTGTCTTTTATTTCTTTTATAGGGGCATTTAATTCACTATAAATTTTGAGTCTCTCTGGAAGTGCATATTCAGAGAATACACTTATAATTATTGATCCATTATCTTTTAGAACTCTTTTCATTTCTTTGAGTATCTTATACTTTTTCTGTGCAAAATTTGCAAAAGTTGTCATACATATAACAAAATCAAATGTTTTATTCTCAAATGGCAGATTTTCTGCTTTTGCTTGAATTATTTTTATCTCTGGATTATTTTTAAAGTTATTTTTTGCATCATTAACAGCTTTTTCATCATGGTCAATTCCAGTTATATTTTTTGTTATATGGGTTATATCATTTAGTGTTCTTCCTTCCCCACAACCTACTTCTAAAACTTTACAATCTCTTGTTAAATATTTTTCTAGATATTCTTTTTCCTCTTTGAACCATCTTTTATATGCGTCAGGTATTTTTTCTAAAACCCCTTTCCAAAAATCTATGTTTTTTTTCATTTGTTTTCTTCCTCTTTCTTTTTTCTGTATTCTTCTATTCTCTCCTTGTTAGTTTCACATTCTGGGTTGAAACAAAAAATCCAGGGGCGTTTGGCCTTTTTTATGGACCTTAGCATAGGATAATTACAGGATTCACATATTTTTTCTGTTTTTTTTATTAAAGAATCTGGTGGAAGACTAAAAGTTGTTTTGCAATTTGGATATGCATTGCATGCTATGAAAGAGCGTCTTGTTTTTCTTGAGTAGGTTATTGCTAAATCTCCGGTTTTACAAACCGGGCACTGGATAATTTTATTTTGTTCTTTTTGTTGTTCTCTTAATTGTTCATTGGCCTGAAGGAGTTCTTGCCCTATTTCTTTTTCATGTGTTTCAAAATCTCTTGCGATAAGGGTTATTGTTTTTTTTGCTTTTTCAATTATTTTATCTTCCTTTGCCTTTAAATCTCCTTTTGCTTGTTGAATGGCTTCCATAGAGTCTTCAAAAGAACGTGTTAACCTTTCATCTATTATTATTGAAGAGTGTTTTTTAAGAGTGTTTATTAGAGATATCCCGAGGGGTGTCGCAGTAATGCTCTTTCCTTCTACATATCCCCTGTCGTAAAGAGTTTCAAGTATGTTTGCTCTTGTGGCTTTTGTTCCTAGGTTTCTTTTTTCAAGTTCAGATATTATTGATGCGGGAGAGTATCTATTTGGAGGCTGTGTTTCTTTTTCCTCTGTTTTCACATTAATTATTTTTACTGGTCCTTCTATGTCTGGGATGTGGGTTTCTTTTAGTTTTGAGGGATAGACCTCCATCCAGGCTTTTTTTGATATCTCTGAGCCTAGTGCAGAAAATTTAAGATCATCTATTTCTGCTGTGACTTTCTTTTTGTCTATGATTGCATCTTCACAGAAAAGAGAGAGGAATCTTTTTGCAATTAAGTCGTATATTCTTTCATCATCTCCAGAGAGTATTTGGAATGTTCCGGTGGGATGTATTGAGGGGTGTGCTGGATCTGATTTTTTTCCTTCTACAGGAGTGTTTCTTTTTATTAATTTTTGAGCGTTGTATTTTGAAGCAACTTTTTTTAGGATGTCTTTATATGCAATTGAAGCTGGGAGTTTTTGGGAAGATGTACGCGGGTAGGAGATTAGCCCTGCAAGATAAAGAGATTGGGCAATTTGAAGTGTTCTTGAAGGGACTAGTCCGTAGAACTTGTAAGCTTCTGTTTGGAGGGTTGTTAGGTTGAATGGGGGGTTTGGTGGAAGAATCTCTTGTTTTTTTATTGTTGATGCCTGTGCGATTTTTCCTTTTAAATCTTTAAATTTATCAAGTTCTTTTTTATTGAATAGGTCTTTGGTGTGTTTTAATTCTAAAACATGATCGTTCTTTACTGTAATAAAAACCTGCCAGTAGGGGGTTGGTTTAAAGACTTGTATTTGTTTTTCTTTTTCTACCACAAGATTAAGTGCTGGGCCTTGCACCCTTCCAATAGACATTATCTTGAATTTTCCTGTTGATTTTATTGCATTCATAAGTGCCCTCGAGAGATTTATCCCATAAAACCAGTCTAAGTAGTGACGAGTTTCTCCTGCTATTGCGTGTCCCCAGTTTATGTTGGGAGTTTTTTCTTCATAGGCTTTATTTAGTTCTGCGTTTGTAAGAGTTGAAAACTTCATCCTATTTGCGTCTTTTTGCCCGGCTATGAATCTTACAACATTTAATCCTATCACTTCTCCTTCTATGTCGTAATCTGTTGCTACTGTAATTGAACCAGCCTTTTTTGCTAGGGCTAATAGAACGTCGTAGTATTTCTTTGTGAAGTCACTTTTTCTTACAAGGTAATTTGGATTCCAAGAGATATCAAATATCGGAATATTTGAACCCGGGTTTTTTTGATGTAATGTGAATAAATGGCCAACTGCACACCCAACAACTAATTCTCTTCCCTCTCTATTTACTCTATAGTACGCAACACCTTTTTCAACCTTTTTTGAGGAGTTCCCAAGGGCTTCTGCAATCTTTTGTGCGGCTTGGGGTTTTTCTGTAATTATGAGTTCGTATCCACCCTCTTTTAAAGAGATTGTTGATGGTTTGAAGGGGGTTATTGGAGTTTTTGATTTTCTTGGAAATTTAGATTTTTTGAAAGGTGTTTTTTTGAAAACTCCTTTTTTATATTGTCTTCTTTTTTTAATTCCAGCAATTTGAGTTTCTTGATTGGTTCTTGGGCTTTTGTAAACTTTTTCTATCGTTCTTTTTGCTCCTGAAACATCTGGAAGAAAACCTTCTACTATTCTTTCCTCCTTTGTTTTTATTTTCTTCTTTGGCATTGGTTTTTGAATTCAAGATGCATTTTTAAGTTTTGTTATTTGAATATCTTGTTTATTTCTTCAAGTCTTTTCTCTGCGCCTATGGAATTATTGAATATTTTATTAAAGATATTACATAACCATTCTGCCCAGTTTTTATCTTTCATTGTATAAAAGATAAATAATTTTTTATCTAATTCTTTTATTCTTCCTGTTGGTTCCTTTATCTCTTTTATCCTTATTATTTTTTTATCTATCACGAATGCCCGGAGGGGGTGTTCATGGTGTCTTATTTCTATAGCATTTTTTCCTAGTTTATGGTTTAGAGATAAGAGTTTTTTTATATTGTCTTGTCCCACTATATCAACACAACATAATACCTTCATTCTAACCCCTTTTTTTATCAGTTCTTCTATTTCATTGAAAATATTTATTTTTCCTTTTTTTAGGTTGAGATAAGAAAGGTTTCCAGAAAAGGATATTAATTCTTTTTTTGTTTGTCTTAGGATATTTACAAGATCTTCTAGGTTTGTTATTTCTTCTATTGATTGTTCTTCCATCCTTGCTGTTTTATTTTTGTCTGCTACGTGTTGGAACAAATCAAATGCTGAGAATTCTTCTTTTCTTCTCGCAGTAAGTATTTGTTTTTCTAGATATTCTTGGAATATGTTTGATGAGCGATTTTCTATCGAGGCCCAAAAAACTACTTTTAAAGCCCCTCGTGTGCCTTCTCTGAAGGTTCTGGTTGAGATTGTTCCAAAGTTTTCTTCAATATACTTGAGGTATCTGTCTGCAGTTCTCCAATTTTTCTTTAGATATTGGGCAATTTCTTGTATGCTTCTTGGTTTTTCATATACAAAATTTTCTATTTTTTTTATTGTTTCGTTGTTTAACATGGTATTTTAAAGAATTGAGAGTATTTAATTGTTATGCAACACTATTGACAAAAATTGTCATGAAAAGTATATCTCTAGTACAACTCTTTGTAAAAACATGAGGAGATACGCTTTGATAGGCGGACCGTGTTGCGGTAAATCTAGTGTTATAAGGGAGGCCGAAAGGAGGGGAATTTTAGTTGTTCCAGAAGTTGCAAGAAGAGTTATTTCTAAGTGGGGGGGTTATCCAACCGAACGTACTGATATAGAAAAGATTCAGAGAGAAATTTTTTTCTCACAAATCTCTGAGGAAGAGAAGATTAAAGCTGGGGAGGTTGCACTCTTGGATAGAGGTGCTATTGATGTTTTAGCTTATTCAAAGATCCAATTTGGAGGGATCCCTTTTGATTATTCTGCCTGCAATCTAGGGGGAAGATATGCTGGGGTTTTTCTTTTAGAAAGAGCCCCTTATGAGGATGATGGTTTAAGAATTGAAGGTGGAGAAGAAGGGGCTAGGATTATGCATGATAGAGTTGTAGAGATGTACGAGGGTTTCGGTTATAAGTTGAAGAAAATACCTCTTATTAAAGATTTTAGTGTGGCACCTGGCAAAAGGCTTGATATGATCTTAAAGGAGGTGGAAAAATGGCCTGCATAGAGAAGATATATAGTGTTTCCGCGTTGATGGGGAATGGCGCGTGCAATGCTCATTGTGATTTTTGTGCTGGAAAAATTCATAGGAGATATTCTCCAAAAAAAGATGGTGATTTGGATGAAGAATTAGTTAAGAAAACTTTAACGGATTGCTATTATGCTGGGGCTAGATCTCTCTCTTTAACGAGTAGTGGGGAGCCAACCTTGTCTCCAGTTTCGGTTTCAAGGGTTTTGGAAATTGTTCATGATTTATCTTTTAGGGGTTTAGATTTTCCCAAGATTAATCTTTATTCTAATGGAATAAGGATAGGTCAGGATGAAGAATTTTGTCAGACTTATCTTGGTTTATGGAAAAGGCTTGGATTAACCAGTGTTTATATTACGGTTCATGATCTTGATGAGAGGAGAAATGCAGAAATCTATAGGATTAATAAATATCCTAGTTTACAAACGGTTTTTGATAATATCCATGGTGCAGATCTTTCTGTTAGATCAAATATTGTTTTGAGTAAAAAGAATATCGGAGATTTTAAAAGATTTAAAGAGATGGTGGAAGGGCTTTTTGATCTTGGGAGTGATTTTATTTCTGCTTGGCCCATTAGGGATGATAATGATGAGGTTAATCTAGATCTTGCTCCAAATAAAGAGGAGCTAACAAGAATGGGGGGTTTATAGAAAAGCATAAATATGGAAATAGGATTCGATTATTAATGGAAGATAGTCGGTTGTTGTATAAGGAAAGTAAAAAACTAACTTTATTTCCTGATGGGACTCTGTCAAATAAATGGTGTAATCATTAAATGAACATAGAGGTAGAGGCTAAAATAAAATTGAGTAAGGAAGAGTTTGATAGACTATCGGATTTATTGGGAGAGCCTGACTTTGTTAACCAAAAAAACTTCATATATAACTTACCTGTGGGCATGGTAAGAATAAGGGAGATAGAAGGGAAGAGGATAGTAACTTATAAAGGAGACATTGAGGGAGAGAAATTTAAGTCTCTTGAGGAGGTTGAATTTGAAACCTATTCCGATTTAGAAAAGATTAGAAGGTTTTTTAATGTCCTAGGGTTTAAAGAGACTCTTGTTTATGAAAAGAAAAGAGCTGACTTTAATTTTGAAAATTGTGTGGTTTCTATGGATATTTTGGGGGAGGATTATTATGTTGAAATTGAAGGGAAGGAAGAAGATATAAAGAGATGTTTGGAGAGGTTAGAATTGGAAAATAAAAAGACAGAAATGAGATCTTATCCAGAGATAGTAGAGTCTAAATCTCAAAAATCTTAGCTTTTCTAGAAACATTGATTACTTTTGTTTTTCCCATGTGTTCTTCAAGACCGGCAGCAGTGTGTATGTGGGAGGAGATTGCAAAATCTGGTTGGAATTTGTCTATGGCTTTTCTTACTGCCTCTGAACCTTCCCATCCTGTGAACTCTGATTTAGATCCTCTTGGGTGTATGTGGGTTACCATTACTCTAGCTTTTTTATTTTTTATTTTTCTGTGGCTTTTATCTAGGAGTTGGAATATCTCTTGATCTGTTATCTGGTGTATTCCCATGTTTGCCGTTCCTGCTCCAAAGAAACCAACATTCCCTCTGACGAAAGAATAGCCGTGGAGGTGTTTTGAGTACGGGGCGTATACTTCTGAGAGGAATGCGGTGGTTGATACTGCCTCGTGGTTTCCTGGAACTATTAAGACGTCTTTCTTTATTTTGGCAAAAGGCCCAACAATATCTTTTAGTGATTCTTCCCCCATTGTTAAATCTCCTGCAAGAATCACCACATCAACATGTTCTTTTTTTGCTCTTTCTGCTAGTTTTTTGACTAATTCTGTGTCTCCGTGAATGTCTCCCACCGCCAAGATTTTAGTCTTTTTACTTAAGCTGGATTTTTTTACAGTTTTTTGGTTTTTTGGTTTTTTCATTACTGATTGATAGATATTTTCATTAATAAATTCTGCGGAAGCATATTCTCCAAAACATTTAAAAAGACACTACTATCTGAATATATACATTAAAGTACATACATCTATCAAATGAAAGACAATTTTGACATCTTTTTTAGGAGAAAGCCAGCTTTGATGTTGGTCTCTTTGAAAAAGAATATGAGGATGAGGTACGGTAGTATTTTGGCTAAAGAAGTTGACTGCACATATAGCCATGCAGTAAAGATTCTGCAGACTTTGAAGATTTTGAAATTGGTCGAGTTTGAAAAAAAGGGGCGAATTAAACTGATAAAGTTGACTAAGAAGGGAAGAGAAGTCGCGGATGCAATTGAGAATATCCAAGCATTGATAAGATAATTCTACTGTCGCCCCAGAATGAGAAATCCCTTAAAAGGGAGTTTATTTTTTTATTTTTAATGATTTATATCTTTTTATCACAATAGATTTTAAAAGCCAAATAAACATCTTTTATCATGCAACGTAAATATATAGTAATAACCGGAGGTGTGTTGTCTGGGTTGGGGAAGGGTATTGCGCTTGCTAGTATTGGGAATATTCTTTCTTCTAATTATAAGGTTGTACCTATAAAATGTGATGGGTATCTTAATGTTGATCCAGGAACAATGAATCCTCTTGAACATGGAGAGGTTTTTGTCTTGGATGATGGTGGGGAGGTGGATATGGATTTTGGCCATTATGAGAGGTTTTTGGGAATTACGTGTAAGTTTGAGTGGAATCTTACCATGGGGAAGGTCTTTGAGAGGATAAGAGAGAAGGAGAGAAGGGGAGATTTTTTAGGGCAGACTGTTCAGATGGTCCCACATGTTTCTTATTTTATAACAAATCATTTTATAGAGGTTGGAGAGAATACGAATGCGGATGTTGTTCTTATTGAGATAGGGGGAACTGTGGGGGATATGGAGAATGAACTTTATATTGATGCTGCGAGGTCCTTAGTTAGAAGGGTTGGTAAGGAGAATGTTCTTTTTGTTCATTTAACTTATTTGCCTATTCCTTACGGAGTAAACGAACAAAAATCTAAACCAACCCAACAAAGTATATCTCTGCTAAGACAGAGGGGAATAGAACCTGAGATTCTTATTGTTAGAAGTTCAGAGATGCTTAATGATAAGACAAAAAATAAGATTCTTTCCGTTGGAAACTTTCAATCTGAAGAGGTTATTACCGGGTTGGATGTGGATGACGTTTATAATATTCCTCTTCTTTTCGAGGCACAAGGAATGTCTCAACTCCTGGCAAGAAAATTACAGCTACCAGTTATTCCAGATTTAACTAAATGGGAGAGTTTGATAAAAAATAAAGAAAATGCACGGAAAGAGATGACCATTGCAATTGCAGGTAAGTATACTGCTTTAGAAGATTCTTATGCAAGCATTGTTGAGGCGTTGAATCACTGCTCTGCTCATTTTGGTGTCAAGATAGATTTAAGGTGGATTGATACTGATAAGAGTGTTGATTTGACTGGAATCTCGGGAGTTATTGTTCCTGGAGGATTTGGTTCAAGAGGTACTGAAGGCAAGATAAAAGTTATTCAGCAGTGTAGAGAGAAAAAGATTCCTTTTTTGGGAATTTGTTATGGTTTACAAATGGCTGTTATAGAGTTTGCAAGAAATGTTTGTGGGTTGAGTGCTAATACTACTGAAGTTGAACTTGGTTGTGCTGATCCTGTTGTGGATATTCTTGAAGAACAAAGAGGGATTATAAACAAAGGAGGGACAATGAGATTAGGGGCTTATTCGGCAATTATTAAGCCGGGAAGTTTAGTTCATTCTTTATACGGGGCTTTAGAGGTATCAGAAAGACACAGGCACAGGTATGAAGTAAATCCAAAATATCACAAAGTTTTATCTGACAAGGGTTTAATTTTTTCTGGTGTGTCTCCCGATGGAAATCTTGTTGAGTTTATTGAACTTGAAAACCACCCTTATTTTGTTGGAACTCAGGCACATCCGGAGCTGAAGAGTTCTTTGTTAAATCCCGCTCCTTTGTTTAAAGGACTTGTTGGGGCAGCAATAAAATATTCCGGATTGTTAGCATAAATTTTATTATTGAACAATATGTTTATATATTTGGTTGGCGAAATAACATTATGGCTAAAAAGAGGATAGAGTATGCTGATGATGATGTTTCTTCCGTTAAGAAACTTTTAATATTAAGAACACCTTCTTTATTTGTTGGATTAATTTTAGGGTTAATAATGTCTTTTGTTATCTCTGGGTTTGAGAGTGTTATTAGAGAGAACATTGCTCTTGCCTTTTTTCTTCCTTTAGTAGTTTATCTAGCAGATGCTATTGGAACTCAAACTCAGACTATTTACATTAGAGACTTGAAAACAGGAAAGGCAGATTTTAAGAAATACCTTATCAAAGAATCGTTTTTGGGATTTGCCTGGGGGATTGTTTTTAGTTTGATTTCATCGATTGTTATTTATTTCTGGTTTAATTCAATAGTATTGGCTTTTGCAGTTGGTTTATCTATGTTTTGTGCAATATTGGTTGCCCCCCTTATTGCTCTTGTTGTAACAAGGATTGTTTCTTTCTATAGGGAAGATCCTGCCATAGCTTCAGGGCCAATTGCTACGGTTATTAGAGATGTTCTTTCTGTAGTTCTCTATGGAATTATCTCTAGTGCTATTATCTTGTAGATTTCTTGTTTTTGTATCATTTCCCCATATAGATAATCTTTTAAACTTTCTAATGAATCTTTATCTTATGGCTCCGTAGCTCGGCTTGGTATAATCTAACGATAACCAAATGAGCTTAGCCATACAAACAAGATGGCTCCGTAGCTCAGCTTGGTAGAGCACTGGACTCTTACGACGCGAGTTTTAATTCGCGAAGTCACAATAGTGATGTTGGAGTGATCCAGGTGTCGGGGGTTCAAATCCCCTCGGGGCCATAAATTTTTATGATGGATGTTAAACTTATCAAAGAAAACGAGAAAGGTAAGATATACCAAGCTGATGGGTTTAAAATTTTATATCGCAATAAAGGTTCTATATCTGGGGATAATTTTGAGAATGTGGAAGAGTTAATGTATTTGGTTGAAGGTTCTGCGGAATTGACTTTAGGAGATTCTATTTGCATTATCAAAGCCCCAAAGAAGTTCGATATTCCAGCAAAGACCTATCACAAGATTAGAGCGATAACAGATATTATTCTAGTTATGTTTGAAAAATAATTATTTTTTACAACTTGTTTTCTTCTGTAATCTCTACTCAATCATCACTAATGAATTTTAATTTGTTAGTTTCGCATTAGCGATAATCTCTACTCGACCACAGATAATTTCTTGGTATGGTTTTATAGTATCATCTGTAATCTCTCCATGTGTGATCGCATTTAACGCACTTGAAGAACTTGGTTTCTGACTCGTCTCCAGCACGTGTTTGAACTGTCCAGAAGTAAACCTTATCGTGCCCGCATTTTTTACATGTTTCGGTAACTATTGGATGTACCTGAGTATCCTTTTCAGAAACCACGGCGACCTGTTTCTTTTCATCAACTTTTTCTGAGGTCTTTATTTTTACTCGACCCTTTGTTGAATAACTGCATCTTGGGCATCCATCATTTTTTTTCTTTTGAACCAGGACAGCACCACATTTTGGACAAAACTCCATCTTAGTTTTTGCTTAACTTAATTTATAAAGGTTGTGTTTAAATCTCATCACAAAGTCCTTTTTTTGACTCTGGCTGCGTATGTTCAAAGAAAATTAGTTTACCCCATCCAAGGTAGGGTGCAAGCTTGAATACAGCTTTTCCTATTAATTGGTCTTCTTTTATAGAGGTTTCGAATGGTTGTATTCTCCCAACATTGTCTCCCATTGTGGAGAAGATGTATCCAGAGTCCTCTTTCTTTATGTTTACTATACGGTGTATTATTGGGTGGTTAGAGCCTATATCAAATATTATAACATCTCCAACCTCTAGTTTTTTAGGGTTTGCTCCCACTATGAAAAGAATATCTCCTTTGTTAAATCCTTTATTGAAGATGTAGTCTTGGAATTCTTCTTTTTCTATTCCTTGTTCTGTGTAGGTTGAAGAGTGTTTTTCCCACCACCCATCAAAATCTGATCCCAGGTTTCCGTCATGATACATTGAGCACGATTCTACTATTGCTAGCGGGAGACCGGTTCCCGTTGTTAGACTTAATATTGGGAAGAAAATGAATTTGATGAATAAGAAAAGGAAGATTATTGAAAATATCCAACCTTTGAAAGAATCATCTTTCCACACAATAAACCAGAACTTTTCCCAGTATTTTTTTAATTTTTTTAAGAATTGGCTTTCCTCTTTCATGAAAAGTTTAGTGCTTTTTAGTTTTTAAAGTGTTTGGATAATAACTAAATTCTTATAAATTTCCAGTTATTTCTTTGGAGATGTCTGACGATTTAGGTGAGAGGGTTAAGGTTGGAGGTAGGATAAGAAGTCTCGAGGTTCCTGCAGTATTGCCTGGGGGGTTTTTGTTACTGTAGATGATAATGGGATTAGGAAGAGGTTAGAGTTTCCAATGACTCTTCCAGAAGCACAAAGATTTCTTACTACAAATATGAGAATGTTTGCTAATAATAAAATAAGATATAGTAGAAATTGTTTAAAAAAAGAAGGGGGGGTCTGTTCCCTTACTTTATTCTGTTTCTTTTCGCAGTGGATCCTGGAAAGGGCATCTTTATAGAGAGGTTATGATTTTTGAAGAGGACAAGACCTAACAATATTTAAAAAGTTATTTTTTTATATTTAGTTAATGGGTAACCTATCAACAAAATTTTTTGGAACAGGAGTTTTTTTTAGGAGTTATGTTATCATCTCCTGGAGATAGGATTCCTGTTATTGAGGAGTGCCCATATACAAACACTTGTTTAAGTCTAAGAGAACAAGGGGGATGTTTATCTGCTATTAAATCAGATTCTGGCCATAATGCCTTTTTTACCTATACAGCAAGAGATGGGGCTGGTGTTAGCATTAAGGAAAAACCAAAGGTTTGTGCTCCTGGGGATAATTATTGTGATTGATTTTACCAAAACTTAAAAATAAAGCTTTCTTATTCTATTCATGTATGGTTTGACTAAGGAGGAGATAAAATTATTTAAGAGGCTAAATACTCCTGTAAAGATTCAGGATTTTCTTGATGGTTTTAAGATTAACTTTGAAGAAGAGGGAGATACTTGCATGTCTCCTAGAATGGTTCTTAAGGAAAGGAAGTGTCATTGCATTGAGGGAGCAATTCTTGCTGCTTTGATTTTAAGAGTTAATGGACATCCTCCTCTTTTGGTTGATTTAGAGGCCAATAGCAGAGATTTTGATCATGTTATTACTGTGTTTAAGAAAGATGGAATGTGGGGGGCAATAACTAAGACAAATCATGCGGTATTAAGGTACAGGGAACCAATCTATGGTTCTATACGTGAGTTGGTGATGAGTTATTTTCATGAGTATTTTGATGATAAGGGTAGGAAAAATTTGAGAGCTTACTCTTTACCAGTCAATCTTTCTAGGTTTGATGGTATTGGGTGGATGATTACTGAAGACGAGGTTTGGGAAATCCCAGAGTTTTTGGCCGAAGTAAAACATTTTCCAATACTTATAAAGAGCCAGATTCATTGTTTAAGAAGAGCTGATGCCGTAGAGATAGAGGCCGGAAAAATAGTTGAGTGGAAAGAAAATAGTAAGAAAAAGAAATGATTTTCTAATGGTTAATATAGGTACCAGGAATCCACAAAGTTTATAAATGTATATGGTTTGTGTATACTAAGATGTATACATAATTTCTTGTGTGCATCTCACTCTTTTCTCTGGCCAAGCGTGGACAGAGAGGAGATTTGAAAAATCTCTTTTCAACCCTACTGGCCGTGGAATACACGGCCTTTATAGTCGAGAAAAATGAAGACAAAGAAAACAGAAAAAAAATAAAATGGACATATTAGACAACGCAATTCTTTGTAAGAAGTGCAATAAACAAATGAAGAAGGCTATTTTGATAAAAAATGGTTTTAAATTAAGGGTTGTTGTTTGTGAGAAGTGTCATGAGAAGGTTTTGCATCCGGTAGATGAACAGGAATATAATAAATTTATAAACCTAAAAAATAGGGAGTTTAAGGTTAAGATGAGACTCGTGGGAAATAGTTATGCCGTTTCAATACCTAGAGAGATAGTAAATTTTATGCATGAACAGGAAAAAATGATGAACGACATGGTTAGGTTGTGTTTTGAAGAAGCGGGAAGAGTTAGTTTAAACTTTGGTGAAATTTTAAATAGGGGGAAGGAAAATGAGTAAATTTATTATAACTAATGTAGTAAGTTCGGCTGATTTGGAGGATTGTGTTTTGTGTCACACACAAACTAGTGTTTTGAAGCAAACTCCAATACAAGAAAGAAGATTTTATGTTGAGGGTGCTGGACAGCTTTGTGAAGGTTGTTATAAAGAAACTTACGGAAAATAAAATGGCAAAAAATAAAATTCAATTAAAAGTAGTAGAGTCTTTAGCGGATGATGCGTATAAAGGTATTGCTAGGGTAGATTCTGAGATTATGAGGGAGTTGGGAATAAAGAGAGGAGATGTTATACTTATAAAAGGAAACAGAGAAACTGTTGCTATTGCTGATAGGGCTTATCCTGCCGATGTTGGGGAAGGGATAATTAGAATTGATGGGATACTCAGAAGGAATGCTAAGACAGGGATAGGAGATGTTGTTGAAATTTCTAAGGTAGAGGTAAAAGAAGCAAGGAAGATAATTATTGCCCCTGCTCAAAAAGGGGTTATGGTTCAGGCCGATAACCCAAATTCTTTGAGGAATGGGCTTTTGGGAAGAACTCTTGTTAAAGGAGATATTGTTGTTCTTGGAGGAGTTCAAAGAAGAAGGGATTTATTTTCTGAAATGGGAATGGATGAGGAAATCGGTGGTTTATTCGGAGACATGTTCAATAATTTAGGAATGGGGAATCTTGGAGGGGGGATTACTCAGATAAGGTTTGTTGTTGTTAATACAAGTCCGAACCACCCTGTTATAATTACTGAAAATACAGAAGTTGCATTAAATCCAAAAGCAGTAGATATTTCTGAAGAAAAAATTCCAGAAATCACTTATGAAGATATTGGAGGATTAGAAGATGAAATTAAGAAGATAAGGGAGATGGTGGAGATTCCAATGAAACATCCAGAGATTTTTGAAAAACTTGGAGTTGAGCCTCCAAAAGGAGTATTGCTTCACGGACCTCCTGGAACAGGAAAGACTTTACTGGCTAAGGCAGTAGCAAATGAGACTGATGCTAATTTTATTTTGCTGAATGGGCCAGAAGTTATGTCTAAATTTTATGGTGAGTCTGAAAAAAAGATAAGAGATTTATTTGAAGAGGCTGAAAAAACAGCTCCAACAATTATTTTTATTGATGAATTAGATGCTATTGCCCCTAAGAGAGAGGATGTTCAGGGAGAAGTAGAAAGAAGAGTTGTTTCACAAATATTAACTATGATGGATGGATTGAAAAATAGGGGGAAAGTTATTGTTATAGGTGCAACAAACAGAGTTAATGCTATTGATTCTGCTCTTAGGAGGCCTGGAAGATTTGATAGAGAGATAGAGGTTGGGGTTCCTGATAAGAAAGGCAGAAGAACAATCTTGGGAATTCATACCAGAGGGATGCCATTGAATAAAAGCGTGAATCTTGACGAGATAGCTAGTATTACCCACGGGTTTGTTGGGGCTGATCTTGAAGCTTTGGCAAAGGAAGCTGCAATGGGAGTTTTAAGAAAGTGGTTGCCTAAGATGAAATTAGATGGAGAGGAACAAATTCCTCAGGAAATACTTGAAAAGCTAATAATAAAACAAGAAGATTTTACAGATGCATTAAAAACTGTTAGGCCCAGTGCAATGAGAGAAGTTTTAGTTGAAATTCCAAATGTTACATGGGAAGATGTTGGTGGATTGGAAAATGTTAAACAAGAATTAAAAGAAGCTGTTGAGTGGCCGTTGAAGTATCCAGAGGGTTTTGCCAGACTTGGAATACGTCCTTCTAGAGGAATTCTTTTGTATGGTCCTCCTGGAACCGGAAAAACATTGATTGCCAAAGCTGTTGCAAAAGAAGCTGAAGCAAATTTCATACAGGTTAAAGGACCTTCTTTATTGAGCATGTGGGTTGGAAAAAGTTTGCCCTATAATGAAGAAATTATGGTAAGAGTTAATGGAGCGGTTAAAAGAATGAAAATTGGAGAGGTTGTAGAAAATAAGCTGGATGTAGAGGTATTGGCCTTTGACAAAAATAAAAAAATATCATTTACTCCGGTTGATGATCATATAAAACACAAATTAAATGAAAGATTATTGGAAATAACAACAAGGACCGGAAGAAAAATTATAGTGACAGATTACCATTCGTTATTCTCTTTTGTTAATGGAAAGCTTACAGATGTTCCCGCAAGTTATTTAATTCCTGGGGAAAGCTATATAGCTACTCCAAAAAATATAAATTTGCCGAAAGAAAGATTGAAGCAGATAAATCTTTATAATAATTTCAAAGATAGTGAGGATATTTTTGTTTCTAATGTATCAGCGTATCTTATAAAATCAAAGAAAATACTTGGTTTAGAAAAAACTGCGGGATTAATTGGAGTTTCTAAGAAATATTTGGCAGATATAATTTCTAAGAAATTACCCATTTCTATCCGATCTTTTGACTGTGTTGTTAATGAGGCTGGGCTTTCAATAGATTTTAGCAGTTTAAAAATTAAGTTGAAGGGAAGCGTCCATGAATATCCCATGATTTTTAATTTAGATAAGGATTTTTGGAGATTAATGGGAATTTGGATAGCAGAAGGTGACTTTAATGATTACGGAATAAGAATATCTAATCAAAATAAGGATATAAGGAAGGATATATCTAATATTTGCGGCAAATATGGATTTAAGATAACAGAAACTAATGAGGGGATAATAATAAATTCTTTATTTTTACAAAAGGTGTTTAAGGAGGTTTTTGGACTAAAAACAGGAGCTAAAAATAAGGGTTTGCCCTCCATGTTGTTTACATTAGACAAGGAAACTAAGGCAAACTTGCTTAGAGGTTATTTTAGTGGAGATGGCTCAATATATGCTGCTGAGAGGGGGAAGTTCGTAATAGAAGCATCAACAATTAGCAAGCAATTAGCAGATGATTTGATGTATCTTCTTTTAGATTTTGGAATAGTTGCAACTTGCTACACAAAGAAACTGAAAAATGGAAATTTTGTTTATAGAATAATGGTGATGGGGGTTAAGAATTTTGAAAGTTTTAAGGATATAGGGTTTATTGATGTATTTAGAAATAAGAGAATATTGGAGTATATTCAATCCAGGATGTGGAGTAGATCAGACTTGATTCCGTTGTCTGGCGATTTATACGATCTGGCTTCTAATCAATTAGGAGTTTACAGCACAAATAATTCAATTGGTAAAGAGAAATTAAAACAAATGTTGGTTTATTTGAACAAAGATAGGATAAAGTATAAAGAGTATTGGGATTTAGTAGAAGGAGATATTTATTTTGATTTAGTAAAAGATGTAAAAATTCTTGGTTCTGAAGAGCATGTTTATGATGTTTCAGTTCCTGCTGGGCAGAATTTTGTGGGGGGGTTTGGGGGAGTTATTGCCCACAATAGCGAAGAAGGAATGAGAAAGGTTTTTGAGAGAGCAAGGCAGGTAGCTCCTTGTATAATCTTTTTTGATGAGATAGATGCTTTAGCTGGTAAGAGAGGAGTGGAGCAAGGGACAAAGGTTACTGAACGTGTTCTTAATCAGATGCTGGCAGAGATGGACGGTTTAGAAGATTTAAATGATGTATTGGTTATTGGAGCAACAAATAGGCCGGATATGCTGGATTCTGGTTTGTTAAGACCTGGAAGATTTGATAAGATACTTTTAGTTACAACTCCTGAAGAAAAGGGAAGACAAAAGATTCTAGAGATACATACTAAGAAGATGCCTTTGGGAATTACTCAAAAAGATGTTAAAGAATTTGATAAGATGTTTGCAGAGATAAAGATTAATGATAAAAGTGTTAGTGATAAAATCATATCTAAGATGGCTTCTGATAAGCCGATAAATGATACTGATTTGAAGAAACCTAAAACCAAAGATAATCTTATCAATTTTAAGAGTCTTTCAGATAGGCAAAAACTATTGTACTATCTTGCACATAAAACAGAAGGTTATTCTGGAGCAGACATAGAGGCACTTGCAAGAGAGGCTGCCATGCTTGCATTGAGAGAGGATAAAGAGGCTAAAGAGGTTAAGAAAGAACATTTTGAAGAGGCTTTAGGAAAAATAAAACCTAGTGTTACAAAATCAACAATTGATGTTTATAAAAGAGTTGAAGAAAATTTCTTGAAGAAAGCAAAGGCTGCTATTCCCAGCGATAATACTTATTTTGGATGATTAAGTAAACGCCCAAACAGGGATTAATTATAAACATGAACCAAAAATAATAATGTAGAAATTTTCCTGATAGAGTATTTTTTCCCTAGTTCTTTACACATCTTCTTAAGGTCTTCTTCAGTGTAACTTTTTGATTTAAGCCCTCTAATCCAACAGTCATTAAAATAATAGTCTTTATCTTTTATACTAAAATCCACATGTCCCCTATCTTCATAAATAACCTTTCTTTCTTTCCAATACTTTCTATCATAAACAGTAAAAAGAAGGTTTTTAGAATGTTTAGCTACAAGTTTCATAATTTCTAGGCTATCAATGTTTCCAAAAGTATTCATCATTGTTAGTGCTAAATCAAAATTTCCATTTTTTTCTAGGAAATCTCTAACATCTTGATTAATTATGTGAACATTCTTCTTATCTTTAAAGTAAGGTTTTACGATTTCTACCATTCTTTTGTCTTTATCAACAGCAAAAATATCTTTAGAGGTGTTATCTTTTAATAAGATATTAATAATTCTTCCACTTCCACATCCCAACTCAAGTATTTTTTTTGGTTTGTGGTCTTTTAGAAACTTTGTTATCTCTTTGCTTTCAGCATCACACATTTCATACCAGTAATAAAGGGGCTTAGGAAACTCCTTCCAGTAGCCTTTATTTATAGCGTTTTCAGTTTCCCTAAGGCAATTAAAACAAGGGTGGATAGATATTTCTTGAGAATTAAGTCTATTTGTTAATTCTGGAAGTTTTCCAGAGAGATATTCTTTTTTTAGTTCTTCTTTTACATCCATATCAAAAACAAGAAAGCACACATTAAAAAACTAATGTTCCAAGTATAAACGCCCAGATAGAGCATACTTTTATTCCGTTGTAACCATAACACCATCTTCAACTAGAAATGTGTTTTCCGCTTGGCTGACTATTGCGTCTTGGGTTTCAACTAATTGTGGGAAGTGATGAAGATTTCCGTTGTCTTCAAGTTGCTTTAAGCCAAAGAGGGCTTTTGTTCCGAACTTTTTAACAAGCCATCTTGAACAAAAAGGAAGAGTTTGGTATTCCTCTATAATATATTCCAGAATCTCTCTTGCTATTGGAGAACGAACGTTTTTTTCGTTTTGTAACATGTAAATTCCGGAAAGTTTACCATCACGCACTCTTCCAGAACCTGTTGTTGCAAATGGTTCAATTGCATACAGGCCTTTTTTTATTATTGCTAATCTAGAATCCTCGTAATTTGGAATTGTTAATCCTGCGTGTAGCTCGTATTGTTTCATTTCGTGGCCCGAGAGATTAATTATTGGAGAAAAACCATGTGATTCTATTGCTTTTTCTATTTCTGCTCCTATTTTGTTTGTGGCTATCCCTTCCTTTATTGTTCTTCCTGCAGCTTCCAATGCTTCTTTACTAGCTTCTATGAGTTTTTTGTTTGTTTCTGAGTTTTCAAGATCTACTGAAAATGCTGTGTCTGCTGTCCATCCATCAATATGGGCTCCAAAATCAACTTTTAGTAAACCGTGGGCAAGAGTTTCATCATCATGGCTTGGAGTGTAGTGTGCAGCGATATTATTTATTGAGAGATTGCATGGGAAGGCTGGTTTGCCCCCTAATTCCACAATCTTAGATTCAATTTTTTCTGCAATTTCAAGTAGGGGAATCCCGGTTTTTATCAATGGTTTTATGTAGGTCTTTACCTGTTTTGCAATGTCTCCTGCTTTGAGTATTTGTTCTGTGTTCATTTTAAAATGCGTACCTGCTTATTAAGACTAAAAAAGTTCCAATTAATATAAGTATTGCTATTAAGATTATCAATCCTTTTAATTCTATTTTTGGACTAACATGTTTTTTTGATTTTTTTAAAGGTAAATCTGGTTCGTATTTCTTTAAACCAGGATTAAATTTCATTGGAAGGGTGTTTTTGACCATACAGTTTTCATCATAATAATCTTTAAATATGCTATGGTTTTTTTGAATTGATGATTGATGATTATCCTTCAAATATCGGGGTATTTTCAAGAATTGCTGATAGATGGAGGCCCTTAGGGAATTTTGATCAGCCAACCACTAGGGTTAAAGATGGTATTTTGGCTGCTATGGGTTATTCGGAGGATGGAAGGGTCCATTATATTGATTCTTCTAAAGAAAAAAGCAGATTGGGAATTGTTTATGGAATTTTATTGGTTTATTTTCCAAGAGCAGATGTCTTTGGGAACGATGGACCATTTGTCACGCATAACGGAAAGAGGGATGGTTCGCCTTCTGGCGGTCTTGGTGGGAAGATGGTCAAATAATTTTTAATCTTTTAATTTTAATCTCCTTGATTTAGGTATAAAATTTGTTATTTTATTTTCTGATGCTTTTCCGGTTCCAATGAAATCATTTCCATATTTCATTATTACAAAGCCTTTTACTGGTTGGCCTATTACTAATTCGTTTCCACTCATCCATTCTTTCATTTGTTCTTCGTTTAATTCTATTATCCCTTTTTGTATCTGGTCTTGTAGCAGATGCACTCCGTCAATACTTAATCTTATCTGGTTATGCTGGTCTTTTGCGAAGTATATCCCTATTCTTTCAATCGGAACTGTGTATTCCAGAACCTTTATTTGTTTTTCTGTCAGCGATCCTTGGAAGAGAAAAATTCTTTCTGTTCCTCTTTGTATAAGCATTCCCGGCAGGGTTGTTATTCCGTATTGTGCTTTTAATTTATCTAGAATTTCCTGCTTTTGATTTGTGTTTAGTATTTTGAAGTTCATTACATCCACGGCGAGGATACCCAAACTTTTAAGTTTGGAGAGGAATCGCCGTCCTCAAAATTTAATTCTGTTAACCTATAATCCTCTGAATAACTTTGAGCAACTCCTCGCTGATATT
>Ga0180007_10002817_pt1 | contig 20134 bp, 22 predicted proteins | sample MM_PC_MetaG_FD_121122 | JGI IMG/M metagenome (GOLD analysis project Ga0180007, IMG submission 121122) | Groundwater microbial communities from the Aspo Hard Rock Laboratory (HRL) deep subsurface site, Sweden - MM_PC_MetaG | ecosystem: Environmental > Aquatic > Deep subsurface > Groundwater... | reverse complement strand
GGCCGATGACAATGCCTGGGTAATGGTCTGGCCGTCCCCGCCGGTGATGGCCAGGGCTGTGGCACCGGAGATTCCGTCCACTGTGTCCTTTGCCGCCACCCACACATTTCCGGACATGGTCAGGGGATAGGAGAAAAAAACAAAGGCCCTGGCGGTCAGGGCCGGGTTCAGAATATTCCGGCCCGTGCCCCCAAAGACTTCCTTGCCGATCACCACCCCGAAGGAGATGCCCAGGGCCACCTGCCACAGGGGGATCGTCGGTGGCAGGGTCAAGGGAAAGAGCATACCGGTGACCAGGAACCCTTCACTGATCTTGTGCTTTCTGATGGAGGCAAAGAGGATTTCCCAGAAAAATCCCACCCCATAGGAGACCAGGATAATGGGCAGCACAACCCAGGCACCCGCGAGAAAAGAGGCCCCTAAGCCCAGGTGTTCGCCCGAAGCAAGGCCCGCCTGAAACCCGGTATTATAGATCCCGAACAGCAATACCGGCATAAGGGAGATGAGAACAAAGCTCATATAGCGTTTGAGGTCCAGATGATCCCGGATAAAGGGCATAATCTTGGTTTTCGGGGAAGGAAAAAAGAAAAAGGTTTTGGTGGCATCAAACAGGGGTGCCAGGCGCTTATATTTTCCAGACCCTGTAAAAAGGGGCTCATTGTTATCAAATATTTTTTTTAAGGGGTTCATGCTTTGTCCTTATAATGGGAATCCATTCCATGGGATAGAATCTGTGCAAGTTCTATTTTGGACGGACAGGTATAGGTGCACAGCCCGCAGCGGCAGCAATCCAGGAGCCCGTAGGCCAGGGCATCCTCTATTTCATCACTGTGCAATGCTTTCATGATGAAGCTGGGCATCAAATCATTGGGACAGATGTTTTCACAATAACTGCAATTGATGCAGGCCCTCTCCTCTCCGTGGAGCGTAGCGTCCACTTTTTTGGGGTTTTTGGAAAGACAGGATAAAAAGGTTCTGGAAACGCTTGTTTTGTCGGTTCCCGGTCGGATGAATCCGAAGAGTTCGTCCTCCCCTGGGGCATCAATGATATTTAGGGTGTTTTCAAAAAATCCCAGATGGCCTTGTATATCCGCAATCCGGCCGTTGAAGCGGCCGGTGGTCACAAGACTTTCCGGGTGAAAGCTGCCGGAAAGGATTTTTATGGGGGCACCCTGCCGGGTCAGGATATGGGGCCTTTTATCTCCATTTTTTGTGATGGTTACAATTCTTTCAACAGGGTAGCGGCCGGTGAGCAAAAAGGTTGCCATCATGACCAGGTGGTCTGCTGTTATGCACCAGGAGGAGTTCTCGCCGGCTGATTTTTTCAAGTGAAAGAGCACCACCCCGGGATCCCAGGCAGGATACGTGTCGGCAACCGTATGGGTGATATGGGATAAGATCGGTTTAAGGCGGCCCAGGCTGCTGTTGCGGGCCGTGACAATCACCCGGTCGGAAAAATGGTTGAGCAGGTCCAGGCCGAATTCAAAGGCCTTCTTTTTCCTGTCCAGCAAAATTCCCGGGTGGGGGGAAAAGATATCATTGCCGTTCAGGGAAACAATGATCATGGCAGGCCTATGACTGCTGTCTGCCGTATCCTTTGCCGGAAACTGGCGCAGAGACTGCCAGAGCCCCCCCTGTTTGAGCCGCAGGATCAGCTCTTGTTTTGACATGTTCCCAAGGCCTTCTTTGGAGACAGGGTCAAATTGAATAAATTTCTCCGGTGTATCCAGGGCAATCACCACCTCCTGTAATTGCCGGCGTTCTCCAAACCATATTTTTTTTACCCGTCCTGTGCCCGGGGAGACATATTGAATGGTGGTGTCTCGTTTGTCACAGAACAATGGAGTCCCTGTCTTTACCGGGTCATTTTCCTTTACCAGAAGTTTGGGGCGGATATAGGGAATATCCAGGGCAGACAGCCCGATGGTATGGGGCAAGGGCAATTGTATGATGCTTGTGTCCGGCATCCCGGCAAGTTGGGGGGTAAATCCTTTGGAAAGTTTGATTTTTTCCATCCATTAAATTCCATATCAAAAATTTGCGGTTAAACCTAAAATTGAATATTTCTTTTAAGACAGCTTATTTTATCAAATCCCTGTTTAATATCAACCCCAAGAAAGCATCCGGTAACAGATATTTAGCCAGACACACCTTTCTCATATCATAAATATGCGGGCGATTCAATTTATTGGCTTTTAAGAGAGAACGAATATAGGAATACCCTATTTGAATGCCTTAAGTCCATAAGGATTATCAATTTGCAAGGGGCCTGTTTTTTTTCTAGAATAGCCCCCAGTGTCAGCCGCAGTTTTGGCAGTATCGTTTACGGATATGGTTGAAAAAAGGAATTTTTATGGGGGGCGTGTTTTTATCTCCCACCCCTTACAGGGTGTTACGGATCTTTTTAGGGGTGATGTTTTTGGTTTCCGGTTTGGCAAAATCCATGGATTTGGTTTTTTTTTCAAAGACCATCCAGGCCTTTGCCATTATTCCCGGCAGCTTAAGTTTCCCGGCAGCCGTCATGATTGTGGCAGCTGAGATTGTTTTAGGGGGAGGACTGGTTCTGGATATCCGGTTTTGCCTCGGCGGGATACTGGTTCTGGTTCTGGGATTTATGGCGGCTATCGGCCATGCCATCCATATGGGGTATGATATCGATTGCGGCTGTTTCGGACCCGGAGATCCGGAAGCTGCTGCATTCCAGGGATTGTACACGGCCCTTTACCGGGATCTGGCCCTGCTGGCGGTTTCAGGGTATCTTTTTTTGTGGCGGCATAAAACAGGGCATCGGCCCGTTCCGCTGTGGTTCAATAAACAAAATTAAAATTAAACAAAGTTGAAGGAGAACAAAAATGAAAGCAATGCAACACAAATTCAGTTTTTTACTGGTGTTTTTACTGATATCTTTTTTATGCCTGCCGGCCCATGCCTTTTTGGGCGGCAAGTTTAAAGAGGAGTTGGAAAAGGAAAAAGGGGCGGTAAAACTGGTTCAGGAGGTAAAAAGGGGCGGGTATGACCTGGTGACGACAGAAGAACTCAAACTCTGGCAGGACCAGAAAAAACAAATGCTGCTTGTGGATACCATGCCCTATGAGGAAAGTTATAAAAAGGAACATGTCCCGGGGGCGGTCCAGTTTTTGTTTCCCATTCCGGAAATGGAGACCTGGGATGCTGCCCAGACAGACCAGAAAACCCAGGACGCCTTTACAGCCCTTCTCGGGGCTGACAAAGATCGCTTGATTGTGGTATACTGCGGTTTTGTCAAGTGTACCCGAAGCCACAATGGTGCCATGTGGGCCAAACGGCTGGGATACAAAAATGTGTATCGGTTTGCCGGTGGTATTTATGCCTGGAAAGGAATGGACTATCCGATTGGATCTGAAAAATAAAGAAACGCTTCTCATTTTTTTAAGGGCGCCTGAAAAAGGGCGGGTCAAGACCCGCCTTGCCAGCAAGATAGGGGAAGAAAAAGCCCTGGCCCTATATAAAGGCTTTGTTCAAAAAGCCCTGTCTGCGGTTGAAACTTCGGGCAGGGACCATTGTATCTGTTTTTTTCCGGAGAACAGACAGGCCTTGGTGGAAGACTGGCTGGGGCCGGATCATGCTTATATGCCCCAGGCCGGAGACGATCTGGGGCAGCGCATGGGCAATGCCCTGTCCCGGGTCTTTGATGCGGGTGCCTGTAAAGCGGTTCTGGTGGGCACGGATGTCCCGGATATCCGTGCCCACCATCTGTTGACCGCCCTGGATATTCTGGACCAAAAGGATGTGGTCATCGGTCCCAGCGTGGACGGGGGGTATTGGCTCATCGGGTTTCGCAGGGAGGGGTTTTGCAGAGAACTTTTTTGTCAAATGGCCTGGGGAACAAAGAATGTCTTTTCAGCCACCATGGATAAAGCCAGGATCCTGGGCATGTCCGCAGGCATTCTGCCGACCCTCCAGGACATTGATACACTTGAAGATCTAATAGTATTTTGCCAGAACCCCGGGGGGGATTCCCAGGGCATAGAGAATGATGAGTATCCAGTTTCTGAAACTGGTGAATAGGATTCCCTGGTCTTCCCAGCGACGGGCAGAGGTGGCAATGGTATGGGGCAGGAAGACAGGGTCAATGGAAAGCCTTTTTACCTTTGCCATCAGCCCCACATCTTCCATGATGGGAATGTCTGGAAATCCATTTATTCGTTCAAACAATCGCCGTGACATAAAAAGTCCCTGGTCTCCATAGGGTATTTTGGTGAGCCGGGAACGGGCCGAGGCTATTTTTTCAATCAGCCGGAAAACCTTTTTTTTTGAAGCAATGTGAAGGTCAAAAGCACCGCAAAAAAGAGGATCCGCTTGGGTTTGCCAGGCCGTTACCATCAGGTCCATCCCTTTCTGATCAATCCGGGTGTCAACATGGAGAAAAAAAAACAATTCTCCGGCAGCGGCTTTGGCCCCTGCATTCAACTGGGGCCCCCTGCCCTTGGGAGAGCTTATCTGTTTAACCGGGTGCCGGGGAAAGAGGGTATTGTCTGCCGCAAGATGTTTCAGCGTAGACCGGCAGTCTTCCCCGTCGCATACAATAATTTCAAAGGGGATGGGGACTTTTAGATCCAAAATGGCATGGATGGCGGCAGATATGACGTCTGCCTCCCGGTAAACCGGAATGATAATGGACAGTTTTGGGCTCATGAACAATTTTTATCATAAATTATTGAAAAAGAACAGATTCTTTGCCCCTTCCATTTCTTGGAATCTTTTTTAACTCTTGATTTTATCCGGCAGGTCGAATAGAAAGGAAACTTATGGTTTGACATTTTATCGGATAAAGGAGTGGTGATTAGAATGAATTCGACTGGTTTAGAAAAAATAGCCACCCAGGATTTTTTGGACAGTCTTTTACCCCCTGAAAAAAGCGATCAGTTTTTTGAGGCATTATACGGGGACGCATCAGAGGGTGCCTATGATATCCGGTTGGAGTTCATTTCAGCAACACCCGGCAGGATCGTGCTGGCCTTTAATCTGGTTCAGCTGCCCGGGAAATGTCTGGTCTGTAATCTGACCTACGGGCTTCCCGCAGTTTTCAAGCGTCACCCTCTGATTGATATCAAAGGCATGATCAGCAAAATTGAAGCATCCGGTATTTCCGTGACAAGCTGGCGCCTGGGAGAAACCGAAGAAAACAGTTCGTCACTTCACGTGATTCCGCTGTATCTTGATTTGTCATAGGGATCGGTTTTAAGAAAATAAAAAGAAGCCGGATGGGTATCTCAATCCGGCTTCTTTGGTTTCGCCCTGGTGACGAGTTACGCTTTGGGAAGTTTGGGAAAGGATTTGTTCAATATTTTATTCCATTCATCCACTTTGGGTTTTACCTTTTTTAAGAGGGCGCCGACATTTCCCTGGAAGGTAATGGTTTCAATGATGTCTCCCTGGACAATGCTGTCCACAGTTTTCTGGTCCTCATCTGTCTCAACCGCACCAAAAACCGTGTGCATTCCGTCAAGGTGGGGGGTGGGACCATGGGTGATGAAAAACTGACTGCCGTTTGTGCCGGGTCCTGCATTGGCCATGGAAAGAATACCGGCTCGTTCATGTTTCAGTTCTTTTTTGAATTCATCTGCAAATTCATACCCTGGACCGCCCATGCCATTTCCAAAGGGACATCCGCCCTGGATCATGAAGTCCGGGATGACCCGGTGGAATTTAAGACCATTGTAATATTCTCTTTTGCCAAGGTTTACAAAATTTCCACAGGTAAAAGGGGTGAGATCTGCAAATAATTTGATGCGGATAGTGCCCTTGCTGGTTTTCATTATAGCTGTCAGGTCTGCCATGGGTATCTCCTTAAATTAAAAAAAATATGCCTCCAATATTAAGGACTTGTTTTCAATTGTCAAATGAAAAAATAGGGGTTTTGCCGGAGAATCTTATGCCTGTTAACGGTTTCGATCAGGCCCCAGTGTGTTGGTCAAATAAATGTTTCACAAAGGCCAGCATTTCATCATTCTGGATCGGTTTCTGGAATGAATAGATGGCGCCGAATTTTCTGGCCAGCTTCAGATACAAATCCGGCCGGATAACCCCGCCCCCTGAAATGGCGATTATTTTTATGTCAGCATCAAGAAGCTTGAGTTCCCGGATGGTTTCAATGCCGTCTTTTTCCGGCATGATCAGGTCCACGATCACCAGGTCCACTGGGTTTTCCTTAAAGAGTCGGATACCCGTGTTTCCACTGCCCGCCAGAAGGACCTGGTAGCCCTGTCGCTCAAACAATTGCCTGAGCAGGGAACAGATGGATTTTTCGTCGTCAATTACCAGTATTTGTCGGGGCATTGTGTCTCCTTATCATGTCCGGATTCGGGTTTGGTCTCTTTCACTGAGTTTGAAATGTTCAAGTTGTACCTGGGTCAGGCCGCCGGATTGTGTCCTGATCTCCACAAAGGTGTCAAAATTTTCCAGAAAAATATCCGTGATTTCCGGGTCAAAATGACCGCCCTTTTCCCTTTTGATCATGTCATACACCATCTCCGGGGGGTAGGGGTCCTTATAGGGCCGTTTGGAGGTCAACGCGTCAAAGGTGTCTGCAATGGCCACAATTCTTCCGGAAAGGGGGATTTTTGTTCCTGAGAGTCCCTTTGGATACCCGGTTCCATTAAATTTCTCATGGTGAAACAGGGCAATTTCCCTGGCCATCTGGAGTATTCTGGATTTTGACCGGGACAAGAGTTTTGCGCCGATAAGGGTATGGCGTTTCATGGTGTTAAACTCATCCTGGGTCAATTGCCCCGGTTTGAGCAGGATAATATCCGGAATCCCTATTTTCCCGACATCGTGCATGGGGGCAGCATAGCTGATGGTTTCAATAAATTGGTCGGATTGATTGAGTTTCCGGCTGATCAAGGACGAATACTCTCCGATCCGGACAATGTGGTCCCCTGTGTTTTCATCCTTGAATTCCGATGCCATGACCAGGCGATGAATGGAATCCACATAGGCCTGCTTGAGCTCTTCATGGGAGTTTTTGGCTTCTTCCTTAAGGCGGCGTTCCCGCAATACCCGCTGGATTCTCAAGATGATTTCCTGGATGGAAAAGGGTTTTTCAACAAAGTCGCTGGCACCGATATTGATGATTTCGTCGTATTGGTAGCCCGTTGACTGGCCCGTCATCACAATGACGTCTGTGGGGAAATCGGTGAGAATCTGTGTGGCCAGTTCAATCCCGCTCATTTCCGGCATATTGATGTCCGTGATCACCAGGTCAAAGGATGCCCGGGCGAGCATGGAAAGAGCTGATTTCCCGTCATGGGCAACAGCGCAATTGTGACCGGCCACCCTCATGGCCCTTTCAAACAGATTCAGGATGGCCAAGTCATCGTCCACGATCAGAATCTGTGCCTTAACAGGCGATAGCTTTTTAAACTTCTTGGGCATGGGTCCTCTGTTAATGGTCGTCGCTTTTTGAAGAAAGTAGAGAGGCTATTTTAAGACAATGCCTCCAGAGCATTGTTAAAAAATACACGTTCCCCATGGGGTGTGTCAAGGAAAATTGAGGACTCCCAGGGCCAACGCATGTAATTTATAGAGGTATGGTTGTCCAAGATACCTGCACCCCTGGCCTATCCAGCGACAAAAAGGCAATCCGACCGGAACGGGTATAAGGCTGGCTAATAAAAAGATAGATGCGCTTGCCCTGGGGACCCCCAGCTTATGGTTGCCTTTGTTGCGGGCAATGCCCTGTCCATCGGTCTTGTTGGTGCGGTTACCGCAGGTCCTCCTTTGCGATTTCTCATGGACACCTTCCATTGGCGAACGGTCATTGGTGTCACCGGTGTGATGACCCTTGCCCTGGGCGGGCTGATCTGGTTTGCTGTGAGGGACTGGCCCCAGGAAAAGGGATATCCGGGTTTTACCGAAAAAATATCTCCGACGATTCCCTTGTCCGGCGCCAGTATTTGCCGGGGACTTTTAAGGCTGGCCCGATATAGAAACACCTGGCTGTTGTTCGTTATTCCCGGCGGAATCGTGGAGTGTCTCCTTACGTTTTCCGGGCTCTGGGGGGTTCCCTATTTGATATCCCATCACCAGGTAAACCCTGCCAGGGCGGCAGGGCTTACCTCTGTCTTGCTTGTTGGATGGGCACTGGGTTCCCCTTTTTTCGGATGGCTGTCCGATTATTTGGGGAAACGAAAACCAGTGTATATTCTCGGAAGTTTTTTGGTCTGTCTGGGGTGGGCATTGGTTTTGTTTTGGGAAAGAATTGCGTTTTTGCTCCTTGCCATGGCGCTCTTTGTGACCGGTTTTTCTTCGGGGTGCATGATCGTCAGCTTTGCCTTTGCCAGGGAATCGGTCCCCCCTTCCTTGTCCGGAACCGTGTCCGGCCTGACCAATATGGGAGTGATGATGGGGCCCATGCTGCTCCAGCCGATCGTGGGCCTGATTTTGGACAAAAATTGGGCAGGTCAACTGGTCGACGGGGTAAGGGGCTATTCCCTGGAAGCCTATAAAATTGGATTCATCCCCATGATCGGGTGGGTTCTTTTATCCTTTTGTCTCCTTTCCTTTACCCAGGAGACCCATTGCCGCCAGAGGGTGGGTGAGGTTGCCCCCGCCATTTCATCTTGATTGTCCGGGCCGATTTATCTGTCGGCATCAGGAATGCGTGTGCCCTGAAAAGCGTATCTGTTCTTTTGTTCGTATTCGCGTTCAATGATCAGGGCCGGTTTCAAGAGCATGGTAATCACAAACATACCAAGACCCACGATGCCCAGGGTGATCATCAGTTCCACCGAACTTGGCGCATAGTCAATGATTTCGCCCATGGGGGAAGGAACCAGTCCCGGAACAATCAGGCCGATGCCCTTTTCAATCCAGATGCCCACAATGATCAGGATCAGGGCCGGAAAAAGAAAAATCTGGCGCTCCTTAAACGGGTTAAAGGCCAGGATAAGGGTTCCCAGAAGGTTGATGGAAATGGCAGTCCAGATCCATGGCACAAGGGAGTTGTGCCCTTCCAGCCCGAAAAACAGGTAAATGGCCGGCTGGCTGTGGTGGGTGGGGAAATAAAATTCCTTGAAAATTTCCGAAAAAAGCATGAGCAGGTTAATGATTGCAGCCACCACAATGATGATTCTCAGCTTGTTGAAAATCTTGTTTTCAATCTTGTAATCCGTGGCTGAATTGACCACATGGAGCACCAGGCTGATGATGGCCGGTCCTGCTGCAAAGGCCGAGGCCAGGAAGCGCGGACCCATGAGGGGGTTGTTCCAGAATGGCCTTGCCGGAAGTCCCTGGTAGAGAAAGGCCGTGACCATGTGGATGGCAACGGCCCAGCCAATGGAGATAAAGACAAAGGGTTTGTAGTATTTTCCCACGGGCACCCGGTTATGATAATGGCAATAGACAATATAGGCCGGGATAAGGGCGTTGAGGGCCAGGTATCCGTTGAGCACCAGGATGTCCCAGGCCAGAAGGGATGAGGGAAAATTGAGCTGGCCGATTCCCGGAATCAGGTGCCAGAACTGCAGGGGCCGGCCCAGGTCCACAAACACAAAGCTCATGCACATGACCAACGCCCCCACGGCCACCACCTCTCCGATGATGACCACCTTGTGAAGATCCTTGTCATTGAAAATATAAGCAGGAAGGATGAGCATGACGGCTGCTGCCGCCACTCCCACCAGAAAGGTGAAATTGGAGATGTAAAATCCCCAGGACACAATATTGGACATGTGGGTGGCAGCAAGGCCCTGTTTGAACTGGATGACATATCCGAAAACCCCTGTGGCCATGAGGCCCAGGGTTGCGCAAAGATAGAGCTGATACTTGATGGAGCCTGTAAAATTCCATAAAAGGGTATCCCTGATAAAGGTAACCAGGCTTTTTTGTGAATGGGGTTGGTTCATATTTAATCCCTGAAGTTTAATGGGTATGGCCTAATCAATAAAAAACCAGAATTTGGGATCGGTTCCCAAATCTTCCTTAAGCCGGTACACTTTTTTGTTCGCCAGTACAAACCGGATTTCCGAAGCAGGATCCAGAAGGTTGCCAAACACCCTGGCTCCGGTGGGACAGGCTTCGGCGCAGGCGGTCAGTTTCCCCTTCCGGCTTCTCTGGATACAAAAGGTGCATTTTTCCATCATGCCCCGGACCCGCATGCGGTTGCCCAGATAATGCTGTTCTTTTGTGACCGCTTCCTTTGGCACCTCGGGCTGGTTCCAGTTGAAGCGCCGGCCCCAGTAAGGGCAGGCCGCCATGCAATACCGGCAACCGATGCACCAGTCATAATCCACCACCACAATGCCGTCGGGTTCCATCCAGGTCGCTTTGGTGGGGCAGGCTTTGACACAGGGGGGGTTCTGGCATTGGAAGCATTGGACCCCCATATAGAAGTGCCCGGGCCTGGGCACCTCATGGAAAAATTTGCCATCTCCCTGGTCCGGGGACATTTTTCCATGCTCCATCTCAAAGATCCGGATATACTGGGTATTGGATTTGCGGTCCAGATTGTTTTCCTTCACACAGGCTTTGACACATTCCATATACCCTTCACACCGGGTCACATTGAAGGCATAGCCGTAGAGGACATTCTCCTGGGCTTGGCGGGTGGAAATCTTAATATCCGACTGGTCCTTGAGCTTTGCCAGACGCTCCAGGCGGCTTACCGTCCCCAATTGTTCTTCCGGGGTCATGAGCTTGTAATGTTTTTTAAAGTATTCCTGGAATTCCAGGGCAAAGGCTTCGGTGCTGCCCAGAAGTCCTGTGGGCTTGCACCCGCTAATCCCTGCAGCAGAACCGGCTATGGCGGCTGCCCCTTTGAGAAAGGTTCTTCGGGACAAAGGAGTGACCCGATCATTGACCCGATCACTGATCTGGTCACTGCCAGGGCCGGTGTCCGAAAAATTTTCCCGGGGGGTCTCTTTTGTCTTTTTATTGGGATCCATATATATTCCTGTCTATTTAAACGGAGGAGAATAGGTTGCCGGCCATCTTTTTGCAAACCGGGGGGAATGGGGATCATGGCAGGCCGTACAACTCTTCACCACCCGTTGCCCGGCCCAATGGCTCACGGGCTTGCCGTGGGCCCCGCCGACCCAGTCTTTTTTCTGCCTGAAATGGCACTCTCCGCAAAGGGTGTAGGCATGATCCATGTCAATTTTTCTGTTGTTGCTGGTGGTCAGAAAATCCCGGTTCTCCTTGCTGTGGCAGGTATTACAGTCCAGGGGACCGGACGGGCCGCCATGGACAACCTGTTTGTCTGCATGGGAGATTCGGGCGGCATTCTGAACCATGACCTCCTTGTCGTTGTGGCAGGAACTGCATTGGAAGCGTTCTATCTGATCTTTCCGGGTCTGGGTATAAAAGGTGCCGCCCTGGTAGGCAAGCGTCACCTTTACCGTGTTGACGGGAAGGGGGATGGGCGGGTCCATCTTTTTGTCATAGGGGGTTTGGGCTTGCTTGATGCGTTCGTTTATCCCGGGGCCGGCGGAAAAGGCTGTGACCCCAAAGAACAGAACCACCACCACCGGCAATATTCGTACAAGGCTGTTTTTAAACAAGTGCATTTTTCCTTACCACCTCATTGTTGTTTGGGTTGTGGGGCTCTGGTGAACAGACCCGCTGCAACCTGGGGCAAATGACATTGCCGGCAGTTTCCCCGCATGGGGTGCTCCACCCGGAGAACCGAAACCGTTCCCGGTCCCACATGGCAGGCAATACAGTTTTCCCGCATCTGGATGTCATGGGCAATGGGGGGCGGGCTTCCCGCCAGGGCAGACCTTCCCAGCAAGGGGGGCATGACACTTTTCCAGTCAGTGGCCTTGAACATCTCTTCTGTTACAGGTTTTACATGGCATTGCCGGCAATAGGATTGCTCCGGGTGGGGGGTAACCGGGGTAAACCTGTTCATGCTTTGGGTAAACCCGCCTTTGCCGTGGCAGGACAGGCATTCGTAAGGCTGGCCCTTTTCATCTTCAAGGTCATGGACAATATAGGGCGGGGATCCCGGATACTGGCGCAAAGTGTAATAATATTCCAGGGTCCGGGCGGTGGAATTGCCTTCCATATAGGCATAGGTGGTGTCGTCATAGGCGCTGAATATCACACCACCGTTGTGATCAAACGATAGGTCCTGTGTCTGGGCGGCCATTTCCTGGGAGCCTCTTTCCTGGGATCCGATGGACAGGGCTGAAAAAACAATAAAGGGTATGGCCATCGCACAGATCCCTGCAAAGAGAAAAAATAATTTTGCAGGCTTTCTGCTGGGTATTTCCATCATACTTTCTCCAGTTTTACGGCGCATTTTTTATAATCCGGCTGCTTGGATATGGGGCAGAAGGCATCCAGGGTGACCTCGTTGATCAGATAGTTTTCATCAAAGAAGGGAACAAAAACCTGGCCCCTGGAGGGATTGCCCCGTCCGTTGATGTTGGCCTTCATGGCCATTTCGCCTCTTCTGGAAATAATTTTCACCAGACTTCCGTTGACCACCCCCAACGCTTTTGCATCTTCAGGATTGATTTCCACATAGGATTCGGGAACAGCCTTGTGGAGGATGGGGATTCGTCTTGTCATGGAGCCGGTGTGCCAATGTTCCAGCACCCTACCGGTGTTGAGCCAGAAGGGGTATTCTGTGTCCGGGGATTCTGCTGCCGGTTCATAGGGCCGCAGCCAGATCCATGCCCTGTGGTCGGGCTTGCCGTAAAAATCAAAGGAATCGCCATCGCAGGCCGGGTCATATTGGCCATTGTACCGCCACTTTGTTTCCCTGCCGTTCACAAAGGGCCATTGAACCCCGGACCGCTCTTTGAGAAGCTTATAGGGGGCCATGCGATGCTTGGGACTGTCATGGAATCGGGTGTATTCATTCCAGATATCTTCAATATAGGTCTCCTGGCTCCAGGGAAATTGTCGTTCAAACCCCAGGCGCCTGGCCACCTGGATGAGCTGCCAGGTATTGCACATGGCTTCTCCTGGCTTGGGAACCAATTGGGCATTGTGCTGGGTTCTTCTTTCGGAATTGCCGAAAAAACCTTCCCGTTCCACCCAGAGGGCCGAGGGCAGGATGACGTCAGCCACATCCGAGGTGGGGGTGGGATATATTTCTGACACCACAATGAACCGGCCTTCTTTTTTGGCACCGTCCCGGTATCGTTTTAAATTGGGCATGGTCACCATGGGGTTGGTGACCTGGATCCACATGAAAGTGATATCCCCCCGGTCCAGTGCCCTGAACATCTCCACCGTATGATAGGTGGGTTTGGGATCAATGTTTTCCACGGGAACATCCCAGATTTCGGCAGCCATTTCACGGTCTTTTTGGTTCATGACCACCCCGTGGGGCAGCGCGTGGGTCAGGGTTCCCACCTCCCGCACTGTGCCACAGGCAGAGGGCTGGCCGGTCAGGGAAAAAGGAGAGTTGCCCGGACTTGAGATTTTGCCCGTGAGCAAATGGATATTATAGACCAGGTTGTTTATCCAGGTGCCCCGGGTGTGCTGGTTCATGCCCATGGTCCAGAAGGAGGTGACACGTTTGTCCGGGTCGCCGAACAGGGAGGCCAGGTACTTGATATCTTCTGCCGGTACCTTGGAGAGTTTTTCCACACGTTCAGGGGTATAGTCTGCAAGGAAGGCTTTGTAGGCGTCAAAATCTTCTGTCTTGGCCTCGTCGGTGAAGCTGAAATGGTCCTGGGTTCCATAGCCGATATTGGTTTTCCCGGAATGAAAGGAAACATGATTTTTCACAAATTCCCAGTTGACCCAGTTGTTTTGAATGATTTCATGGCAGATGGCGTTGGCAATGGCCAGGTCGGTCTGGGGTTCAAACAGAATGGACTTATCGGCAGCCTGGCTGGACCGGGTCCACCGGGTGGTCAGGTCAATGATCTGTACATGGTTTTTTGATTTTCTATTGGCCAGCATCCGGGAAAAGAGCACCGGGTGCATTTCTGCCATATTGTTGCCCCAGGTGACAAAGACATCGGCATGGTCAATGTCCTCATAGCAGCCCATGGGTTCGTCCAGACCAAAGCTGGTCAAACAGCCGGTGACGGCAGAGGCCATGCAGAGCCTGGCGTTGGCTTCCACATTATTGGTACCGATGCAGCCCTTGAACAATTTGGATGCAGTATATCCGTCGGGAATGGACCATTGGCCTGACCCGTAAATGGCCACGGAATCCTTGCCGGTCTTCTGGATGGATTCCCCCATTTTTTGGGCCACAAGATCCAGGGCTTCGGTGATGGGCGTTGCCACAAGTTCACCGTTTTTTCGCACATAGGCGGTCTTGAACCGGTCATTGCCATATAGAATCTGGACACAATGGTATCCTTTTACGCAACAAAGGCCCTTGTTGACCGAACTATTGGGATCACCCTTGACGGCAACGGCTTTGTCCCCGGAAACACCGACAAGCAGACTGCATCCGGTACCGCAGAATCGGCAAGGTGTCTTGCTCCAGACAATTGATCCGGAAGGCAGGTCTGTTTTCTCCCAGGCGGAAAAGCTGATACCGGGAAAGATGGCGGTGGCAGCTAGTGCCGCACTGTTTAAGGCCATGGCCTTGATAAATGATCTTCTGCTCGTCGTCATGTGCCAAACTCCTTTTGTTAGCGTGGATCTACGCGAATAAAAATTAACCGGGCAAAAATTTAAGTATGTCCAAATGTCATGGACAGGGATTGCAGAGATTCCAATTTTTGTATCCTGTCCAGAAGGTCCTTGTTGGTCTTTTCATCCGGGGTGTCGGTGACCAGGATCAGGACCTCCTCATTTTCAGCAACCTTAATTTCACAGAATCTTTCAGCCAAAAGCGCATCGATTAAGTGCTGTTTTTTGTTGTGTTCCGGATAAACCAGATAACTGAAAATCGGCATTGACACTCCTTCATGTCTAAAGGATAGGTGTAAAATATATCTGTTTTTTGTGAGTACGAATCCCTTTGTGGGAAAGGATCAAAGGGCCAGGTACCACAAAATGGTATTTCATACTAAAACCACATGGCAGAGGGCGTGTCAATTAAATTGTTATCTGCTTTCATAACACGCTGAAATAATTTAATAAAGAGAGATGTAAATAATGTAACGGTTTTTAGCGATATCTGTTACACCTCCTTTTGAAGAGGCCAATTTTAAAAAAACACAAGGGAGGTCGGCCCTCGTGGGACCGATGGTTTTACAAAAAGTGTTTCCTTTTCTCCGTGTAATAGGCCATACCGGCACAGGCGTGGCAGAGAATCCGGCCCTGATTGCGGACCTCTTTTTGATCCCTCAGGACGATACCGCAGCTGTCACAGGCGGTTTTAAAGGCAGAGGGACCCGGCATATCCGCAGCCGGGATATTCACACTGACCTCCTGGACCTCAAACAATTCTGACAGGGGCATTATTTTATAGGCCTCCAGCTGCCGGGCATGGAGATCCTCCACATGGGGGGCAAAGGCTGCGGCTTTTGTTCTTGCGGACTCCGTGGAGACTATCCGAAAGGCTTTTTGGGTGGAAAGGTTGACAAAGGTTGCGGCCATAATCCCGTAATCCTTGAATTTCAAGGACCGTCTGCCAAGCTTTACGCCGGTGACATAGGAGATGGCGTCGGTTGCGCACCGGTCAATTTCCACATAGACGATGAGTTTTTTGATGTCCCGGGTCTCTTTTGGGTTTTCAAGTCCCACAAGTTCAAGTCCCAATAATGCCATGCGAACCCCAATGACCTGGCCCGGGCAGAGGTGGCCGTGTTCTTTTGCAGATCCGGCCAAAAGGGTTTGAAAGTCATTCATAAATTATTTCCCGTCTTTTTCCAGCACTTCATCCACCCAGTGCATGGCCGCAATCATGTTGGGAAAACCGGTGGTGGAAAGGGCAAGCAGCACGGCGTGGCTGATTTCTTCCTTGGTGGCACCGGTTTCCAGGGCTTTTCGGGTATGGGACATGACCGCCCCCCTGGAATTGGACCCGATGGCAATGCCCAGTTTGACAAGGTTTTGGGTTTTTTCATCCAGGGGTCCGGATTCCCTTACCAGGGTTCCCATTTCCTTGTAGGCCTTAAAAATTTCAGGATAGGCAGTTGAAAAATCTTTATATTTTTTGGGAAGATACATGGGACCTCTCTTTTAAAGAAAATTAAATGTCAATCGGCCCGGCAATTGTACGGTCAGTTTTAGGCCAGGTGTTGTCCGGCCCGCGGATTTGAGCAAAACAACCCAAGCACAGGTAAGGGTATAATCCGCATACTGAATAGCCGCATACCGAATACCAGATAGGATATCGTATTCTGCAGTAAATTAAAACCTCAAAATCAATTGGGTGATCTCATTTGCCAGCAAAGAGTGAAGGGAGAGTGATTCAAACTATCGGTTTTTATTATCATTTTTAGTCTGAATTTAGGTGCGCTTTAATCTGTCACTATTATCTTGCAAATGATTGAACAAGTGGTTCAGCTGATAACAGCCTGACAAGGGGGGTATTCAGGTTCTTGACGAGTGGTTCCGGACGGATATATATGGAGACAGGATGCCGGGAGCGCTGTCTGAAATGATGGAGGTAAAAAATGAAACATTATTTTCACCAAGCATGGTTCGTTATTTTTGCCCTGGCAATTTTCTGGGATATTGGACTGGCGGCAGACACAATACCGGATTATTGGCCGACCCATGGATGGAACACCGCATCTCCTGAGAGCCAGGGAGTGGAATCTGATCGGTTGGCCAAAATGCTTGAGACCCTATGGGAAAAAAAGATTGAGATTGACAGTCTGTTGATCATCCGCAATGGGTATCTTGTGCTGGAAGCATACAACAACCCCTTTGATTCAGACACCCGGCATAACCTTCATTCATGCACCAAGAGCATCTGTTCTGCCCTGGTGGGCATCGGCATTGACAAAGGATACATCAAAGACTTGCATAAGCCGGTATTGGATTTTTTTCCAAATTTAGTCGTTAAAAATTTCGATGCCCGTAAAAAAACCATGACCCTTGAGAATTTGCTGACCATGACCACGGGCCTTGAATGCCGTGATTCTTACCTGTATCAATGGCGTGGTCTTGACCAAATGAAAAAAAGTCATGACTGGATACAGTTTATGATGGATCTGCCCATGGCCGATGTGCCGGGAACCCGGTTTGAATATTGCAATGGTGCCTCTTTTCTGCTTTCGGCCATCTTGCAGAAACAAACCGGCATCACTGCGGCCCTGTTTGCAGAAAAACATCTTTTTGGTCCTCTGGGCATTACCAATTTCAGGTGGCCATCAAATTCCCAAGGCATCACCCTCGGATATGGGCAGCTTCAAATGCGGCCCCGGGATGCCGCGAAAATCGGTTATCTGTACCTGAAAAACGGGGTGTGGGACGGCAAACAGATCATCTCTTCCCAATGGATAAAGGCATCTACCCGAAAACATGCAGATGCAACGATCATCCCGGGTTACGGGTATCAGTGGTGGATACTGAACCCTGATATCTATACGGCGGTCGGTTATCAGGGACAGTTCATCGTGGTCGCCCCGGAAAAGAATCTGGTGGCCGTATTCACCGGCAGTCTGGTCCAGGAAGACTTTTATATACCATTGGGGCTGCTGGCCGCCTATATCATGCCGGCGGCAGCATCACAGACACCATTGCCGGAAAATTCCGCAGGTCAAAAAGCCCTTGACGATAAAATCGTCCGATGGCAGGAGACAAGTCATGTGGATCGTGAAAAAAGAAATATAATATCTGAAAAATTTCCCCAAGAATTAACATTTGAAACCTATGTAAACAAGGCCCATGGTTTCTCGGTAAAATATGATGCACAGCTTCTGAATATGGACCATGAATTGGTATCCCCTGTGATATTCAGAAGAAGAGGGCTCAGGGGGATGCCTGTTTTTGCCGTTTTGACGGAGGATATCCCCCGGAAAATGGCATTGGAAAACACTGGCGAATATATGATTGATTTTTATAAACGGATGCTCAAAATAACGGATGCCAAAATTTAGCATCAGAAACCCATGAGGCTTGCAGACGGAACAGATGCCAATTATGTTGAAATCAACTGGGAATTTCAATCTTTTGAACTGGTTAGCGTGGGTATTTTTGCCTATAAAAACAACAAACTCGTGGGCGCTATTGCCGGCGGTCCAAAAGAAATACCCATTCAATATTTGGCAGGCATGGTAACCTCTTTAACCTTTGAGACGCAATGAGTTTAAATTCAGATGGGAACCTGAGGATTGCATTGACAAGACATTTTGTGGTAAGGCAGGGAAACGAATGACCCATCATTTAAGGAGACCCCATGACCCCCTTCCATATCATCGGCCATGCCGGCTGCGGCAAGACAACCCTGATTGCAGACCTGGTAGGCGTATTTGTTGAAAAAGGCATCCGGGTGGGTTCCATGAAGCATTCCTCCCATGTCCATGAACTGGACAAACCGGGCAAGGATTCCTATAGCCACAGGCAGGCAGGGGCCGTGCCCGTGTCCATGGTCACACAGACCATGAGTGCTGTTTACCTGCCCAGAACACAAGACTATACCCCCCAGAAACTGCTGGATACCTTTTATGCCCAGGTGGATATTGTTCTCATTGAGGGCTGGATTTCCGGTCCCTATGACAAAATTGAGGTCTGGCGCAAGACAATGGGCCGGCCGCCGCTTTTTTCTTCTGTCCGACAGGTAAAGGCCCTTGTTTCGGATGATTCCATGTCTCCGGCGGATACTTCCTGTGTGGCCAATCAGAAAATTTCGTGTTTTCAACGATCCGATCTGGCAGGTGTTGTGGCATACCTGCTTGCTTTGGTGTAAGGTTCCGGCACTGTTTGACAGACCGCTATTTTTTTTGTGGGTCAAAAAAAACAGCATGGGAACATACCCGGCAGGGGGCCGTGCATATCCGATGGAACATGGATGGGTTGACCTGATCATTGCGGCCAATCGGCTTTGATAAATTCCAGAAGTCCTTTCGCCCGTTCAGAAAACAGATGAATATTTTCCCAATTAGGCCGTGAAATGGTTTTTTGCATGGGAAGCCCATCTTCACCAAACCACTGTCACCCGTGCTACCTGTGCAGCGTCAAATATCTGGGTAGTGATTTGCGTTTGCCCTAAAGGCGGAAAGTCGTCCTTTGATGGTAAAAAAACCGCACGTCGTCAAAACCATTGTAGATATGTCCAAAGTATTCGGAATACATTTTTGGAATATGGACGGTGTGGGGCTTCGGGACCACGGTGATGAACATCAGAAGTGTCGATACCCGCCCCGAAGCACTTTTTTCCTTTTCATAGGCCTCGGCAGGCATCAGGTCGATTTCAATGGCCGTCTCCATGAAAGACAAATTGGCAAGCGCCGCCTTCTGAATGTATATGTGGTGACACACAGGTTCCCCGAAAAACACATTTATATCGCCTAGGGTTGGCAACATTTTTTTGACGTATTGGAAAATCATGCCCCTAACGCCTGCGTTTCGGAAATCCATCGCTACGGCCCCATTCCCCTTCTCATAAACTCTATTTTTACACACCGGGCCAAACGTTATACCACCGAAATCGCGTTAAAATTTCTAGGTGCGCGTATAAATCGCGTATATTCATTATAAAAAAAGAGGGCGCGTGCCCATGCCAGTGAGAATTCCGGAACTTGATCCTGATCCCAAACGGGGAACCCCCAATGAATGGACCATTGTGGAACGGCCCTTGTTACAGCAATGGGTTGCCATGGGCTGGGAATATCTGGAAGGAACGGGTCTGGGGCTCTCCAGAAATCCGCCCGGCCATGGATATCGGATATTTATACGGTTTCTAAGCCGTGACAACCTTTGACACCGAGCTGGGACACTGCTATGACAGATAGTGTGACCTTTGGAATTCAGATTTCCAAATCACCCAACTGTGAACCTGCCATTGATATGGGAGGCGGTTCACTTCAGATAAACCAGATGCGGATATCCTTACACATAGGAGGGGTATCCCGGATTGGACGGCATCAAGTGATATGGATTTTGATTATTCCACATTAAAGGCCTTGAGAAAAAACCACCCGGCCTGGAAACTGCTGGTGGCGGATCATAGCCCGCTCATCGCAGCCTTTATCCACAAGAGCTTTATTGTGCCCAACCATCGACGGATGAGCCGGGCCAATCTTGCGTCGGCATTGGAGGATTTTTTGTTTGCCCTGCG
>Ga0180007_10002816_pt1 | contig 20140 bp, 22 predicted proteins | sample MM_PC_MetaG_FD_121122 | JGI IMG/M metagenome (GOLD analysis project Ga0180007, IMG submission 121122) | Groundwater microbial communities from the Aspo Hard Rock Laboratory (HRL) deep subsurface site, Sweden - MM_PC_MetaG | ecosystem: Environmental > Aquatic > Deep subsurface > Groundwater... | reverse complement strand
GACCAAGATTTTTGTGGTCCCAATGACGAATTAATGTTCCCAGTTTATAACACTACCGATCATCCAATTAGCTTGGATCGAGGAGAGGCTTATTGCCAAGCGGTGTTTGTGCAGATTGGCAAAGCTGAATTCGTAGAGGTAGAGGAAATGGTGTCTGCAGATCGGGGCGGGTTTGGTAGCACCGATAAACAAAAAGAATTTATCAGCAAGATTTAATAATAAATTTATTGTTAAATCTCCATTGATTGGATAAATTGTCATACAATGTAATTAGTAAAAATAATTTTTTAATTGTATGGATCCAATAAATAATTCGAATATACCTAGTCACAATTTACCGCCAGATATGTGGGACGATCATCCTACTGCTCCGACACCTACTTCCCCGCCCGTTTCTCCGCCGTCACTCATCCCACCGATTTCACCTCCGCCGATTGCTCCCAATTCCCAATCTCCTGTCCTTAGACCTCCGCACAGGAATTGGTGGCAATGGTGGTTAACTCTTTTATTAATATTGTTAATTACTGGTGGGGTAGGCTATTTTGCGTCGCAGTATTGGCAAGATTTATCCAATTGGACAAGTAGTTTAATTTATGACGTCCCATCTATAACTAATGATAATGGTACAGGCATTAATGATGATCAAGTGGCTTGGCAGTCTCGCGTATTAATTTCAGATTTAAGTTTGTTATCGTCTGGTTCTGGCATAGGATCAAGTGTAGGATTGACTCCGGTCAGTTTAGCGAAATACTACAAAGTCGGACAATTTATTAGTGGTCCGTATGATAATGGTGATTTAATTATCGCTGTTTTGCCTAATACCGATGTAACTAGGTTTTATTATTTTGCCCGCTCTCGAAACGATTTAATTTTACTGGATAAACATTCACCTGCATTATCAGAAAATAGTCAGATTGATCAGAGTAAATTTTCTATCGATAGGGATTATCAAATTGCAAGATTGTTTTTTCCAACTCGATTAAACAACCCCAGATCAGCAGAAGAACCTTTAGTGTTAGTTTCTACTGGGAATACAATGGACGACCATTGGTTTGATGAAAGCTTGCTGGCTAATAATTGGCAGAAAGTGTTTATTGACCAAACTTGGGGAGATGTCTATACCGATCCTTTGCCAAATCCAGACAATATAGGGACAACCAGTAACTCAAGTAGTGCTGGGGCAATTGATAATTATGTTGTCCCGCGGTGTGGTTTTTATTTACAGGCTCCAGATAGCACTATTCGAACATATAAACTAATTCCCAGTATATTGCAGAGCGATATTTTGCAAACAGATATACCCGCATTTGTTTGGGCAGACGGTACTTCTAGTGTTGACGAGTATATTATGTTTGATGTGGATGAGTGCAAACAGACTAATTTAGCCGCTGTGGTGCCCAATGCCATTTTGGATGAATTGGTATTAGCTACTAATACTGATCAAAATGTATCTATCTATAAGTTAAAAGATAATAATCATTCTCTGTTGAAGACATTATTCAAAGAAGCCAATTCGCGAATAGATAATGAGGGTCTCACTTACCAGAAATTTTTAGATAGCCATCCCATATTTTTTTGGCAGGACAGTTTTGGCCGGTTAATTAAATTCCAGAATAAAAAATATGTTGCTTTGATGGATGGATGCAGTTAATGGACTAACTAGCATTTGAGAAGATATTCTGATATAAAATAAGTAAATAACATCAAAAGGAGGGCGCGATTATGCGTGGTTTGTTCATTGTATTCGAAGGCTTAGATGGGTCTGGTCAAGACACCCAAGCCCAACTTCTAGCGGATGTGTTGACTGAAGCTGGGCGTCAAGTCTGGCTGACTAGAGAACCAACAGATAGCGCAGTAGGCAAAAATATTCGCCAAATCCTGCGTGGAGAGGTAGCCAACCCCGGTGCATGGGTAGTACAAAGCATGATGACTCGTGATCGCGGTCTCCATGTTAAGAACATTGATAAAGCTGTTAAGGAGGGGGTAGTGGTTATTTCAATAAGATACTATTATTCCACTTTTGCTTATGGTCAAGCTGGCGGATTAGACTACTTATCCCTCTGGCGGATGAACAAGGGCTTCATTAGACCAGACGTAACGATTTATTTGGATGTTAACCCAACAATTGCTATACAACGGATAAGTAAACGGGGTAATCCGATTGAATTATTTGAACAGCAAGAGTTTTTGCAAAAAGTGCGCAGAAATTTTTGCAAAATGATTCAGGATAATGATTTCCCTGAACTCAAACTAATTGATGCGACTGGTGATATCAGCACAGTCCATCGGTTAGTTATGACTGCAATACGCGTAGCCACCAAATGAAAACGCACATTAAAAGCCCCCGGGTTTACCCGGGGGTAGTTTTTTTGTTTAAGAAAGGTACGCAGATTATAATTTGATCTGCTCAAAGTAGGGGACACCATTATCATCGATTCCTTTTTCGACGAAATCTTCAAATATTACTGGAATAACTTCTTTAAGTTTGCGCAAGAGTGTACACATCACTGGTCGGATTTCCCAGTGTGCATAAATCGCAGTACGCATAAAGAAGACATGTCGCCATTCCCGCAAGTTACAAGACATAACAATTTGTGATTTGATGCCGTTGGGGAGGATTTGTCTAGCATCCTCTGGTTTCCAGCCAGATTGGCGCAATCCCCGATAGAATTCTTCGGTTTCTTTTGCCATTTCAGACAGCGTCATTGTTCGGCCATCAGTAAGAGTGATAACTTGGTTCTCATCTCGGTGTGGTGGAACGATGAACTTAATATTGAATTGGGCAAGATCGGGCTCGTCTTTATCTGAAGACGTATAATCTACATAACGAGTTGATTCTTGCGAAAACGCTGCTAGTCGATGGCGGACTAATTCATGGGTGAAACCTCGCGAGCAATCATTAAACTGAACCATTAGCCAACTATGCTCTAGTTGAGAATAGTGTCCCCGCTTAATCAGCATCCGGATGAATTTGTCAGCGGTTTTTGGTGTGATTAGCCCATGCTCTGATTGGTAACAGGTACGACCTGCTTTTTCAATCAACAGAAGCTGTGTTGTGAGCCAATCCACAGGGGTTAGAATTTCATAATTTCCAGCATTCTTTAATATCTCGACCATCAAAGGCCTCCTAGATTTCAAGGTGATGTTTTATTATAGCCTACGCAAGTGTTGACACCAAACTAATCTAGTAGTAATATCCTAAGAGTATCCTTTGAAGACCGTAGGTATTCGAAACCCTCCAGCCACTAGGTGGCTCCGGGCCAGAGGTAAATCCTACCGAGAAGGAACCATTTTAGCAGGTTAGCAGGTTAGCAGGTTAGCTAACAAACTAACAGCCAAAAGGTTCGTCTCGGAGAGAGACGATTTTTTAATTTTAAGGAGAGAAGATGCCAAAAACTAGAGTCCAAAAAGAAACGCAGTTATCTAAGTTAGTAACTAAGTTAAATAGCAGTAAAGCCATTATTTTAGCTGAATTTACTGGTTTAAAGATGGAAGACTTGGATGCTTTTCGGGCTAAGGCCAGACAAGCTGGTGTCACTCTGCAAGTAGCTAAAAACACTTTATTAGACAAGGCGGCCGAGGAAGCTGGAATTAGTGGGTTAGTTACCAAAAAAATAGGCAAACAGATTGCCATTGCCACAGACGGAGACGATGAGGTGGCTATTTCTAAATTACTTCACCAATTTGCCAAAGATAATAGTGCGAAAGTTAAAATTTATTCCGGAGTTATCGATAAAAAAATTGTATCCATAGATATGATTGTGCAATTAGCTAATTTGCCTAGCCGTGAAGAATTGTTGGCAAAGGTGGTGGGGAGTATTCATGCCCCGATCAGCGGGTTTGTCCGCGTATTAAATGGTCCGTTGCAAGGTTTTCACAATGTGATTAATGCTTTATCAAATAAATAATATAAGTAAATGTTGCCCCGATGGTTGCTGACGCAACAGCGGGGTCATCTAAAGATGAGAGGTAAATATGGCAGAAGAAGAAATGAAGCAAGAAGAAGTTACTACTGCTGAAACCGAAACAGCAGTTCCCGCCGAAGTTGAGATTGAGGAAGTTAAGACCGAAGCAAAGGTAGAAACCAAAACCGAAACGGCTAAAGAAGTCGATACCAGTAAACTATCTAAGGACGCCGTCAAAGTAGTTGAGACGGTAGAAAAAATGTCGGTATTAGAATTAGCCGAGTTGGTTAAAGTTTTAGAAGATAAATTTGGTGTTAGTGCTGCCGCCCCGATGATGATGGCAGGTGGTGCTGCTGGCCCAGCCGCTGGTCCAACTGAAGAGAAGACTGAATTTGATGTGCATTTGACTGGTGCTGGATCAAACAAGATTGGTGTTATTAAGGCTGTCCGCGAAGTTACTATTTTAGGTTTGAAAGAAGCTAAGGATTTAGTGGAGGCTGCGCCCAAAGTTATAAAGGAAGGGGTTAAGAAAGCTGAAGCCGAAGAAATGAAGAAGAAACTCGAAGAGGCTGGTGCTACTGTTGAATTGAAGTAAGTTTTTCTTATTACTTTCCCGAGGAAAGTAACCAAAGTCCTAGCCAGTCACCCTTATTATTCATCACAAAAAATTCCCTTTCTGCTTTCGCCCTAACAGACAACGGGCTTCGCAACGGGAATTTTTTGAATTCAGCACGTTCGGGTTCCAATGCCGGGATGCAGACAGCAACCATTTTTATAGAAGAGTAGGCTAAAATAATAAATGATTTTTGTTAATATATAACCTATGGGTATTAAATTCGATATTTTGGCTAGGGAGGGGCAGGCGAGAGCGGGTATATTGCATACAGATCACGGTGATGTGCAGACCCCAACCATTACCACAAATTTTACACCAGCTTTGTTGCGGTCAGGTTTAAGTGCGGGGGATATCAAAAGTTTGGGTGTAGAAATGATTTTGGTGAATACTTTGCATACGATGATGGAAAATAATATGCAAGTGTTTGATATTAGAGAAAAGTTAAATTGGTCAGGACCAATTTTGGCTGATTCAGGCGGATTTCAGATGGTGAGCTTGGCCCAGCATTTGCGAGTAAAAAAAGATCACATCGAATTTACCTGGGATGATAAAAAATATCAGCTTAGCCCAAAAGATATTTTAGAATGGCAAAAAAAATTGGGTATCGACATAATGATGCCACTAGATCGAGTATGGCATTTACGCCAAAAAAATCCATTGGCTTATTTTTTGTCAGTTTTAACGACCGAGAAATGGTTTAAGCAGTCTCACAATGTCGCCGATGCCGATGTTTTTTATATAATTCAGGGCGGTCTAAATAAATTAGCTCGGAAAATCAGTATCAATTATGCCAATAACTGGTTGAAGATGGGTATACCGGGTGTGTCTATCGGAGGTTTAGCTTTTGGTGAATCCAGATCAAAAATGTACAGCATGATTAAATTTTGTACCCAGCGTCTACCCGAAAATAATCCTAGACATTTATTGGGGGTGGGGCATCCGGTTGATTTGTTAGAATCGATTGAACGGGGAATCGATACTTTTGATTGTGTAGCTCATACCCGCGAAGCGCGACATGGTCGAGTGTTAACTGACACTGGATATTTGCATATAAAAAATTCTTGTTATATTGATGACAATACTGTATTAGAAAAAGATTGTGATTGTCCGGTTTGCCAATTAGGAATTACACGAAGCCAGCTAAGAGTAGGATTAAAATCCCCAGACATTGAGCAAAAACGTTTTACTCAAATTCAACTAATGATGCACAACATTCGGTTTTTGATGCGGCTAATGGAACAATCCCAGGTTGCGATCCGGCAAGGCAAATTCGGCATTTTTAAGCAAAACTTTGTGGTTAACTTCAGTAAATAGGTTAAGCCAAATAATCCAATGATAACAGTTTTCTGTTGCCAGACTGGATATTTTTTGCTATTATGGCGGTAGCATAGCATCTTGAATGTTGTGACTACCTTGAAAAGGAGATAAACTATCATGCACAGATATGGTGCAATTAAAATTGGTATTGGCCTAGTTCTTGCTGTAATCATTTTTTTGGCCGCTATAATCTTATTAGTTTTCTTTTTACTCCGTGGTTGTGATGGTTCGGTTAATCTTGCTGGGAATAGCTCCTCGAATAGTGGGTCAAGGCATCGCCATAAACATGGGGCAAGTTCCACTAGTAGTGTGCCTACTTTGTCAGAGAGTCCAACTGGCGTGTTGCGTCCGGGGGTTGGTGGTTCTTTGGCTGGCAACTCATCTGTGTTACCAGATAGTCCTGGGGTACATATTTGGGCCGGTGATGAGTGGGTGTCTCCTGCTAGCTACAACTACAAGATTACCTACAAGATGTTGGTAATCAACCAGAACAGTAATAATCCGGGGTTGAGAGAACCCCGGCCGATTATGTCTACAAATGATCCCACAATACCCCAGCCCATTCCGCTTGTGGGCACAACAATAAAGATAGGCACTAGATCTATGGGTCTATCTTTCCAAGACGCTAGTTGGATAGCATTATATCCACTAGTGTTATTACCAGCAGGGGAAGAATATGCTGTTGACCAGTATGGGTTCATACCGCAGGATGCAGTTATGGCACCTACGCAGAATTTATCCCATCCGGAGGATAATTATACCTTAGTGGAGATAGATGACATGCCGCCATCTCCAACAGGTTTATACTTGTTGGAGTACGTAGTTGATCCCGCAATGGCTCTATTCCCAACCTATGCAATGATTATATTGGAGGTAGAATAATTTTAATTTTCAACCTTACTAATCAAAAACTCCTTGTTAAGACGAGGAGTTTTTAAATTATCCAATTTGGAATTGGAGCCAGCTGATTTGCAGAGCAGGATTAGCAGTTAGTAATGCTTTAATTTCGGGCGGATAGACTAATTTGTCTTGCCAATTTGGGTCGGCAAGCGGGTTAACCCCGGCTAATACTTGTTGTGACCAGTTAGTATTAAATAAAGCTAAAGTTTTTAAATTATTAAGTGATGTAATAGGTGATAAATCAATTATATTAGTACCAGACAATTCTAAATCGATTAATTTAGTTAAATTACGCAGAGCCGAAATATCTGAGAGTTTGTTGTCACCAGCTAAATTCAAAGAAGTTAAGTTAGTGAGATTTTTAATACCAGCTAAATTAGTGATGGGAGAATTAGCTAACATCAATCTTTTTAGATTAGTTAGATAGCTTAAGGGGGTTAGATCGGTGACAGTAGTTCCATCGATTTCTAAAATTTGCAATTGAGTTAACTTGGCTAATGACGAAAGATCAGTAATATTGTAGGTGTTGTCATTGAGAATTGTTAGTTTTTCTAAACAAGTTAATCCTCGGATGTCTTGTAGAGCTTGGTTACCATTGGCGATTTTGGCAGTAAAAAACTTAATGAAACTATCTTCATTTAATTGAATAACGCCTTGACTAGATTTGGCAATGTAGCCATTCGATTGGCAAGTATCAGCTACGGTATCATTGTTGATAGTATTAGTAGTTTCAGTTTCGTCTGGTTGATCAGTGTTTTGATCTGGTTGTTCGATAACAGGATTATTCGTTTGATCAGTTTGAGTTACTTCTTCATTGTAGTCGGTAATAATCGGTGGTTGGTCGAGACTGGGTAATTTTTGACAGCGCGAAGCCCAAATTAAGAAAGTAGTCAATAAAAGTATTAGTATTAATACAGACCAATATCTAGTTGGTTTTTTAGTGATGATTGGTTTATTAGCCGGAGGTATTATGCCTAACATTATTTTTTATTTTTAAGTAGATATCACCCTAAAGCTAATTGAGTGATATTAATTCAAATTAATGTTAATTATTTATTAGCGGTTTCTAAATTTTGCGGAGGGGTAATGTCGATAATGGGGGATAGCTCAACCGATTTAACAGTTAAGTGAGTAGTGGCATTTAATTCTGTGCCAGTAACATTTGTTGCAATTGTGACTTCACCTAATTTGGTGGCAGTCACAAAGCCGTTAACATCAACAGTGGCTATTGCTGGGTTACTAGATGACCAAGTTAACATATTGGCTGTGCCAGCAATTTGTTTGCCGACTTGGTCAGTTAAAATTACTACTGGTTTAAAATTGGCAAATCCACGGCTATTCAAAGTTATAGTAGCTTGGCTGGGTAACATCACGATTTTTGTTGGTATAGATGCTTGGGTTGCAGCTGGGATATCGGTGTTTGGAGATAAAGTAGAGATAGAATAGATTTGGGCACCAGCTTTGAAGTCGATAATAAATTGCCCTTCGGTTACCCCCACGACTTTGTTTAGTACTTTGAGAGTGCGGAAATTAAATGGGACGCCGTTAATCGTCATTACTCCCTTGCCTTTTACCCAAACATTGTGATTGCCATTGGTAATTTGTTGGATAACTACTTGATTATTTTGATCAATTTGCAGGTAATTGCCTTGGTTGCGGACTTCTGCCTCGTTAGCCCAAGTTTCCACTCCGTCCCGGTTGTGACCTTTGATGGCGGAACCAAATTCTAAGATCGAAAGGTTCTCGATAATTACATCGCCCAGTTTTGTACTAGCCAATAAAATTGGAGAATCAAAAGCTAAACCAGACTTAGGGTTGCTAAAATCCCAATTCAATCCAGAATTAACCCAATTGGGAAGCCAAAGTCCGGTAGCTGGGGTATCTTCACCACCGGTACTAGGGGAAGTCCCTCGGTTGAATTGAGGATGAGTAGTCTGATAATTGTAGATAAAGACAACCACTAAACATAAAAGTGCGACTGCCAAAACAGCGAAGATCTCATGCTTCATCAGATCTAATAGTTGTTTTGTCGCTTTTTTAGTGAGATATCTAACTGGGTGTGCCATCGGTTTTTTAGTTTTTATTTTTAGCTAGCAATCTGACCCCGAAGTGTATTATTCTTATTATACCATAATTAAAAATCTTTGTCAATCTAATCATGGCAGTTACGGTGTAGTATGCGAATGTGCTTTCTGGAAGCGTATTTCTTGACAAAAATGGTGAGCGTGCTAACATAAAATCATTAGGTAATCGTCGACGGGTTATTTGATGCATTAATCGAACAGTCGATGGCCCCCAAGAACGATTCCCGGTTCGGCTGGCCAGCAACAGGGATAGTCTAGTGAAGAACGGGGCGAGAGTACTCGCTAGATAAACCACATAGTCGCCCGCTCCCGCGAGCTTAAGCTCGCGGGTTTTTCTATACCAAGCGATAGGTTTATACTAGATATACTAAATGTAGCGCTAAAATGGATAATTTGTATGCAGTAATTTTTGCTGGGGGGATGGGAGGTCGACTGTGGCCAATTAGCCGACGTCATAGCCCTAAACAATTAAACCCGTTTTTAGATAATGCGGATACACTACTCCAACGGACTTGGAAGCGCATGCGGCGGATCTTGCCGCCAACCCAAATTTATATTAGTACGGTCAGTGGTTATGAGCAGGTGGTGATTAACCAATTGCCAGAATTTTTAATAAGCAATTTAATTATTGAACCAACTTTACGCGATACTACAGCGGCGATTGGTTTGGCAACAACTGTTATTGCCAAGCGTCATCCAGCAAGCTACATGATGAATGTTTGGTCGGACCATGTTTATGCAGAAGAAGATAAATTTGTCGAGGTAATTAAAAAAATGTACCAATCCTTACGACAATGCACAGATATTATTATGAGTGTAGGAGTACCGATCGACTATCCTTATACTGGCTACGGTTATTTAGAAGTTGATCCTGTCCCGATGGCGGAGCAGATGTTCAAAGTTAAACGCTTTGTAGAAAAACCAAATTTAACTGATGCCCAAAAATATATGCAAGCTGGCAATTACTATTGGAATCCGGCTTTATGGATGTGGCAAACAGAACATATGTTGCAGTTGTATCAGCAGTATGTGCCGGATATGCATGCCGGGTTGATGACAATACAACCCGCAGTTGACACACAGAATTATGCAGATTTAGTCAAAACTATCTATCCAACTTTTACCAAAGTGGCAGTAGATTACGCTATTTTTGAAAAAGGCCCAGCCATGCAATTGATTCCAGCCAGCTTAGGCTGGCGAGATGTAGGGAGTTGGCAATCGGTTTATGAAGTATTGAATGGAGGCGATAAAGAAGAAACCGTGGCTACCAAGGGAAAGGTGTTGACTCTGGATTGCCGAGATACTTTAGTCTTTAACGAAGACAGCAAAAAACTGGTGACAGTAGTAGGTTTAGAAGATGTAGCCATCATCAATACTCCAGATGCGGTCTTGGTGGTCAAAAAGAGCCGAGATCAGGAAGTAAAGCGCCTAGTCGCTAGGCTAGAAAAAGAAGAGATGACAGAGTACCTCTGATAGTGTAGATTGGTAGATGTAAGCAATGAAAATACTGATAGGTTTATGGCTAAAAAAACAGGTTGGTTATTCTTACTAATAGTAGTATTGCTCCTAGCGGCGCTGATTATAGATGTTCCAGCGATCGCTAAGTTTGTCGGATTTAAAGATGGCTGGACTATTCATAAGGGGTTAGATTTGCAAGGGGGTACTCATTTGGTCTATCAGACTGATCTGGACAAAGTTACCCCTGGTGATGAGAGTTCGGCAGTAATTGGGGTAGTAGATGTCATCCGGCGCCGAGTTGATGCTTTAGGGGTTTCCGAACCAATTATTCAAAAAACTAAGGATAATTCTCGAGTAATTGTGGAATTACCCGGTATTCAGGATGTTAATCAGGCGATTGCCTTAATCGGTGAGACGGCCCAATTAGAATTTAGGGAAGGTATTTTAGATCAGAGTATAGATGGCAGTAATCAAGTAATTTCGGCAGATTATAACCAATGGAAAGATATTGGGTTGACTGGGGCGCAATTTGCTCGGGCAGAAGCCCAAATTGATCAAGGTGGTAGCTCTTTAATGCGCAAACCAGTCGTGGCCATCGAATTTAATTCTGATGGTACGAAAATTTTTGCCGAAGCTACCAAGCGTAATCTCAAAAAGCCGTTAGCCATATTTTTAGATCAGACTATGTTATCAGCGCCGACAGTGCAGGATGAAATCAAAGAAGGTAGAGCAGTAATTAGTGGTAGCTTTTCTTTAGACGAGGCTAAAAAATTAGCCATTCAACTTAATGCTGGTGCTTTGCCAGTGCCAATTAAATTAGTTTCTCAAAATAATATCGGAGCGACTTTAGGCGAAGAAGCAGTCGTCAAAAGTGTGCTAGCTGGGTTGATTGGTTTGTTTATGGTGTTGTTATTTATGTTGATTTATTATCGGTTACCGGGCTTAGTAGCTTCGTTAGCTTTATTAGTCTATGCCATTATTACTTTATCTTTGTTTATATTTATTCCAGTTACTTTGACTTTAGCTGGTATCGCTGGATTTGTTATCTCGATTGGCATGGCTATTGATGCTAATATTCTTATTTTTGAAAGAATGAAAGAAGAAATTAGAGAAGGTAGGAGCGTGTTGGCTGGGATTGATGCGGGTTTCTATCGAGCATGGAGTTCAATTAGAGATTCAAACATCTCTACTCTAATTACTTGTGTCATTTTGTATTATTTTGGTTCAGGGTTAATTAGGGGGTTTGCTTTAACTTTGGGTATTGGTGTAATTGTAAGTATGTTTACTGCTGTTACAGTTACACATACTTTTCTTCGTCTAATTGCCGCTACTCCATTAGTCAAGAAATATAAGCTATGGGGGGCGAGAGCACTATGAATCCCGTTAGAAGCACTCTTTTAAATGATAAACTTTATGGAATATTCGATAACTTATTTATTACCAGATACCTTATTATTAACCGGCGGAAATCCGATGGTTTCCTGCTTCTAACGGGATGAACATAATTAAAACATTTAAGTTCTGGTTTGGTTTTTCTGGGTTATTAATCATTGTAGGTTTAGTAGCGATGTTTACCTATGGCTACCGGACTGGTATAGATTTTGCTGGAGGCACTATCCTAGAATTGGAAGTTGCTGAACCCAAAAACTCTATAACCACAGAAGCCAGTTCTATTATTATTTCTGCCTATAAAGAAACTGTGAATTTAGATATTGCGGCCCAGTCTGAAGGTGGTAATAGATATTTTATACGCAGTGCACAGATCAATAATGATCAAAAAAATAATATCATCACGGCATTGCGTAACAGTTTTGAAAAGGTAGACGAGCTAAGATTTGAAACTGTCGACCCGACCATCGGGGCTGATGTAGTGCGTAAAGCTATTTTGGCTTTGATTTTAGCCGTGTTTGGGATTCTGGTATACGTAGCTTATGCTTTTCGTCGAGTACCAGGGCAAGTTAGTTCATGGAGGTTTGGAGGGGCGGCTATCATAGCTTTAGTTCACGATGTATTAATTTTATTAGGTATCTATGCGATTGTGAGTAGATTTTGGGGGGCAGAGATTGATAGCATGTTTATTACTGCCTTGCTCACCTTGCTTGGTTTCTCGGTTCACGACACTATTGTGACTTTTGATCGGGTAAGAGAAAATTTGCGCCGTCGGGCCGGGGAAGATCTAAAAACAATCTTGAATGATAGTATTGTGCAAACAATTGTACGGTCTATTAATACTTCATTCACTTTGTTTCTAGTGTTGGTAGCTATGTTCTTCTTTGGTGGTCTAACGATAAAATTCTTTACTTTAGCGATGATTATCGGGGTGGTGATAGGCACTTATTCATCTATCTTTATTGCTTCGCCGTTGTTGTTGATTGGATATAAAAAATCTTAATTAGAAAAAATATGTCAAGCTCAAAAACTATCCAAATCCCACGGGGGCTTAAGGACATTTTGCCAGATGAGCAGAAATATTGGTTTTGGCTAGAGAAAAATTTTCAAGATATAGCGCATATGTCTGGTTTTGAGCGGATTATTTTACCCACTTTTGAAACCACCGAATTATTTAAGCGTAGCGTGGGTGAGTTTACTGATATTGTTACTAAACAGATGTATACTTTTAAAGATCTGGGTGGTAATAGCGTAACATTGCGTCCAGAGGGGACGGCGGGTGTTGCTCGAGCGTATATCGAACACGGGATGAAGGTTCTACCTCAACCAGTCAAACTTTATTATTGGGGGCCAATGTATCGGTATGAACGCCCACAAGCTGGTAGATTTCGCGAATTCTATCAATTTGGTATGGAATTAATCGGGGATAGCGACCCGATGACAGATGCGTTATTAATCCAGTCAGCCGTGCGCTATTATCAAAAAATTGGCCTGAATAATATCGTAGTCAAAATTAATAGTTTGGGTACATCCAAGGCTCGGGCAAAAGTTATGGCTTCTTTAGAGAAATATCTAGCTACCCACAAAAAGGATTTGTGCGCTGACTGTAAAATCAGATTAAAGAAGAATGTATTGCGGGTGTTGGATTGCAAAGTGGCCAAATGCCAGGAGATAACTGCCGAAGCTGGCAATATGATTATTGATAATTTAGATACCGAATCTAAGAGAAGATTTACCAAGGTTTTAGAGCACTTGGATGAAATGAAAGTGCCGTACGAGTTGGATCCTAATTTAGTCAGGGGGTTGGATTATTACACGCATACTATTTTCGAAATTATAACAGCAGATGATGACATTGCCCTGGGTGGTGGAGGTCGGTACGATGGTTTATTCAAACTACTAGGTAGTACAGATACCCCGGCTGTTGGTTATGCCGGAGGGGTTGAACGCACCATTGATGCACTAAAGAAACAAGAAATAATGATCCCAGAAATGGCTAAAACTGATATTTTCGTGGTGCAGCTAGGAGAAAGAGCTCGCAGTAAAGCACTAGATGTGATAAGCCAATTAGAACAGATTGGTTTGCGTGTCTCTAGCTTGATAGGCAAAGAGAGCATTCAAACTCAACTTAAAGCCGCGAGTGATTTAAATAGCCCGCTAACTCTTATCGTTGGTGATCAGGAAGTGCATGACAAAAATATCATTGTGCGAGATATGCATGATCGTTCTCAAGAAACAGTTATGGATCGCAATTTAATAAAAATAGTGATGCAAAAGTTAGAAGCAAAAAGATTTAATTTTTAAATATCTTAAGTTACTTTTCCGAGAAAAGTAACCAAAATCTTCTCGCAGTCGCTTTCGCTCTGGCTATATAAAAATTAGCTTTCCGTTCTCGCCGGTAAAACCGGCTTCACAGCACTAGTTTTTATTAGCCTCCGCCGGCTGGCGGAACGCTCAAGCTCTCTCCGAGCCAGAGGCTCTTCAGAGCCGGAGGCCAATGCTCGGGTAGCAGACAAGAGAGGACTCCAAGGGCTGGTGCTAGAAACCAAAAACATCAAAGCTCCAATGCTCGATTATCATTATTTAGTAGATTACTAACGCAATATGAATCAGGAAAAATGGGGAGAAATTTTAGATCGGGTGAAAGATCAATTTGAGGTATTGGAACATACCAAACTGCCGGGGGATGATGATATTGGCGAGCTCGAGACCCTGATATTTAATAGCCCAATGGGGAAGTTAAAACTGGTTATGATCACACGCCCGGTAGTTTTAGACAGAAAAGTTGTTGGTGCTCATCGACGAGGTTTAAGCAAGGGACAATACGAATATATTTATTCTGATACCGAAACTAGCAGTCGGTTGGAAGCCTACAAAGAAGAAAATGGCGAATGGCAAACTTTCGATAGTAGTATTTTTTAAAGAAAAAGAAAATGAGCAAAGATCAAGATAATTGTGTTTTTTGCCAAATTGCCCATCATGACATTCCGACTCATTTGCGATTTGAGGATGAGGAAATAATTGCCTTTGATGATCACAACCCATCGGCACCCATCCATGTTTTAATTATTCCGAAAGCTCATATTCCCAGTCTGATTGCGGTAAAAGAAAACGACCAGATCATGTTAGGTAAACTACTTTACCGAGCTAAATTATTGGCTGATCAGCTAAATATAGCCGATACTGGGTATCGTGTGTCTATAAATGTAGGTGAATGGGGTGGGCAAATTGTGTCTCATTTGCACCTTCATCTACTTGGTGGGGCACCTTTGAGTATCGATCGTTCACAAGTTGCAGTGCAGGCTAAATCAATACCAAAAGCGGTTATAGAATAGCTCCAATGTTAGCTCGAGAAAGAGGGTTGACCCCGTTAGAAGTCATTTCCTTTTTAAGCTATAAGGTGAAGAAAAACTATGCTTTTTGTGGTTACTAAGCTCAAAATTAGACGGGGCTTCTAACGGGGTTGACTTATACCTAAATATCAGGTTATCATTTGCTTATGTCTAGTTATGTAAAAAGAAAAGAACGGGAGAGCTTTGAGGCCATGATGCGCCGGTTTAACCGTATGGTGCTGATGAGTAAGTCAATGTCGGAAGCCAAGGAGCGCAGGTTTTTTACTAAGCCAGTGACTAAAGCCAGTCGTCGGCAAAGTGCTTTGCGTAAAGATAAAATTAAGACGCAAAAGCAAAAGGAATTGTATTAATTTACCTCGTTAGAAACACTATGTTCAATAATTAAGCTCTGCGTATTGTCTAATGACTAATTTATTATCAGATATTTTATCCATAAACATCGGAAACCTCACGGTTTTCTGCTTCTAACGAGGTGAATACAAAAGCGCAAATCCAAGCTGATTTAATTAAAGCTTTGAAAGAAAAAGACGATCTCAAGTTGCAAACTTTGAGATTATTAGCCAATGCTATTCATAATGACGAAATTGCCAAAAAAACTGAATTATCCGAAACAGAAATTATTATTGCGATAAAAAGAGAAGTTAAAAAACGCAAAGAGGCTGCTGAAGGTTTTAAAGCGGGTGATCGGATGGAACAATCAGCCAAAGAAACTGCTGAAGCAGGCATTCTAGAAGCATATTTGCCCCCGGCGATGAATGAGGATGAGGTAAGTAAAATTATTGATGAAGAAATTGCTAACCATCCTGGTGAAAAGGTCGGTCAGATTATTGGTTGGGTAATGAAGCGGGTTGGTGCGGGAGCAGATGGAGGAATGGTGGCTAAGTTAGTCAACAATAAATTGCAATAATGTCTCGAGTTTTTGTCGGTTATGAACAATTTGGTATCGAAGGGGTGAACGAAGAGTTCATCCATTTTGTTTTTGATGTAGTACTAAGTCTAACTACCAAAAAAGGTGATAGCGAAGTTGGGGTGGCTTTAGTTACTAATGAGCAAATGAAAAAAATGAATCATCGTTATCGCGGGAAAGATGCTACAACCAATGTACTATCTTTTGTTAATACCGAAATCCCTGACTTGCCTACTGAAGAAGTAGATAATTATTTAGGCGATATCTACATTTCTTATCCTGTTTTAGATGCCGAAGCCGATCAATTAGAAATTTCTCACAAAGAAAGATTCGCACAGTTACTAACACACGGTTTATTACACCTTGTTGGGTTTGATCACACCAATAAGTCTGATACTAAAGAAATGGAAGATCTTGAGGATCAGATTGTGCAAATGGCCATTTAGGTAGCGAAAAGATTGGCGGAGAGGACAAATCTTGCTTATAATAGGTAGGAACGTTAAAAGTTTCAAGGAATTTAAGTTATATACATGAGGGAAAAAGTTACCATCGGGATTGATGTTGGCAGTTCTGAAGTCATAGTCATCATCGGCCAACGCAGTGAAGACGAAATCCACCCCAATATTATTGGTGTGGGCATTCAAGAAAATAATGGACTTCGTAAAGGGGTAGTGTCAGATGTAGAAGAGACAACCACAGCGATCACAGCGGCTTTAGATAAAGCTGAACGGATGGCAGGAGTGCCAGTCGAAGGAGCTTATATTAGCATTAATGGTGCGCATATTCAGTCGGCTAATAATCGTGGGCTAGTATCGGTCGCGGCTAAACAAGAAATCTCTAATGACGACATACTAAGAGTGGTAGAAAGCGCTCAAACAGTAGCCTTGCCGGCTAACCGAGAGATTATCCATGTTATCCCGCGAACTTTTATTGTAGATGGTCAGGATGGGATTAGAGACCCAATTGGTATGTCAGGAACTCGGCTAGAAGTTGATGCTCATGTGATCACAGGGTCAACCCCGTTTATTCGTAATCTTCAGAAAACTGTTGAACAGGCGGGGGTGAGTATTTCTAACTTTGTTTTTTGTCCCTTAGCCGCTAGTAAGTCAATTTTAACTAAAAAACAGAAGGAATTGGGAGTAGCAGTGGTGGATATTGGGGCAGGAACCACCAGCATGGTAGTGTTTGATGAAGGAGATATTTGCCATTCGGCAGTACTTCCAATTGGAGCAGGACACCTGACTTCGGATATTGCCATTGGTTTGCGGACATCCTTAGATGTTGCAGAAAAAGTTAAAATCGAATATGGGATGGCTAGCGCGTCACTATTATCCGATAAAGATACGGTCGATTTATCGCGGTTTGATAAATCCGAAGATCAAGTTATTTCGCGCAAGTACATTGCCGAGATTATCGAAGCTCGCTTGATGGAAATATTTATGATGGTTAAAACCGAGTTACGCAAAATTGGTAAAGATGGCATGTTGCCGGCCGGAGCAGTATTAGTAGGCGGAGGAGCTAAATTACCCGGTATTGTTGATTTTGCTAAGGATCATTTAGGATTGCCAGCACAGATTGGCTTTCCAATCGAGCTACGAGGTGTAGTAGATCAATTAGACGATCCCAGATTTGCTAATGCAGTCGGATTAGTATTATGGGGGATGGATGATCAACATGGCTTATCGTCATTTAGTAGAGAGCCAAATTTTGGTGGAGTTTTTGCACGGTTAAAGAATTGGTTTAAATAGACTTATCCACAGTTGGGGATAAGTATCCATATACTTATAGTGTGGCTTTTTCAGCTCTGAAAGCCACTTTATTGTCAGATTAATAATCTCTTTGACTTGGCTTTCATAGCTAATATATAATAAGATGTCATTGGGTGGACAACTTGGGGATAGTCTGTGGATTATTAATCAATTCGAATAATGCTTAGGAGGAATAATTATATGTCTTCGCGAAAGATGATAACCGATTTTACTGGTGAGGGAATCTTTGCTCGCATCAAGGTAGTGGGGGTGGGCGGTGGTGGTTCCCATGCCATCAATCGCATGATCGATGCTAATATTAAAGGCGTCGAATTTGTGGGCGTAAATACTGACGCTCAAGATTTACATTATTGTGGTGCTTCCACCAAGATTCATATTGGACAAACCACTACGCGCGGATTAGGTGCAGGAGCTGATCCAGAAAAAGGAAAAAAATCAGCCGAAGAGAATAAAGAAGATATTTACAATGCTCTCAAAGATGCCGACATGGTGTTTGTGACTTATGGTGCTGGTGGTGGCACTGGTACAGGTGCTGGACCAGTCGTGGCAGAAATTGCCCGCGAATTAGGTGCTTTAACAGTTGCGGTTGTCACAAAACCATTTTCTTTTGAAGGTTTACGCCGGCGTAAAATTGCTGATGAAGGTATAGAGGATTTGCGCACTAAAGTTGACACTTTGATTGTGATCCCTAATGATCGTTTATTGCAGGTGATCGATAAAAAGACTTCTCTTTATGATGCTTTCTCGGTAGTTGATGATGTATTGCGTCAAGGTGTGCAAGGCATTTCCGATTTAATTACGCAACATGGGATGATCAATGTCGACTTTGCCGATGTCAAAGCGATTATGTCTAATTCTGGTTCAGCTTTAATGGGAATTGGGCGAGGAACTGGTGATAGTCGCACACTCGAAGCCGCCAAGCAAGCAGTTGATAGTCCGTTATTAGAATTATCGATCGAAGGGGCTAAAGGCATTCTGTTTAACATTACCGGCGGTCCAGATTTGGGTATGTACGAAATTGATGAAGCGGCTCGCATTATTACCGAAGCGGCCGATCCAGATGCCAATATTATCTTTGGTGCAGTAATTGATGAAGCCATGCAGGGCGAAGTTAAAATTACTGTGGTCGCTACTGGTTTTGATGATGATGTTTACAGCGTAGCTCCCGGCAGGCGCCGGATGGAGCCAGCGGGGTCCAGAGCAGGGTTAGGTATGGCGCAATCAAACGAACCAGATTTAGAAGAAAGAGACGAGATTGATGTCCCTGCCTTCATCCGCAAAAAGATTAAGTAAGTTACTTTTCCGAGAGCTTATCGATGGTTTTTACTTGTGCTGTGTCATCCTGAGCCCATCTCTGTCATCCTGAGCCTGTCGAAGGATCTGGTTATTTTTCCAAACGACCCCAATTTGTTTTGCCACTTTTCCAGAAAAGTGGCGTAAAAGCTCCGACCAGTCACCTTCGCTCTGGATAAAGTAAAATATAGCTTTCCGTTCTCGCTGGTACAACCAGCTTCACGAAGCGCTAATTTTACTAATCCTCCGCCGGCTGGCGGAACATCTCAGGTTCCAATGGTCGGTCGGAATATAGGTAAAAACCATCAAGCTTCAATGCCCGGTTTTGGGAATGGGAGGCGGCAGAATGGCACTTTAAGTCGAACGGCTCAACGGGGGCTGTCGTTGAGCCGTTCTTGGCAGGTAAAAACTTTTTGGGCTGGTGGCGAATTTTTTATTATGACTTGGCAATGCTAGATATCTTCATGATAAGTTAAATGTGCAGCTAAATTTCGGGTGAGCTGTAAAAACAATAGGGGGTCTGGTTGTTTTGGGTTAAACGATCAGATAAAAAAGTTAACATTACTTAGGAGAAGATATGGCATTAATGCAAGCTAAGGCGGGCTTGGTCTCGCGCTATTTCACAAATGATGATGGTCAGGATGTTTTTAATGAAGTGGAATGGGGAAAGCGTCGAGCCTATATTTTTGATAGTAAAGAAAACAAGGCGTTAATTGATTTAGAAGTCGAAGCTCCCGTATCTTGGTCAGATACGGCTGTTAATATCGCCGCGTATAAGTATTTTCGTAAAAAAGGTTTACCTACCCCAGAAGGTCGAGAGTTAAGCGTCAAACAAATGATTAGCCGGGTGGCTTTGGCTATTACCCAAGCAGGGGAAGAACTAAAATATTTTGATAGTGCAGAAGCCAAAGTTTTTCAGGACGAGATTACACATATTTTATTGCATCAGAAAGCTGCTTTTAATTCGCCAGTCTGGTTTAATGTCGGGATGTGGCATGCCTATGGGATCGAACGGATATCCCAAAATTTTTATTACAACTATGTCACCGGGCAAATCGAAGTTGCTACTAATGCTTATAAACATCCGCAATGTAGTGCCTGTTTTATCCAATCAGTAGACGATTCACTGGAAGGCATTTTTGAATTGCT
>Ga0180007_10002815_pt1 | contig 20142 bp, 17 predicted proteins | sample MM_PC_MetaG_FD_121122 | JGI IMG/M metagenome (GOLD analysis project Ga0180007, IMG submission 121122) | Groundwater microbial communities from the Aspo Hard Rock Laboratory (HRL) deep subsurface site, Sweden - MM_PC_MetaG | ecosystem: Environmental > Aquatic > Deep subsurface > Groundwater... | reverse complement strand
GAAATATAGTTTTCCAATTTTGGTTAGAGATTTGCAACTATCCGAGATTGTTTCTTGTTTTAGGGTTTAAGTTTTAGGTTTTAAGTTAAATCCTAAATCCTAAAACTTAAAACCATGCCTGAACAAGGTTTTCGATCAGGCACTAATAAAGTGATGAAAAATCAATTGTCTTTAATCCGGGTGTGAAGATCTCGCAGACGTCTGCTTAAAACCTTGCATATTTTCAGGGCAATCCCTGGGTATTCCATTGCCGTTTCCTTGAATTCCTGTTGATGAATGATTAGAAACCGTGATGGTTTTATGGTCCGGATCGTTGCCGATCTCGGTTCATTTTCCAATAGTGCCATCTCCCCGAAAGAGTCTCCCTGCCTTATCGTCGCCAGCAACATGTCATCTCCATCTGTCAGTTCTTTGATGACCGCTACCTCACCATCGATCACCAGAAATACGGTTTGCCCCACATCGTTCTGTTTGATAACGATCTGATCTTCAAGATAATTCAGTTCCTGTGTAACGGTGGCTATGGCTGCCAGCTCAGCAGGGCTGAGACCGGAAAAAATTTCAATCTCCTTTAACAGCAATATCTTTTCACCAAGTGGAATCTCGGTTGCTTTTGTCTTTTGTGGATTGTTTGATGATTTGTTATGCTTGCTTAACATCATTTGCACTTCCTTTGAAATATTCCTGTTAATTGAGTTTTCCAATTTTTTAAACACCTCATTGCCCTCAATAAGCGCAGGCCTGTCATGGGCAAGTCCAAGCCCCATGATAACATCCACCCAGTCTTCAGAAGAGATCAGGTTTGAAAAAACCTGAACGCCTTCAGGGTCAAATTTAGGGATTAGTGCCACCTTTTTGCCTTCTTGCAGAGTCATTGCCGGGTTCGGGCTTTCCAGAAGCGGCAGCATGGCATTTAAAAGACGTTTGTCCATGATATCATTTAAAAGTTCAATGGCGTTTGCCCTCTGACCGGTATCGGGTGAAAAAATTCCTCTCCAAGCCGTTTTTATTCTGCCGGTTTGATCCCTTATCGATAGAACCCGGATAATGTTTTCAAGGACACGTTCTTTTTGCTGAAGTAAGTGTTCAATGACAAGGTCCCGCATTTTTCCCTGGGGTTGTTTTTCAAGATTCTGACTCATGGCAAGATGTGCATAGCATTTATCCAGATTTTTCCTGGCAAACATAAACACGTCTAATTCTTTAATATCAAGGGTTTCCAATAACTCAAAAATACCTCTTCGAATTCTGGTGCCGGGAATACCGAGGGATTCAACCAGGATTTTGTTATTTCGGTATTCTGATTTTTTAATTTTTCTGATGGCAAATTCGTGAATGTTGTCTGAGCTGTCTGCCAATAACAAAATGGCTTTTTTGAGTGAGATATCATCATTGATATCAAGCGCATCCAGGGCTGCCGTCCGGATGGTTTCATTGCCATGGGAAAAATAAGAATAGATGATCGTGTTCAATTCCCTGGCCTTAAGCCGGGCCAGGGCAATGATAATATCCGGAACAATCTGTTCAATATCTTGTCGGGACAATATGTTGAGCAGGGTATGTATATATTTTTTTTCTCCACTCAAGCCGGCACTGACAATTCCGGACCGCAGATCATTTGACTTATTTGATTTGATCCATGTGTCAATCATGGGTTCATATTTTTTGGGATTTCCCTGATATAGACATGCTGCTGTAAATCCCTTGACGACCGGATGCGGATTGGTAATGTAAGGTGTGACAGAGACATCAATTTTTTTTACGGATTCCGGTCCCTGGAGGCAGAATATTTTTAAAATGGCAATGCAAAGTTCAGGTTTTTCAGGATCTAGAAATCCCACAAGATTTTTCATGGAGTTCGAAAGCCCCTTGGGAGAAATCATTTTTATCAGTGCTATTTTGGTTTGTTCATCCTGGTTTCCCAATGTTTCAAGGATGTTTTTATCCAGATCATCACGGGAATAAATTTTTAATAAATTTGCATACCAGATGGCATCTTTTCCCCTGGCAGATAAAAATGCCTGTTCAAGCTGGGATAAGATTTTATCTCCCTTGAAAACTTGTCCCAGTTCCTCTTGTTCCATGCTTTTGATATCCAGAAGGTTGTTGGAAATTAAATCCATCAGTATTTTGGGATATTTTGCTTTGAGGACAAAGGGTGCGGCAATCCAGGCCAGCATAAAAGGCAATGCCACGAGGGTCAGATATCTGGGATGGAAAAAATTTCCAGATATCAGAATCAGGCCTGATCCGAGAAAAAGGCCCAATCTGACAATGGTGCCTCTGAGAAAGGGGCGGATCATTCCCCGGTAAGACTTTGGAAAAAGGCCTATCAATATTGAATTTGCCGGAACATTGATGGTTGTTCGGATGATATTGGTCGATAGCCTGGCATACATGGCTGAAAAAAAGTCAAAACGGAAAAGAAATGCCATAAACGCAATCATATAATTAAAGGGATGAAACATCAAGGCAACGGGAAGACCCCATTTCCCGTAAATTCTTCCCACAAACAAGAGAATGAACAGGCTTATTACATTTAATGCGCCCCTGAAATTTCCGAAAAATTGAATCATGCCGGTTTCACTTGCAAACTGGTCATTAACAGCGTAACTGAACTGATAGTTCATGATGGGAATAACCACGTTGGGCATAAAGGTCAGAATCAGCACGATTTTTATGAGAACCGAATCCTTGATCAGGGGCAGGACATTTTTAAATTCCTGGATCATTGATTCTTTCTTTTTTTCTGTCTTTTCTTTTTTATCTGAAAAAACCATGGAGGGATAGCTGCGGCCCATGGCCTCAACAATGGCAGCTCCAATAAGCGTGGTGCTCAGGTACAGGTATAAAAGGTTATCCATCTGGAACAGTTTTGCAAAATAAGGTGTGCCAAAGCTCCCCAGTATAAGGCCGATAACCCCTCCGGCCGTCAGCAGGGGAAAGAGTCTTTTGGATTGCCGGGTATTGAAAACATCATTGCATATATTCCAGAACAGCATTGCCTGGAGCAGTTCAAACTGGCTCTTGAGCATAAACAGCAGGGGATATAAAAGTTCAAAACCAAATGGAATCAGAATTCGAATAAGGGTAACACTGAACCCACAGAAAATAAAAACATAGGTGAGCAGCCTTGCCCCTGGCAACTTTCCCATGAAAGCGGTTAGGACTCCGGTAATGACAAACGTGGCAATGGCATTGATCATATTGACGATGGGCAGATATTCAACACCATAGCGTTTTAGAAAAGCGGTTTCAGCATAATTGTTGAGAATGATTCCTGAACTTCGGATAATAAACAAAAGGGCGGCTGTCCAAAGGAGCAGATTGACCTCTTCTTCATACAGCTTTAAGAACCCCAGAATTTTTGCCCGCATTAATCAGCCTCAAGGACCAGTCTGAAACCGGTTGTCTGAAATTTTGCACCGGGGTGGGCATAGGCGCGGTTGGCACTTCTGCAATACCATCCATATTTGTACCAGCTGCCTCCCCGTTTGATTCTGGTGTCTGTTTTTATGGGGTCGTATCCTTTATCCGTCTGATGGCTTTTGTAGTCCTGGTATGGATCCGCACACCATTCCCAGACATTCCCGTGCATGTCATAAAAGCCCCATGGGTTCGGGGCAAAACTTTTAACCGGTGCTGCCTGGTTTGGGGCAAATCCCATGGATTCAAAGTATTGCACACACTCGGTTTGTTTTTGCTGGTTATTTCCATACATGGCTTTTGAACAGTCAATTACATTTCCAAAGCTATAGGCAGTTGTGGTTCCTGCCCGGCAGGCATATTCCCATTCCGTTTCAGTGGGAAGCCTGTAAACGCCTTTATTCATTTTGTTTAATTTTTTAATGAAGTCCTGACAATCATAAAAAGAAACCTGGGTTACGGGCATGTTGTCAGATCCTTTTACACGGATGAATAATTTTTTCCCAACAACAGATTTCCATTGTTTAACTGTGACTTCCGTTGATTGAAGATAAAAGGGGTTGATAATTTTCATCTCGTGCAGAACTTCGTTCTTGTCTCGATTCAGTTCTTGTTCAGGGCTGCCCATCATAAATGATCCAGGCTCAACCCGGATAAACTCCATTCCAAGATAGTTGGTGATTTTTTTTTCCTGGGCGTAAGGCAATGCAGGGAAGATCAACCCGAAGATAACAACGGCTGCAAAAGAAAAAATAAAAATTTTAAAATCTTTATTCAGCCCAGGTCGTTTTAGAAAAGTTATATTGATATCAAATCTCCTTTTTTAAGTTAAAAATAGGGATCAGTTTATCGCTTGAGATATCCCATCCAACGACAATTCCATTGTATTGTCAAGTGAAAAACAAAGGGAACAATACGCTCAGAAATTAATATAAACCCTGGACCATCCATTTTTTTATGATCGCTCTGTCTTTTGGATCCATTGAGGTGATTTGAAGCCGGATAATGCTGTCAGTATTTTTTTCTCCCGTGGGGATACTTTTAGCGTATATGTCTTCAAAACAATGGGCTTCAAGGCAGAAATCAAACTTGAGTCGGATGTCGGTAAACACTTCCAGTCCTGAAGGAATGTGGGCATCTATTTTATGATCATCCATCCTGATGGTTTCACCTGCAAGGGGAATAAGCTCAATCTTCTTGTTCTTGATCGTCCAGCATTGAAAAGGAAGCCTTAAGGGTAATACCCGTTTATCTCCTGCAGGTGACTGCAGAAAAATTTTATATCTGGATTCAATGGCAAAGACAGAGTAGAAAACCAGGGGTTTTTTCATGCCTTTCATCATTGCGGTTTGAGCCGGCTCTGCCTTTACATCCTCTCTGACATGGTTATAGGTTGATTCTCCCACAAGGACCTGGCCGCCAATACTATTGGATTCAATTCGGGCGGCTGTATTGACGGCAGCTCCGACAATGCCATATTTCATTCTCAGCTCAGACCCGATATTGCCCACGATAACGTTCCCCGTATTGATTCCGATTCCCATTTCAAGGGGAGGGTAGCCTTCTGCAAGGATTTCATTGTTTAGATGGATAAGGCTGTTCTGCATCTCAAGAGCACATGCCACAGCTCGTTCCGGATCATTTCCATGGCTTTCTGGCGCACCAAAAATCGCAAGTATGGCATCACCAATAATTTCATCTATGATACCGTCATATCCATGGATAATAGCAGACATTTTTTCCAGGAATCGGTTCAATAACTGGACCATTTCTTCAGGATCGCGGGTCTCGGAGAGACTTGTAAATCCACGCAGGTCGGCCATCAATACGGTAATGGTTTTTCTTGTGCCACCGATCTTTCGGCCGTCGGGGGACTCTAAAATTTCATCCACCACCTTGCTGGAAAGGTACCTGCCAAACGTTTCCCGGATAAAATTAATCAGCCGCAACCGTTCATCAGAGACGCTAAGAATGGTTTCCAGCATTTTTTTTCTGGACGTTACAATACTTTTGATTTCTTCTGGTGCATCATCTGAAAGCTCAACCTGATCTGCCAGGGTTATGTCTTCCTGAATTCTTATGTTGGCCCTGGCAATTTTTTCAAGCGGGGTGATGATTCGATGGTTTAAAAATTTTTCCAATGTTATTGTCATGAATGCGATGATAATCCCCACCATGATAATTATTCTGACGCCATACCAGACGAGGTCTATGGGCAATACCGCTTCAGTTGCCCATTTAAAGAAAAGGGAAAAGACAAGAAGCGCTGCTTCAATAAACAATATCCTCCAAAAGACGCCCATGAGCAGGAGCCTTCTGACGCTATTCTTTTTATTTTTGGTATGATCCGTCACTACATGGTTGAGGCCTTGTATCCGGCCGCATTTATCTGTTTTACGGCAGTATCAATGAGATCTGAACTATTGGCATCAAAAGAGGCCTTTTTAGTGTCCAGATTGACAGACACATTGGAAATGCCCTCTATCTGTTCAAGTGTTTTTTTAACCATTCCTGAGCAGTGACCGCAACTCATGCCCTCTACATTCAAAGTTATGTTCTGTAAAGCCATATTAAACCGTCCTTATTTAAACGTTAAAATTACATCAATTAAACCATCTCATTGAGGTGTACAATAAGGATTGAAAAATATTCGTCAATATTTCAACAATAGATTTTACATTCTTGTATATTTGCTTAAAGTTTTATTTTTTTTATGATAAGATGCGATCTTTAACATAAATTCAAAAGGATGTAAGCGTTGAAAGAATTAAACGGATCACAAAAAAAATATTTAAGAGGGCTTGCTCACAATTTGAATCCTGCAGCGTTTATCGGTCAGAAAGGAATTACTGAAACTTTGCTGGAAGAAATTGATAGGGCGCTAACGGCTAATGAGCTGATCAAAGTGAAATTTAACGATTATAAAGAGAAAGATCTGAAAAATTCTTTGACCGAAGAAATTGCAAAAGCTAGCAACTCCCATATTGCAGGCATGGTTGGACATGTGGTGATCTTATATCGGCAAAATAGTGATGTGGAAAAACAACAGATCAAATTGCCCTAAACCATAAAACAAACCTGCAGTCTTCAGTTCCGAATAAATAATTCCCTGTTTTTTCCGTATGGTGTTTGTTTTAAAATTATCAGTTGACAAACCTGGTTTTTAGAATATATATCAATACTAGAATTACGTTCGAAAAATGAATATGCATTTTCGGACTGTCCCAAAGCATTGAATTAAATCTTGAAAAAGGGTTGGCGATGGGAACAAAAGAAAGAAAAGCAATAGAAAAACAAATTCGAAAAGATCAGATCCTTGATGCGGCAAGAACCCTTCTGGTCTCATCCGGGGTCGAGCAGATGTCCATCAGCAGAATCTCAAAGCAGTCTGAACTGGGCGTTGGTACCATATATTTTTATTTTAAGAATAAAGAGGAGATTTTTGTTGAGCTGCAAAAAGAAGGGGTAGCGCTTCTGTATTCTAAAATTCTTCGGATTTCAAAAAAAGATATTGCCCAGGAAAATAAATTAATCGGGATTGCAAAGGCATATTTCAAGTTCAGCCAGGAACAGAAACATTATTTTGATATTATCAATTATTTTTTGTCTTATCCCATTGTTTTTTTTAAACCGGATTTGAAAAATCAAATTGATTATTCAGGACAGAAAATCTTTGTGCTCATACAGGATATTGTCGCTAAAGGGGTTCAACAAGGCGTTTTTAATGAGGCAGACCCAAAGAAATTTTCAATTATGTTCTGGGGGACCCTTCATGGGCTGATTCATTTTAAGAAACTTGAAAAAACGATTCTGGAAAATGAAAGCCATGAAAGACTTTTTGATTATAGCGTTCAAAAGCTGATTAACAGTATTAAATAAAATCTTAAGGGGAAATAATGGATTTGAATTTAAAAGGGAAAATCGCATTGGTCACCGGATCAGGGAAAAAGACCGGCATCGGCTATGCGATTTCAAAAAAACTTGCTTCTGAAGGATGTCACATCATCATTGCAGACTATGGGAGCGAAAAAGGACTGCAATCTGATGTGAAAACCGGTTCAATGAATGAGATGATGGTGATCGGAGAGGAGCTGCACACTGTGTATGGAGTGCAGACCCTTGTCGTTAATGTTGATGTGACCCATATGGACACCATTCAGGATATGGTGTCTGTTATCCGGAAAAAGTTTGATGGCGTGGATATTTTATGTAATAACGCCGGTGCCACATTTGGTGTACCAAATGGTATCCATACATACGATGAAACCGCCTGGATGAAAACCATTGATGTAAATCTCCATGGGGTTTTCAGGGTGTCAAAGGCCATTGTTCCCATGATGCAGGCAAAGGGGGGAAAAATTATCAATATTGCATCCCGGGCAGGTAAAGTACCGGCACTTTTTAACGGGGCTTATGCAGTGTCCAAGGCAGGCGTGATCATGTTGACCAAGGTGATGGCCAAAGAACTCGCCGGATTGAATATCCGGGTGAATGCCATCTGTCCCGGACAGATTATGACAGACCTTGAAAAATGGCGGTTTGGACTGGAGGCCCAGTTTTTCAACACCACGATTGAGGTACAGGAACAAAAAATGTGTGAGACGATTCCCATGGGCCGGATCGGCTCACCACATGAGGTCGCTGACATGGCCTTGTTCCTGGCATCAGATGCATCCGCTTATGTCACAGGCCAGGCATTGAACGTTTGTGGGGGTCAGCTGATGGAGCTGTAAATAGGATTTAGTTTTTAGCTTAAAACCTAAAACCTAAAACTTAAAACTTAAAACTCTGCCTGAACAAGGTTTTCGTTCAGGCACTATTCAGGTTAATAATTTTACCGGTTTTTAAACGAAAGGGATATCATACATGACAGAAACAATAACAGGCGGGCAACTTGTAGCCCAGGCATTGATTGAAAAAAAAGTGGACACAATTTTTTCATTGTGTGGAGGACATATTACACCCATTTATCAATATCTTGAAGGATCTCAAGTTAAAATTTTCGATACCCGGCACGAGCAGTCGGCTCTATTTATGGCTGAAGCCTGGGGGAAACTGACGCGCAAACCAGGGGTTGCCATGGTAACGGCAGGTCCGGGTTTTACCAATGCCTTAACAGGGGTTGCCAGTGCCCATTTTTCAAATACCCCCCTTGTATTGATCGCAGGTTGTGTGGGGCTTGATAATAAGGAAAAACTGGATCTCCAGGATATGCCCCAGGAAGCTGTGATTAAACCCATGGTGAAAAAGACACTGGTCTGTCAGAAAACAGAACGCATCAATGAATATGTTGATCTCGCCTTCAGGATTGCCCAGAGCGGCAGACCAGGGCCGGTTTATCTTGAATTCCCCATTGATGTATTAAATACACCGGTTCAAAAAAGTGCTGTAAAGTATACCAGTACAAGCGTGGTATCACACCCGGCTGATCCTGCCAAAGCTGCAGAATTAATTGAGATGATTCAAAATGCCAGAATGCCTGTGGTAATTGCAGGGACGGGTGCATGGCAGTCACATGCCGAGTCTGAGTTAAAAGCGTTTATTGAAAAAACAGGCATGCCTTTGTTTACATCCCTGTCCGGCAGGGGGGTGGTTTCTGATGATCACCCGTTGTGTTTTGAAGGGGCAATTGCTATCCGGCCGGGCTGTGGGTTTGCCGCTTATATTGAGACGGATCTGATTATTATTCTCGGATCCCGCATTTGTCTTTACTACCTTTTTGGAGATATCTTCAATCCTGCAGCCAGGATTGCCCAGGTGGATATTGAACCTGAGGAAATCGGCAGGAACCGAACCATTGATCTGCCCGTTGTCAGTGATGTCAAAGGATTTCTGAATGCGTGTAATCAACTCTTGGATGATCGACTTTCAGATGAATTAAAATTAAATTTTGCCCCTTGGATTGAAAAGCTCACCACTGCCCATAAAGAGAGCAAAGCGATGACGCAAAAAGACTGGCAGTCTGAGAATATTCCCATTCATCCCTTGCGTCTTGCCGGCGAAATCAATGAATTCATGAATCAAACAACGGATATTGTTGTAGCAGATGGCGGAGATACCACCACATGGATGGGAATGACCCGAACCATGACCTGTCCGGGAACCTACCTGGATTATGGTATTTATGGATCTTTGGCAGTCGGGCTGCCCTATGCAAATGCAGCCAAGCTGTTGAATCCTGACAGCCGGGTCTGCCTGATCACGGGAGACGGGTCTGTGGGATTTAATTTTATGGAATTTGAAACCGCCATCCGAAAAAATCTTTCCATTGTGGTGGTCATCTGCAATGACCTTGGCTGGGGCATGATTCGTCACAGCCAGGAGCTTCGCATCGGTCATGCCATTGAAAACGGAACCTTTATCGGGAGAGTGGATTATCATAAAATGGTGGAGGCCATTGGCGGCAAGGGATTTTTCGTTGAAGATCCCAAAGATATCAAGCCGGCCCTGGAAGCGGCATTTGCCTCAAAAAAGGTCTGCTGTATCAATGTGATGACTGATCCCACAACGGTCAGCCCTGGCAGCATGATGCTGGCAAATATCGGTGCCTATAAGGCATAACTTTTTAACCAAAGGGGATGATGATGGATACCATAATGATAGATCAGGTTCGGCTGAATTTTAATCCCACGGGCATTGCCATTATCAATGCCGCCATCGGGTTGATGATGCTGGGGGTTGCGCTGGAGCTAAAAATTGATGATTTCAAACGAATTATCTCAAGCCCTAAAGCACCCTCAATCGGTCTGTTGGCCCAATTTATACTTTTGCCCGCCCTTACATTTGTTCTGGTTTCCATCATCCGGCCCCATCCCTCCATCGCCCTTGGGATGATGCTGGTGGCAGCCTGCCCGGGTGGGAATCTATCCAATATCATTACTTATCTTGCCAATGGTAATTCTGCCTTATCCATCAGCATGACTGCGGTCTCAACTGTTGTTGCCATTTTCATGACCCCATTTAATATTTCTTTCTGGGGTAGTTTGAATCCTGCAACTGCCAGTATTTTAAAACAGGTCAGCCTGAACCCTATGGATGTGTTTGTCACTGTTTTTTTTATTTTAGGCATTCCGCTTATCGTTGGCATGACCATTGGTCATTATCTGCCCAATGTTGCCCAAAAGGTGAAAAAGCCCTTTAAAATATTTTCCCTGGTATTTTTTATTGTCATCATCTGCGGAGCCCTGGCAGCAAACTGGCAGTATTTTATAAAATATGTGGGAATTGTTATGGTGGCGGTCTTTATACACAATGCCCTGGCATTAAATATTGGGTATTGGGCAGGCAAGATATTCAAACTGGATGAAAAAGATTGCCGGGCGGTGTGTATAGAGGTGGGAATTCAGAATTCAGCACTGGGTCTTGTGCTGGTATTCAGTTTTTTTGACGGGCTTGGCGGCATGGCCATCCTTGTGGCCTGGTGGGGAACCTGGCATATCATTGCAGGCCTTGTGACTGCGTTTATTTTTAATCTTAAAAAATTACCCGAAAATGAATTACACCAGGTATCCTGAAAAATGAACCCATATTGTTTAAAACATAAAGTCGCCCTTGTCACAGGCGGCGCTTCTGGAATCGGACTTGCCACCTGTTGGGAACTGGCCAGACAGGGTGCCAGAATCGCCATGCTGGATATGGATGAAAAAGCGCTTGAATTTCAGCAGCAGATTTTTTCAGATCAAGGATATCAGACGCTTACTATTGTCTGCGATGTTACAAACGAATCCGACTGTCAATCTGCTGTTCATCAGACCTTAAAAAAATTCGGGCAGATTGATATCTTGTTTAATAATGCCGGAATCACCCAAAGAGGGCTGTTTGAAAAGACAGATATGCTTGTGTTTAAACGGGTGATGGATGTAAATTTTTTCGGATCTCTGTATTGTACCAAAGCTGCACTTCCAAATCTTATCCAGACACAAGGGATCATCATCGTAAATGAATCCATTGCCGGTGTGGCCCCATTATTGGGAAGAACCGGGTATAGTGCCAGTAAACACGCGCTGCACGGTCTGTTTACCTCTTTACGATGCGAATTACGGCATAAGGGTGTTCATGTGATGATTGTCTGCCCCGGGTTTATCCGGACAAATTTACAGACAAGAGCCCTTGGTAGCGACGGTAGAATTGCCGACCATGCCCAGACCATGGTCGGCAAGGCCGATACCCCTGAAAATGCAGCCAGACAGATTGTAAAAGGGATCATACAGAAAAAACCCCTTCTTGTTCTCACCATTATTGGAAAACTGAGCTATCATGTCTCTCGTTGGTTTCCTTTATTGTACGAACGCATCATGACCCGCCAACTTAGAAAAGAATTATAAATGGACGCAGATTGGCGCAGATTAGAAAATCTGAAAATCTGCGGTAATCTGTGTCCTATTTTGGAGATTTATATTTTTTTGAGTCCCTAATCTGAAAGATTAGCGGTTTTCAATCCAGGAGCAATTATTTTCATGACCAGGAAGCCGGTTCCTTATTTTTGCTGTTTAATTGTTCATAAATTTGATATGTTATTTTCTCGGTGACATAAAAATTAAATAAGGATATTGCTTAATCTATGAAAGTTGGAATTATCGGCCTGCCCCAGACAGGCAAAAAAACATTGTTTCAGATTTTATCCGGAAATGAGGTCAAAGAGCCGTCCAAAGCATTCAAACCAATTCCGGGAAGCGCAGACATACTTGATTCAAGATTCAATCGGCTGGTTGAAATGTACGAACCCAAAAAAAATGTCAGGGCAAGGATTGACCTTGTTCTGCTGCCTAAAATGGAAGCTGAAACCATTTCCAAAGGAGAAATTTTCAGGGATATCGCCGATATGGATGCCATCTGTCATGTGGTCCGATCCTTTGAGGATGACGTTATTTATCATGCCCAGGGGTCTGTTGATTCCAAAAGAGATTTTGAGATGGTCAATTCAGAGTTGATCCTTCATGATCAGATATTTGTTGAAAAACGAATCGAACGTCTTGAAACCATGGTTAAAAAAATAAAGGATGAAGATCAGCAAAAAGAGCTGATCCTGATGAACAGACTTAAAGAAATTCTTGAAACGGAAAAGCCGTTAAGATTGATCGAATTGACAGATGACGAAGAAAAAATGATCAGAAGCTATCCTTTTATTACAAGGAAGAAAATGGTCATTGCCGTTAATGTATCAGAAGCAGATCTTGAAAATGAAGCACTTTTATCATCTTTCAAGCAAAGCTGTGAGATCCTTGGGATAGAAGCGATGCTGGTGTCTGCAAAGGTTGAAGCAGAAATTGCCCTGCTGGATACCCAGGAAGAAAAAGATGAATTTCTAGATGGTCTCGGCATCACACAGACGGCTCTTGAAAATCTGACCAGACTTTGTCTGAAATCCTTGAACCTGATTTCTTTTTTTACTGTTGGAAAGGATGAAGTACGGCAATGGCTGGTTCGAAAGGGCGCAAAAGCACCCAAAGCAGCCGGCGTGATCCATTCAGACCTTGAACGGGGGTTTATCCGGGCAGAGGTATTTAAGTATGATGACCTGCTGGGATCAGGCAGTGAGGCCGAACTCAAGAAAGCCGGAAAAATTTATGTTGAAGGCAAGGACTATCTTGTTGAAGATGGGGATATTTTAAATATCCGGTTTTCTGTATAAGAATGGGGTCAGGCTTTCCTTATTGTCGTTATTGAACCCAACAATAACGACAATAAGGAAAGCCTGACCCCGTTTGTTTACCACGAGCCAAAGGGCCTTATCACCGATTTTATGCCCAGTTCCTCTTTCAAGGCCACCATGGATTTATGTGCTGTCGCTTTATCGGGATAATCGCCGGATCGCACCATATACCAGAGTCTTTCTTTTTTGTCCTGCAGAACCAGTATCCTTGAATCAACACCATATTCGAGCATCTCATTTTTTGTTTTATCGGCATTCTCCGGGTTGAGAAAAGCCCCTATCTGAAGAGCATATCGTTCATTTGAAGCCGTTTTTATTTCTGGTTTATGCTGTGGTGGTGCTTTTTTTATCTCAGGTTTATGCTGTGGCGGTTCTACCTTTTTTACCTCTGGCGTATCTTTTTTCAGTTCTGCTGTTTTTATCGCAGGTTTTTTCTCTGGTGGTGCTACTGCTTTCATTACAGACTTTCTCTGTTGCGGTTCTATATTTTTAATTTCTTTAATTTTCTCTTGGAGTTCAGCTAATTTTTCTGATGCATAGGTGTGCTGTATGGCTGCTTCATAGGTTTCAACAGCCTTGGCATGATCTCCCTGCTGGGCAAGCAGATCTGCCTTATAGCAAATTGCCAGGTAAAAATCAGGCTGAAGTTCAAGGGTTTTCGAAAGATCATCAAGGGCTTCCGCGTTCCTGTTGAGTTCGGCAAGGCATAGTGCCCGATTAAAATAAGCCACATGATTTTCAGGAGACATCTTAATTTCAATATCATAGTTTTCAATGGCTTTTTCATACTCTTTTTTGTAAAACCAGGCCACACCCAGGTTGCTGTAAATTCCTTTCAGCTCAGGAAATAATTCTTTTGCCCGTTCAAAATCACTAATGGCTATATCAAATTTTTCCTGTTTCATTCGGGATACGCCACGGTTTTTGTAGGCATCGGCATTGTCGGGATCAAGTTCGATCAGTTTGGAGAATTGCTCAATTGCATGTTGGTACTGACCTTGTTTGAAAAAAAGGACACCATTATCAAACAGTTCTTTTTCAGTTTCTGCAAAAAGTAGTGTATAAAAGGTTAAGGATAATATGATAAGAGATAAAATTTTTTTCAAAAGTTTGCTTCCTTTTTATTTGTTTTCATAATAAATTATATTATATAGAGAATATGTTAAATTCAATAAAAAAATATTTTAAACGGGCAAAGGAAGAAATATCAAAAGAGTATTCCATAAACTTTGAGGGAAATGAATCCCTTGATCCTGAAAATAAGAACCAGGTTGGACTCTGGACAGGAGTTGACCTTGATGGGACACTGGCCCATTATGATCGGTCAACCCCCCACGATAAAATTGGTGACCCCGTTCCTGACATGTTGACTTTGGTTAAAGATTTGATTAATAATGGCATAAGGATTAAGATATTCACTGCCCGGGCCCAAGATCCGGAACAAAAACCGATTATTCGGGAATGGCTGAAAACCAATGGTCTACCTGAGCTTGAAATAACCAATGTGAAAGACTATAACATGCAGTGGCTTCTTGATGATCGATGCATTCAGGTAGAAAGAAATACAGGTCGTTTGATTTTTAAAGATTAATCTTAATTAAAGGACAGAGCAAAGATGAAGTATATTTACTACATTATTGGGATCATGGTTATTTTTTCCGGATTGGTAGCCTATGGCTTGTTAGATACCAAAATTGAAATTTCAAAGCCTTTTTTATCAATAAATGACAGAATGATTTCCGAAGCTGAATTTAAAAACATGCTGGTCATGAAGCCCCCATACATGAATGAAGAGCAATTTATCGAGTCGATCATCGAAAAGCAGATCCTTATTCAGGAAGCCATCAAGAGGGATATCAATAAGGAAAAAAATTTCCGGATGTCGGTTGAGAATTTTTATGAACAATCATTGATAAAAATTCTTCTGGACCGAAAGCTGAGTTCTTTGAAAGTCGAAGTAAGTGATGAAGAAATAGAAAAATATCGGACATTTGTTCAAACCAAATTATTTTTAACAAAAATGGTTTATCCGAGCATGAAAGATGCACAGAGTAAAACCAATGGAACTGTTGAAAAAATTGAATCTGCTTTTCTTGATTTGTCCAACGATCTGAAATTTATCGTGATGAATTTGAAAATTGGAGAATTTTCAAAACCAATGGCAAATGATCTCACGGCAAATGATTTCCAGGTTTTTGTCTACAGGCTAGATGAAATCCAAAAGATAGAAGGCTCAAATACGATTCAAGAAGTTGATAATGAATATATTTCTCTTTATATAAAGGATAAAAAGAAAGAACAACTCCTGGATGAATGGTCAGGAGAAATAAGAAAATCAGCAAAGATTTGGAGGAAAAATGAATAAACCGGGTCAATTTAAACGGCGAAATTATTTTATCAATAAGGAATTTCAAGGACGTTATATCTTTAATTATTTTCTTATTGCCGCCATTGGAAGCCTCCTGTTTATGGCGGTATTCAGTTTTTTTTCTTCCAACACGCTTTCCATTTCTTATGATGATTACCATCTTCAACTCGGGGTTACGCCATTCATCCTGTTTAAAAAAATTCTCAGTGCCCAATGGGTGTTCATTGTTGTTGGGGGTGGGCTTGTGGTTATTGCCACTTTGTTTTTAACCCACAGGGTAGCAGGTCCTGTTTTTCGGTTTAGAAGAAGTTTTAATGAGATGATAGACGGGGATATTTCCGGAAGAATTGTACTGCGACCCAAGGATGAAGGAAAAGAATTGGGAGAAAAGATAAATGAATTTAATCTGGCCCTTTCCAAAAAGTTGTCGTCAATTGAAAAAGACAATTTAAATATTGAAATATCAGCTCAGCAATTAAAAAAAAAGATACAGGATGCAGATATGGATATCAGCGGTTTTGAACCGCTGATAAATCAAATACTGGACAGTCAAAAAAATATTGGTACTGCGATAAACAGCTATACATTTACCCGGAAGAAGGTATAGGAATCAATTCCAATGATTCGTTTAAAATCAATATATCTCTATGTTTTTATAGGAATTCTTTTTTGTTTTGCTATGGATTGTGCTGCTTTTGAACTTCAATCAAGGTATGCCACCATTACCTATTCTGATCAAGATGATATAAGGGACTTCAATAAAAAACTATACATGGGACGACTTCAATCAAGTATAAGGGGAAGCGGCAACAGCATAGAAAGTGAAGTGGTTGCGAAGATCGATTTTATAGTTGAAAAAGTAAGGCTTGTTCTGGATATGTTTCCGCCAAAATTTAAATTTGCCATTGTGATTCATCCCGGTGTAAGGGAAGTACAAGCGGATTTTTTTAAAATTTACAATGTTAGCGTGGGTTATATTGCTTTTTATTCACCCTCACGAAACACGGCGTTTTTCTCAGCCGACAATGGAATTTTAAGGGTTGTCGCCCATGAAATAGGACATGTGGTCGCAGAAAATTACTTTGTTGTTTCGCCCCCCCAGCGGATTCATGAAGTTCTGGCACAGTTTGCAGAGGCACATGTTACGGATTGATTTTCTTGATCATTTGCGCGGCTTTTTTATTTCCCGGATCGATTAAAAGCGCATGCTCGTATTTTTCCAGGGCTTTATACAAAATATCCTGCTGATAATATAAATCACCAAACACAATTTTGATCTGGGCATCCATTGGCAACGCTTTTTCAGCTCTTTCCATTGTCATCATGGCATTTTTCAGGTCATTGTGTTTTAGAAAAAATTGATACACTTTGAAAAAATACGATCGTGTAATATTATTTTGATTATGTTTGTATTGAAACGATTCAATTTTTCGGTTTTCAATCAAATCAAGGGATCCAATATATCGATCAATGGCTGCCTGTATTTCGCCGGTATCATATAAAAACTGGGCAAAAACAATGGATGGACCTGGTTTGTCCGGGATTGCCTGTTCAATATTTTCCGGGTCAATCTCGGAAACAATCATGGCCGTCAAGGCACGGTCAATAAATTTTTCATCCAGACTCAAGGCTTTTTTCATCCACCCAAGCCCCTGGTCAATGTCATTATTTGCAAATAACCAGACCGCATATTGAAAGGTGTATTCCGGATTGGTCGGATCATACAGCATACTGCTTTTAAATGCGATTTCAGCTCTCTGCGACTCATTTTGCCGGGCAAGAAAGGTGGCAAACCGATCTAAATGCCTTGAATTTAAAGGGTCAAGCACAAGGGATGCAATAAAATGATCCTCAGCATTTTTTGTTTCATCCTGAAACCAGGCCGTGTTGGCAATGGTAAATTGATAGTCTGGTTGAAGCGGGTCAATCCTCGAAGCAAGGGTGGCAATTTTTTCTATTTTCTGGATCACTTCCACAGGCGTATCCGCACTCATCGTGGAATCTTTGATATTTGAATAATAGAAGATACCCGTTAAATTGGAAAGATTAAATAAAAGGGTAAAAATAGTGACCACACACATGGTGAAAACAAAACCGATTTTTTTTGCTCTGGAGCCCACAGGCAAAAGTCTTGTTGGCCGGCTTTGTTTTCTTATCCCGGTATTGGCAGCAGAAACGGCAATACCGGCAACAAAAAAGAACCACAGCCCATTGGCACCAATGTGCATGTTGAAGTCGGTAAAACTGTGAAAAAGAATGGAAACCAGTGCTGTTATGCTTCCCATATAAAGGTAAATTGAAAAAGCATCCCGTCTTCTTGAAAATATCGTATAGGTTTTAAAGAAAAAGGTCATAAGAAAACAGGCTGCAAGTAAAAATGCGATGATGCCGCCTTCAGCCAGCATTTCAAGGTAATCATTGTGTGCATGGGTCAGAAACAGATCACTTATAATAGAGCGGTGCAGCGGATAAATGTGCGAATAAGTGCCAATGCCTGACCCGGTAATCATATAATGGTTGATGATATCTTTGGTGTCTTTCCAGATGTCAAGCCGGGTTTCATAGATGACCCCCTGGGAGTTTTTCAGGCTGGCAAACCGGTCAAATATCTGGTCCCATCCGAACCAGCCAATGGAAAGAGCGGTTAACATGATAACGGCGATAATCAATATGGTGTTACCCTTGCTTATTCTTCTTTTCAGCAGGAAGACAGTAAACAGGATCAAGGACACGCAGGTGCTGATCATGGCACCCCGGGACAGGCTGACAAATATGGAAATAATGACCAATAAGGCAGATGTTCCGAGCAGAATGTGAATATTGGCCTTTTCCTGACTTAAAATTTCTAAAATTCCTTTTAGCAATGAGCTTTTCCCAATTCTGGGCCTGTAAAAGAAAAAAAGACCCAGAACAATGGGGAAAATCATTTCCATCAATCCGGCATAATGGTTGTGATTCACATAGGGGCCTGTGACAAGGGCATTGTTTGGAACATGTCTGAACCACAGGGCCATGTCATCGGTCAGATAAAACTGCAATATGGAAGAAAAGGCAAGAAGCCCTCCAAAAAGGGCAATCGTAAAGACAGTGGCCTGGAGCGTCTCCTTTTTAGTGAGCAGTTGAACCGTTAAAACATAGAACATCACATAGGTGGCATATCTGAAAAATTCAGACAACGTCGCCCGTGGACAGACAGTTAACTGCATCCAGGCATCTGTATTGGTGATCAATTGTGTTGTTTGATGGATTTTAAATATATTGGGTGATAAAAATTCAACCACAAAAGGGGGAAGGGGAATCAATTGAAAAAGAATGTAGCACAGGAAAAGAAGCAAAGGGGTAATGCCGGGAACCTGGTACGTCTCTTTTTTACGGTTTAATACAGAAATGAAAAAAAAGAGCAAAGCCAGGCCTGTCAGGATCTCCATAATGGCGTAAGACCATGGTTCAGTCGTTCCAAACGCCAAAGGAGTGAAAATGAACAAAAATAAAAATAATGTTTTGGAGAGAGTTAACGGCATATCAATTATGATTCTGATGCGTAATAATAATCACCATAATTATAATAGTAACCACTTTTTTTTGCGCTGAATCGGTTCAGCACCACACCCAAAATGGGGGCATTGGCTTCCCTTAGTTTCTTTATTCCATTGCCCAGAATTTCATAGTTGGTTTTCCCGGCCCAGGTAACAATGATAAACCCGTCAACATGCTGGCTGATAATGACAGGGTCTGTCACACTTGCCAGGGGCGGGGTATCGATAATAATCCGGTCATAAATTTCTGAGGCATCAGAGATCAGGGTGAGTAATCTTTTTGAGCCTAACAGCTCTGACGGGTTGGGAGGGATGGGGCCTGCCGTGATGATATCAAGATTTTCTATGGGTGTTTTTAATTCAAGTCCTTTTCCTTCTGAAACGCCTGCCAGAAAAGAGCTTAACCCGGCTGTGTTTTCAAGGTTGAAATTCTTGTGCTGCACGGGCCGCCTCATGTCAGCATCAATCAACAATACTTTTTTGCCGGCATGGGCAATGGTTATGGCCAGACAGGCGCTGACAGAAGATTTTCCTTCTCCTGGCGTGATACTGCTGATCAGAATTGTTTTAAGCGGATTGTCCGCAGAGGACAGCATTATGGAAGTCCTCAGTCCCTTAAAACTTTCTGCGATCAAAGAGGATGAATCAGTAAGCACATTTTGAATAATGGTTTGTTTTTTGTCTTTCAGAAAATCAATGGTGCTGATCACGGGGATATCAAATTTTTCTTCAACATCTTCAGGTGTTTTGACTGTATTGTCAAGGTATTCAAGAAAGAAGGCAAGGCCTATACCCCCAAACAATCCTAGTATGATACCCAGCAGGATATTTCTCTTTTTTCTGGGTTTGGCAGGGTCTTTTGGCGGTTGTGCCCGTTCAATCACCCAGACATTGACGTCCTGGCTTCTTTCCGTAATTCCGCTTTCTTTCATTTTTTTAATGAGTGCATCATACAGATACCGGTTGGTGTCCACTTTTCTTTGCAGGATACCCAGTTGAATGGATTTCTCAGCAAATCTGGCTGCCTCAAATCGGGTCTGTGCCAGAAGTTCTTTTAAATCCCTTTCATTGGACTGGGCCAGCAGGTATTCATTTTTTATGGATTGGACAACTTTCCCCAGCTCCTGATATTTTGCATTTTTAAGACTGGCCAGTTCATT